>RCNC010002785.1_pt1 | contig 11559 bp, 11 predicted proteins | sample 2041301 | NCBI WGS metagenome assembly RCNC01 (sample SAMN09708231, study PRJNA481090) | Marine sediment metagenome, whole genome shotgun sequencing project. | biome: marine sediment; feature: ocean; material: sediment; isolation source: Sewage treatment plant 13A marine sediment (STP13A) ... | reverse complement strand
TATCACCTCCAAATAACTGGTAACCCCCTGATAATATCGTTGTCTGGATAAATAACTTGCATTTCTCGCAGCCTTCTTTTATCGAAACAGAGCTTTTTAGAATGGGCAAAGGTGAATACAATATTTCTGAGATGTTTTTTGTCAGATATGCTTATGAGAAAAAGGCCGATTTATACATTCGGTATCACGGTGCTGCAAATTTTGGCCCTGGGGGGCAGGCGCATGATGTGATGAATGTAATTCGTAATTATGGTATGTCCACCGAAGAGGCATATCATGGAGTGGAATATGGGGGGAGTATTCATAATCATAGTGAGATAAACAGTGGTCTGGAAGGATTCCTGGATGGGGTCTTAAAAGGACGTCAGATAACTCCGGCATGGGAAAATGCTTTTTCAGGAATTCTGGATGCATACCTTGGACAGGTTCCAGAATCATTTTCGGTAAAAGGGAATGAATATACTTCGAAAGAATTTGCTGCTTCCCTTGAATTTAACCCGGATGATTATATAGAGATAACATCCTATATACATCACCCCTACTATAAAAGCTTTGTACTTGAAGTGCCGGATAATTGGTCAAATGATTTGTATTACAATGTACCTATTGATGAATTAATGGATATTGTAATAAATTCTTTGAAGCAGGGATACTCTGTATGCTGGGATGGAGATATGAGTGATAAGGGATTTTCCCATAAAAAGGGCCTGGCCATTGTTCCCATGAAAAGCTGGAGCGAAATGAATAGTGAAGAGGTAGATTCTGTTTTCTCAAATACCATAACAGAGAAGCAGATTACAAAGGAGATGAGGCAGGAGTCCTTTGATAACTATAAGGTTACCGATGACCACCTCATGCATCTGACAGGTCTTTTTAAGGATAATAACGGGAATAATTTCTTCCTTACAAAGAATTCCTGGGGTGCAAAAAGTAATGATTTTGATGGGTTTTTGTATATGTCAGATGCATTTTTACGTTTACATACGGTTGCAATTTTAGTGCATAAGGATGCTATCCCAAAACAGTTAGCGAGAAAGTATTCAGCTAAATAGGCTTTTATTATTTGGGAATACAGACATTCGAATAAAAGAGATTGGAAGGAAATCTATATTGGCTAAAGAGATAGCTTCAGGAAGTAAACTATTCTACCAGTAAATTGCATCCTCTTATTTCACTACGGTCAAATCGTCCAAGAACCTCAAACTGATTTGTACCATGTAGTTTTCCCAGATCCTGTGTTTCAATAAAGGCGCATGAATTTATATTGGCAAGGTCAATAATATTTATTCCACCTGATCGGCCAACACTAAATATCTGAAAAGGATCATATGGGTCCCTGATAAGAATTCTCATCCAGGGAGGACTTTGGAATATTCCACTTCCTGATGAATAGGCCTGAGATAACAATTCAGTCATTCCATATTCTGAGTGAATGACAGGTATATTCATCTTTATACTAAGAATTTTATGCAATTCTTCCCGTGTTATTTCTTCTTTTCTACCTTTCATTCCACCTGTTTCCATGATTATTACATTACTTAAATCAATGGTCTCATTTTCAATCATATCAAGTAATGCAAAACTCACACCCAGAAGAAGAATCTTTCTATCATTTTTCTTTTTCAGGTGTTGTAAATTTTCAATTAATTTATCATGTTCATCAAGATAAAAGCCACTAATATTACTTTGAGATTTTTTGATTAGTTCATTAACCATGAAGATGAGTGATGAACCTGATCTTTCAAGATATGAGGGAAGCAGGGCAAGTATGTAAAACTCATCTGGATTCCCGTAAAAGGCTTGGAATGAACTTAAAAAGCTTTCATTATATATTGATAAGTCAGTAAGGTAATGGCGACTGGTTCCAGTACCAGAGGTACCGCTACTGGTAAAAATAGCTTGAGGTTCTTCATTTCCCGTAATGACTCTTTGGCTTTTAAAGAACTGAATTGGAAGAAAAGGGATATCCTTTAACTCTTTTATATCAAGGGAGTTAATTTTTAGATAGTTTATATAATCTTTATATACTTCATTTTCATTTGCTTGAAGATGAAATATTTCGAGAGCCAGGGAGTTAAATTCAGAGTCATCTTTGATCCCGAAAATCCTCTTATTAAAAGAATGACTCATCTAAATTTTTGAGCTTGATTTTAAAATCTAAAGTATCCAATAAAATTAAGGTAAAACTTTTGATCCGTCAGGTTGATATGCCCATTTGAAATTTACCTCGGCAAAAGCCTCTGTATCTTTCAGGTAGGCATTTACTTTAACAATCAATAATTTGGCATACTTATCATTTCTTGTTTTAAAAACCCAAACCTGATTTTCTACTACTGGTTTTGCGAACCCTGTATATGTATTTACATCAACTTCTTTATAATTATCAAAAAAGGTCTGCGCTTCTCCAGAAGATGCAAATTCGCCCACCAGAGCAAATGATGGAAGTGTGTTTTGGGTGTCAAAATATGCACTATAAACATTATTCTGAACATCAGGAAGTGCAATAAAATCTGGTATGCTTGCTCCTTGAGATGATGCAGGATTATATAGAATAACCGAACCTTTTTCAAATGAAAATCCTGATATAGAATAGGTTTGGGTATTATCATCAAGAATCCGTTCCGAATTCAGGCTTGCCTCACCCGATGTTTTTGGGTTATTATTCTTGTTACATCCGAAAACCAATAATGGAATAATTAATAAAAAAGTTATTCTTTTCATTCTAAATATTATTAATTCAATATGATTATCTCCTACGAGACTACAAAAACTATTCCATCATTGTTTTGAAAATACAGATGATAATTTTACATTAGTCATGAATAGCTTTAATACCCGGGAGCTCTTTTCCTTCCATATATTCAAGCATGGCTCCACCACCAGTCGAAACATAACTTACTTTATCCTTCAGATTATATTTGTTTATTGCTGCAACAGAATCTCCTCCACCTATCAGGCTAAAAGCACCTTTTTCGGTAGCTTCTGCAATAGCTTCAGCAATAATTTGTGTACCTTTTTGAAATGAACTCATTTCAAATACTCCCATTGGACCATTCCACAAAATAGTTCTAGAATTTGAAATTACCTCTGAAAATTCACGAATTGTATCTGGCCCAATATCCAGACCCATCCACCCGTCATCAATATTATCACTTGATGTAACTTTTGTTATGGCTTCATTATCAAACTTATCAGCTATTACATTGTCTGTAGGAATGTATAATTGTACACCTTTTTCCTTTGCCTTTTCAATGATTGTAAGTGCTAAATCAAGTTTATCCTCTTCAACAATTGAATTACCTGTTTTACCACCTAGAGCTTTAATAAAAGTATAAGTCATACCTCCACCTATAATTAGGTTATCAACTCTTTCAAGTAAGTTTTCAATTAAAAGTATTTTATCAGAGACTTTTGCTCCACCCATAATTGCAGTAAAAGGTTTTTTAGGGTTGTGCAGAACTATGTCCATATTTTTCAGCTCTTTACCAATAAGGTAACCAAAGGCTTTTTCTTCAGGGAAGGATTTAGCAACTATAGTTGTGGAGGCATGAGCACGGTGGGCAGTTCCAAAAGCATCGTTTAAATATATATCACCCAATTCGGCAAGCTTTTTCGCAAATTCTTCATCTCCTTGCTTTTCCTCTTTATGAAAACGAAGATTCTCAAGCAGCAAAACTTCCCCAGGCAACAAATTTTCAGCAATCTCGACATTTTCAGACCCTATGCAATCGGTTGCAAATTTTACTGGTTTACCGATAAGTTCAGCTAAATGAGGGACAATATGCTTTAGTGAAAACTTCGCATCATAAGCATCCTTCGGCCTGCCAAGATGCGACATAAGAATAGGAGAACCCCCCGATTCTATTATTTTTTTAATTGTTGGTAGTGCCGCTTGTATCCTTGTGTCATCAGTAATCTCAAAATTCTCATTCAGTGGAACATTAAAATCTACTCTTACTAAAACTTTCTTCCCGGAAAAATTGAGATCTTCAATGGTTTTCATAGTTATATTCTTTTTGGTGTTAATTAATTTCTGTCCTATAAGCTGCAAAGTTAGAAAGAAAAGTTTTTGTAATTATAAATTAGCCGGTTTTATCTTTTAATTTTTAATAAATCACACAGAAATTATTTTAGCTAACTTTGTCAAAATTGAATCCGAAAAAATGTTTTTCAAGGAAGTCATAGGGCAAGAGAAAATCAAAAGCAAACTCATTCAAACAGTTAGCGAACAAAGAGTGAGCCATGCCTTGATGTTAGCTGGGGAAGAAGGATTTGGAGGCCTTCCGCTAGCAATAGCCTATTCACAATATCTTCTTTGTGAAAATCGAAATGAGGTAGATTCTTGTGGAGAGTGCCCATCCTGCCAGAAGGTAAAAAAATTAATTCATCCTGATCTGCATTTTGTTTTCCCTATAACCACAATAAAATCCAAAACTAAGCCAATAAGTGATGACTTTCTTCCTGAGTGGAGAGAGGAAGTTGTTGAGGATCCATACCTTAGTTCAGGACGATGGTATAAAAGCATTGGAATTGAAGATAAGCAGGGAATGATCTATGCTCATGAAAGCGAAGAAATTATAAAAAAACTGAATTTAAAAACGTTTGAGGCTGAATATAAGGTTATGATAATTTGGCAACCTGAACGAATGAATAAGAGCTGTTCAAACAAATTGCTAAAAATGCTCGAAGAACCTCCCCCAAAAACCTTGTTTTTACTTGTTTCAGTTTTCCCGGCTTTGGTTATACCAACTTTGCTATCTAGAGTTCAGGTAATTAGGGTTCCTGGAATTGAAGATACCTCTTTGATGGAGGCTTTAACTGAAAAACTGAATTTACCAGACCTGGAGATATCTAATGCGGTTAGGATTGCTAGTGGTAATTATATTAAAGCATTTGAATTTATCAATTCTAGCGAAGAAAGAAACCACAATTTTGAGCTATTCGCGAAATGGATGCGTCTCTGCTATAAAAAGGATGTGCCTGGTATCCTGGAGTGGGTGGATGAGGCATCAGCTCTTGGGAGGGAAAAGAAAAAAGTTTTTTTGAATTATACACTTGCTTTAATCAGAGAAAATTTCCTATGGAATCAATTACCAAATCATAAAGATCAAATTATTAAATTGCCTGAAAATGAAAGTATTTTTACAAAAAATTTCTCGCTATTTATTAATGAACAAAATATTAATCAAATTTCAGAATTAATTAATAAGGCCATTTTTGATATTGAGGCAAATGCATATCCCAAAACAGTTTTTCTGGATTCCTCCTTTCAGGTAATGAGCTTACTTGGCAAATAGGTCCTATGGTTCTACTATGGCAATATCAATATAAAAGCTGGTTTTGTATTGGTCCGGCTAATTAATAAATATAGCAAAGGTGGTTATGTAGGAAATTTCATTATTTTTGCTTTGACGTAATTATATATCATCACCATTATACTTTGAAAAACAGTGTATTGGTTTATTTAGCCCTTGACTATGAACGATCAGGAAAAAGGTTCCGATATCGGAACTAATAAAGCATACAATAATATATCCTATTTAAGCGACACAAAATATAAACTACCAACCTTCGATTGGTTGTACAATGTACCTGAGGGAAATATCTCCTCTGAAATCATTGAGGTTCGTTTTAAGAATACAAGAAAAGGATTCTACAATAATGTTAACCACCTTAGACTTCGAAAAGGTGATGTTGTAGCTGTTGAGGCCTCCCCGGGCCATGACATTGGAATTGTTTCACTTGCGGGTGAGCTTGTTCCTGAGCAGTTAAAGAAATACAATATCAACATACAAAGAGTTGAGCTTAAAAAGGTGTACCGTAAAGCTAAACCAGTTGATTTGCAAAAGTGGGAGGCGGCAAAAAGTATGGAGCATGATACTATGCTCAAGGCGAGGGAACTTGCTAACGGTCTCAACCTGAATATGAAAATTGGAGATGTTGAGTTGCAGGGTGACAAAACAAAGGCCATATTTTATTATATCGCTGAGGAAAGGGTTGATTTTCGTGAGCTTATCAGAGTCTTGGCCGATACTTTTAAAATCCGAATTGAAATGAGGCAGATTGGGGCAAGGCAGGAAGCCGGACGGATTGGAGGTATAGGCTCGTGTGGAAGGGAGCTTTGTTGCTCTACCTGGATGATAAATTTTGTTTCAGTATCAACAAGTGCAGCGCGTTACCAGGAACTTTCACTAAACCCCCAGAAACTGGCCGGACAATGTGGTAAATTGAAATGTTGCCTCAACTATGAGTTAGATTGTTATTTGGATGCACAGAAAGATTTTCCAAACCCGGAGATTCCTCTCGAGTTAATGGAAGGTACTGCCTATCATCAAAAAACGGACATTTTTAACCGTTTGATGTGGTATTCATTCGATTCAAAATCAGGAATAAATACTATGCCAGTTCCAGTTGACAGGGTGAAGGAAATACTTGAAATGAATAAAAAGGGTCAAAAACCCGACTATCTGGTTAAGGATACTTCAGCTATTGTAGCAAAGGAACACAGTTTTGATAATGTAGTTGGTCAGGAAAGTTTAACTCGGTTTGATGGAAAATCAAGAAGAAAAAAGAAATCGAAAAGAAAAAGAAAGCATCAAAAACCCAAGCAATAATAATCTAGCCAAACGTACCTTATAATTTTCAATTCTAATGAAAAGATTGCAATATCCACTTGTACTTATAATTACAGGTTTGATTTTAACTTCTTGTGACCCATCAAGAGTGTATGAGGAAAATATGAAAGTGCCAGATCAAGAATGGAATAAATCTGAGGCAATGATATTTTCTCCGGAGATTACGGATTCAGCTTTAATCTACAATGTATTGGTTAATGTTCGTAATACAGGCAGTTATTCTTATAGCAACCTCTTTCTTTTTATAACAACTACCTCTCCGGGAGGCCAATGGATTAAAGACACACTTGAAATACCTTTGTCAAATAGCAGAGGAAAATGGCTTGGGAGTGGTATAGGTGATTTATACTTTAATCGTCAGCTCTTCAAGTACAACGTCAGATTTCCCCATTCTGGAGTTTATTCTTTTGAAATTGTTCAGGGAATGCGTGATACCGAACTGAAAGGGATAAGGGATATTGGCCTTCGGGTTGAAAAATCAGAATAAATGTTAGGATAATAAGTTGAAAAGTGGGTAAGGATAAGCTTCAACGATGGGCTGCGATGGAAGATTTTCCTAATGTGATTCAGCCTGAGTTAAAACAGGTCATAAATACCGATCATCCATTAAAAGGAAAATGGTGCAAGGAATACTTTAGAAATGAAAATCCTATTGTTTTGGAGTTGGGTTGTGGAAGGGGTGAATACACGGTAGGAATGGCTAAACATTTTCCGGAAACCAACTTTATAGGTATTGATATAAAAGGGGCAAGGCTATGGCGGGGAGCAAAAAGTGCATTGCAGGAAAACTTGAATAACGTCGCCTTTCTGCGCACCCGGATTGAATTTATTAAATCCTTTTTTGCACCTGGCGAGGTGGATGAAATCTGGCTTACTTTTCCTGATCCACAACTTAAAAGGAGAAGGAAAAATAAAAGACTTACAAATGCCTCCTTTTTAAATTCTTATATGGAATTTCTTAAGCCCAATGGGCTTATTCATTTAAAAACGGATAGCCACGAGCTGTTTCATTATACATTCGATTTATTAAAAAATAATGAGGTTGTAATACTTTTGTCAACAGATAATTTGTATGATGGAAATAGGGAGGATGAAATATTATCTATAAGAACTTATTATGAAGAAAAATTCCTGGAAAAAGGGATCGATATTACCTATCTTAAGTTTATACTTTCAAATAGACTGAGAGAAATCAATTAAAGTGAACCTGGATATGGAAAAGGATAGTTTTTTTGAAATGGTTTACGAAGTTACACGTAAAATTCCCTATGGCCGGGTAACTACCTATGGATCTATTGCAAGGTATTTGGGCACAGGTAGATCTGCCAGAGTAGTTGGCTGGGCATTGAACAATTGCCATTCGGAAGGAGATTTTATTCCTGCACACAGGGTTGTAAATAGAAAAGGCCTTTTAACAGGTAAGAGACACTTCGGAATGATGGGAACAATGGCTCAACTTCTCGAGAATGAAGGTATTCACGTTATTGATGACCAGATTATTAATTTTGATAAGCTATTCTGGGATCCCTCAAAAGCATTATAACTATCTGAAAAGTCCAAAATATAGTATATATTTGCAAGCCTAAATTAAATTAAACTAAATTAAATTAGATCACAAGTGATGGCAATTGGAAACTCAAAAGTTCTTGAAATTTTAGATACTATAAAGCATCCTGAGAAAAAGGATGGACTGGTATCCTTAAATATGATTGAAGACCTAACGATTGAAGGTGAAAAAGTGAGTTTTACTATAGTTTTTCCAGGAGTCAATGACCCTTTTGTTCATTCGTTAAAAAAGGCTTGTGTTGTTTCCTTAAAAAAGGAATTTGGGGATTCAATTCAGATCGAGGGAAATATAAACCATAAATTTTCTGTTGTCAGGAAAGAAAGAGAGATTCTTCCTGGTGTTGAAAATATTATTGCTGTTGCCTCTGGGAAAGGTGGGGTTGGTAAATCTACAGTAGCTGTAAATTTAGCTGTATCATTGGCAAATTTGGGATATAAAGTTGGCCTCTTAGATGCTGATATTTCGGGACCTTCCATTCCTAAAATGTTTAAACTTGAGGGTGCTCGACCCACAGTTACTAAAGTGGATGATAAAGAGATGATCATTCCAGTTGAAAATTATTCAGTAAAGATTTTGTCCATCGGCTTTTTTATTAATCCTGACGATGCCCTGGTTTGGAGGGGCCCCATGGCTACCAATGCCTTGAAACAATTAATTAGTCAGGGTGATTGGGGAGACTTAGATTATATGTTAATTGATCTTCCTCCCGGGACCAGTGATATTCATTTGACAATGGTTCAGGAGGTTCCTGTAACAGGAGCCATTATAGTAAGCACGCCACAGGATGTTGCCCTGGCTGATGTTATCAAAGGAATATCGATGTTTAAAGGAGAGAAAATTAATGTTCCGGTATTGGGCTTAGTTGAAAATATGGCCTGGTTTACTCCGGAAGAATTGCCAGATAATAAATATTTTATTTTTGGTAAAGGTGGATGCAAACAACTTGCAAAGGATTATAATTTGCCTCTTTTGCAACAGATTCCCATTGTTCAAAGTATTCGGGAAAATGGAGATATGGGAACTCCATCAGCTCTGGATCAGGAATCCATAATTGGACAGGCTTTTAGCCAGTTAGCTCAAAATACTGTTTCAGAGGTCAATAAAAGAAATGCAGAAGCTGATCCCACCATTAAAGTTGAGATTGATCCGGCAACTATGGTTAAAACGTATAAACCAAATAGTGTATAATTATGAGCCAATATTCTAATGAAGAGGTATTAAAATCTCTGGAAAAGGTGAGACCCTATCTTATTACGGATGGTGGTGATATTGAATTCGTAAGCTTAGAAGAGGATATTGTAAAAATTAAACTTACCGGGTCTTGTTCAGAATGCCCACATAAATTTCAAACCCTCGCCGGAATTCAGGAAGTAATCTTGAAAGACTTACCATTAATCAAAGAAGTAAAAGTAGTGGATGACAGGAATTAGAAAAATATATTTCTGAGTTCTCTTTTTTAATTTCTATTAATAGGATTTTGTTTGAACATCGTAGGCAATTTCATTATCTTTCCGTCATAAAATCACAACATTATATAATATCTTTCTATTTTCAATGTTTAATTGATTGAAAGCTTATTTAAATTTGAAATTTTCTCAGTTCCCATATAAATTATTGACCCTTCTTTTATTGGGAATAATTATTTCCGGTTGCTCAGTTGAGAAAAATACGGGTAGTACAAGAGCTTTCCATAATCTTATTTCCAGATACAATATATACTTTAACGGAAAAGAAGCTTATAAAAAGGGTGTTCGGAAAGAGGATAAGACATTCATCGATGATTTCTCGGAGACTTTGCCCATATTTAAATATGCAGATGAAAATGTAGCAAGGACTATTTCTCCGGAAATGGATAAAGCCATAACCAAGTCCACAAAGGTTATCTCTTTGCATTCAATTACAGCAAAGCCCAACTACGATAATAAGAAAAACTTATCAGAGAAGGAGGAGGAATTTTACAGCCAGAATGAATTCAATAACTGGGTGGATGATAGTTATTTACTAATGGCCAAAGCTCAGTTTCATAAGCTTGACTATTTTATTTCATTAAAGACATTTAAATATGTAACTGAAGAAGCTTCTGACCTGGATGTTATTTATGAAGCTTTAATATGGACAGTCCGCGTATATAATGAAGAGGGGAGTTATGGTTATTCAAAAGAGATACTTGTTTCCCTGGAAGAAGACCCGGATCTGCCAAAAGATCTACAGGCAGATTTTTATTCAACTTATGCCGATTATTACCTGAAAAGGGAAATGTACGATGAAGCTGTTCCTGTGCTCGAAAAATTGCTAAATATTGAGAAAAAGAAGAAAAATAAAACCAGGTATACTTATATTCTTGCTCAGGCGAATGAAAATTTGGGTAACATGAATGAGGCTTACAGGCTATATGCAAAGGTGGTGAAAATGAATCCTACCTATGATATGACTTTTAATGCTCGTATTAATCAGGCTGAATCATTTGATGTTACTATTGAGAATGTGAGTGAAATAAAGAAGATATTGCGGAAGATGCTTCGGGATGATAAAAACACGGATTACTTCGACCAAATTTATTATGCTTATGGAAACATTGCCCTAAAAGAGAATAAGCAGGAAGAAGCTATTCAATATTTTAAAAAATCGGCCCAGGCAAGTATCTCAAACAATAAACAAAAAGGAATTTCATACCTAACCATTGCAGATCTTTATTTTAAGGATGAAAATTATTATAGGGCTCAACCTTATTATGATTCTGCAATGATTGTTTTAGATCAATCATTTCCTGGGTATGGTGTAATCGAAATCAAAAAAGAAAGTCTGAATCGCCTGGTTCAGAATATAAATACTGTGCAAATAGAAGATAGCTTGCAAAGAATGTCAGCCATGGGGCCAGCTGATCGATTAAATTATATTGATGAGGTAATTGTACAGGTAAAAGCGGAGGATGAGAAACAGAGAGAAAACCAGGAGATGAATCAATATAATCTCTCCAATCAGTACGAAACAGATCAAAGGGTAAACCAGGAATTGTCGAAAGCAGGCAATTGGTATTTCTATAATCCAGCAGTAGTAGGATTGGGCAGGAACGAGTTTCGACAGAGATGGGGGAACCGTCAGCTGGAAGATAATTGGCGGCGTAAAAATAAATCTATTTCAGAAGTAAATATGGAAGAAATAGTGAAGGGAGAGGAGGGCATTGATGCTGAGAATGGAAAAACTACTGTTAAAGATAAATACAGCAGGGAGTATTATCTGAAGGACCTTCCACTTACTGATTCCTTAATCCAGGAATCGAATACCAGGATAGAAACATCTATGTATAAGATAGGTCAGATTTATCTCGATGAGTTGAAAGATGATTCAAAAGCTGCA
>RCNC010002784.1_pt1 | contig 11564 bp, 7 predicted proteins | sample 2041301 | NCBI WGS metagenome assembly RCNC01 (sample SAMN09708231, study PRJNA481090) | Marine sediment metagenome, whole genome shotgun sequencing project. | biome: marine sediment; feature: ocean; material: sediment; isolation source: Sewage treatment plant 13A marine sediment (STP13A) ... | reverse complement strand
CAGAACCACCGGGTGATGATCCTCGGCGGCGGTATGGTGGGCTGCCGGGTGGCCGAGCTGCTGGGCGCGGAATTCGAAGTCAAGCTGATCGAAAAGGACGAGAAGCGCGCAGAAGAACTCTCCGCCAAGCTCCAGTATGCCGAAGTGTTGCACGGAGACGGCTCTGATGCCAATACCCTGACCCAGGCCGGCCTTCTGGATATGGACACCATCATCACCGCCACCTGGGACAACGAGACCAACATCATGAGCTGTCTGCTGGCCAAGCATCTGCTGCAGGAAAAGGGCAATGGGGCGAGCATCAGGCACAACAAGACCATCGCCCTGGTGAACAAGGAGGAGTACCTGGTGCTGGCCGCCACCATGGGCGCCGATATCGCGCTGAACAAGAAGGTGCTGGCGGCCAACGAGATCCTCAAGTTCATCCGCCGCGGCAAGCTGCTCTCGGTGGCCCACCTTCACGGTCTGGACGCCGAGGTGGTGGAGATCGTGGCCGGGCCCGACGCGCCTATCACCCGCAAACCGCTCTTTCAGCTGGACATCATGAAGGAAAAGGTCATCATCGGCGGCGTGCGGCGGGACGGTGACTGGCAGACAGCGGTGGGCAGCACCCACATCCAGCCCGGTGACCAGGCCATCGCCGTCTGCACCTCGCTGGGCCTGAAGGAACTCCAGCGGCTGTTTCTGTAGTTTAAAAAGGGGACAGGTAACTAATTAAGCACACATTCTATGGTGTTATGACACCGTTCATGTGCTTAATTAGTTACCTGTCCCCTTTTTAAATTCCCCTTACTTCCGCCAGAACGAGGGGTAGAAGATCACCAGCGCCGAGAACATCTCCAGCCGTCCCACCAGCATCAGCCAGGAGAGGAACCACTTGCCAGCGGCGGAGATCTGGGCGTAGTTTTCCGATGGCCCCACATCCCCGAATCCCGGCCCGACGTTCATCAGGGTGGCGATCACCGAGCTCATGGCGGTGGTGTAGTCCATGTGGTCCACCAGCACCATGAAACAGCCCCCGCCCAGAACCAGGAAGATGTTGACGATGAAGTAGCAGAGGGCCAGGTTGACGATGGCCGGCTCCACCGGGCGCTGGTTGAGCCGGATGCTGGTCACCGCCAGGGGCTGGAAGAAGATCTTCTTGATCGAAGCCACCATGAACTTCCAGATCAGCACGTAGTGCACCACCTTGATGCCGCTGGTGGTGGACCCGGCGCAGGCGCCGATGAAGCAGACGGCGTAGAGGAACATTTGGGCCGATTGGGGCCACAACTCGTAATCAGCCGTGGTGAAGCCGGTGGTGGTGAGCAGTGAAACCACCTGGAAGCTGGCGTAGCGCAGCGAGTCGAAGGGGCCCTCGTAGGTGCCGTTGACCCAGAGCAGCAGCGCCACGGTGAGGCAGAAGAAGAGCAGGAAGCCGGCATACCAGCGCAGCTCGGTGTTGACTCGAATCTCCCGCCAGTTGCCCTGCAGGCCGTAATAAAAGAGCATGAAGGTCGTCCCGCCCAGGATCATGAAAATGATGATCACCCAGTCGAAATAGGCGTTCTGGAATTGGCCCACACTGGCGTTGTAGGTCGAGTACCCCGAGGTGGAAACCGTGCCAAAGGCGTGGCACAGCGAGTCGAAGAGGCTCATCCCGCCGAGGCACATCAGCAGCGTCTGCAGCAGGTTGAGGCCGAGGTAGATGCCCCAGAGCCAGACCATGGTGTCCCGGTTGCGGGGCAGGAACTTCTCCTTGGTGATCACCTGTCCCGGGCTCGACTCGGCCCGGAAGATGCGCAGGCCGCCCATGCCGTGGGGCAGAAAGATAATGGTGAGGGTCAAGAAACCCATGCCGCCCAGCAGGTGGGTCTGGCTGCGCCAGAACAGCAGCCCGTGGGGCATCACTTCGATGTCGGTGAGGATGGTGGCCCCGGTGGTGGTGTAGCCCGACATCATCTCGAAGAAGCCGTCGGTGAAGGAGGGGATCGACCCGTGGATCATGAAGGGCAGGGCCGACACCGAGGAGATCAGGGTCCAGCCGGCAACGGCGATGAAGAACCCGTCGCGGATATTCAACTCGTCGTAGTGGCGGAAAAACCACCAGAAAGGCAGTCCCGCAGCCATGACGATGAGCGCGGAAAGCAGCAGGGCAAAGAGATCACCCTCCCCGGGATAGAACAGGGAGCAGATCACCGACAGCAGCATGGTGGCGCCGGTGATCACCATCAGTTTGCCCATAACGTGGGCGATGGATGTGTAGTTCATCGTTTTGCCGTCCGCATATGGTCAAATCACTGTTGCGATTATAGAGCGAGTTCCGAGAATGCGAAAGAATAGGGAAAGGATGCCCGGCAGTCAAGCAGGCCTGCCATGGTCACTGCCCCCCGGCTGTCGGGGGGCGGTGATGCACACTTCCATGTCTCGATGCTGATCATCCATAGAACTACCTATATTACTATTGTTTGCATGGTCATCACAGCACGGTTCCCTGCCCGGAACACAAAAAAGTTTTGTCGGATCGGATGAGTAGCCTACAAAATATATCGGCTGAATCTGCCGGCAGCTTCTGTTCGACCGGTAAACACATTTCACTGAACACGTAATCGAACACAATCAGGAGTCAAAATGAAACGCACATCGGTCAATCCGGTCGAATGGGGTCTTCAATTCAGTCTGGACCAGGGTGAGGTGGTGGAGGGCGCCACGCGGCACCTTCGGTGTTCCGGCCAGGTGTCTGTTGTCCCGGATGCCGGAGAGGAGATGGGACTCAAGGTCGTTTCCCCTAATGAAATCCGCGGCCAGATGGAATGCGCACTGTCCAACATTGATGCGGTTCTTGAAAAGGCGGGAATGACTCGGGCAAATGTGGTCGGGCTTCGTGTCTACACAACCGAGATGGACGCATATATCGAAAATTTCGATGTCTATGCCAACTGGATAGCTCAGGCGGGCACCAGGCCGCCGCAGACCCTGATCGGGGTCCAGCGCCTCTTTCATCCGGACATCGTTGTGGAAATCGAAATCGAAGCCGCCGCTTGATCTTTGCCCTGAGCCACCATCGCACCGGCCGGCCGGTACATTCACGACCATCAAACATCCGCCCGGGACGGCGGATCGGGGAGACGGAGCATGAAATACTTCAACACGATCATTCTCGTGGCGATCCTGCTGGCGTTCCCGGCCACCGCCCTTCAGGGGGCCGACGAGAGCGGCAGTATCAGCGGTGTGGTGGTGGAGACACGCACCGGCCTCGAGGGGCAGGGTGAACTGCTGGTGGAAGTGGAAGGCGAGGAGGATGACCACAAGGGCGGCACCCCGGTGGACGAGGTGATCCTCGACATGGCCAAGGGACTGGCCAAAAAACTGAGCGCCAAACACCTGCCCGAGGGCTGGGAGCTCCGCATCGACGGCGGCACTGCCACCGTCTCCGGCCCGGAGACGAAGACTCCGATCCGCATCCGTTTTGACTTTGGCGACGGCGAAGTGCCGGAGGATCTCGATGTGAAGATCATGCGCGCCGGCCTGCGCATCTTCCGCAAGAAAGCCTTGTCGGTGATTACCGCGCCTCCGGCCGAAGTGATCACCGACATCGACGATGTGCTGCGTGTCCCGCCCCAGGCGTCTCCCGGCGAGACCATCGAGATGACCCCGCTGGACCTGGAGAAGACGCCCCCCGGTGGCAATTGGCAGTTCGGCGACCAGGTCGCCGACGAGGTGGAGCCGGTGGACTGGGGCCTCAAATACGAATACTCCTACGCTGACTACGGCTTCGAACTCACGCCGAAGATCAGCTGGAAGATCCCCGACGACTACGTCCTCTCCTCCGGCATCACCATTAAATACCGGGACAAATACGGCGACCTGCTGCTCGACAACTACTACGAAGGCATGGAGTTCATCCCCGCCGACTCGGACTGGAAAGAACAGCCGCGGATCACCGACTGCACCGAGATGTCCTTTACCGAGCGGTTCATCTGCGTCTGCGGGTATTTCCCCACCCCCGAATCGCAGAATGCCGTGTTGATTAATGGCAAACCACTGGGCCCCCCGGTGTCCACATCGAAGCGCGTGTTGCACTTCCGGCTGCCCGAGGGGGTGGAGCCGGGGGATCACACCATCTACGGCAGGCCCGAAGCCGGGTTCCCCACTTCGGATGTGGTGGACATCATCGTGATCCGCATCGGCGGGTCCATCGACAGGGAAAAGCTGTTCCGCGGCGAGTCCACCGATGCCCACCTCTGGGTCGAGGGCACAGAGGATCCGGTGGAACTGCTGCTGAAAAACCACACCCCGCTCATCATTTCGTTCCAGGGCGGTGACGAGCAGGTGGTGATCACCTCCGGTGGCAGCCCCAATGACGTCAAGCGCAACGTCCAGGGGCTCAAGGCCGGGAACTTCAACATCACCTACCGGCTCACCGTGGCCGACTGTCCCTGTGCCGAGCAGGAGATCGACGAGGACGATCCCTATTACCAACCACGGGGAGAGACGAACTATGACGATGCTCTGTCGTCATTCCGCAAGGGTCGCGAACTGGCCAATCGGGCCGAGGACGCCGCCCGGCGTGGCGACGGTTCGGCCGACGAACTGGCCCGGGAGGCAAAGAAGGAACTCGGCCGGTCGCGCACCGCGCTGGAGAACGGCGTGGAGGAAGGGGACATCGGTGAGTATGTCAACCGCACCCTGACCCGCCTGCTCGATCAGTATGAGGCCCAGTCTGACGAGGCGGGCACCATACCGCGGGAGGACCCTGTGCCGTTCAACCCGCCGTCTTACAATCCCACGCCGGAGAGCCCGCCGCCCACCGCGATCCTCACCGATGGCGCGTTCGAGCCCTGCCAGGGGGTTTGGCAGGACGACACATATTTCACGGACAAACCGGGCAAGCAGCTGACCGAACTGGGGCCGGGCCGCTGGGAGGCGGAACTGAAGATGGTGGCCGGCCGCAAAACCCTGATCTTCGGCACCAGGGAAGAGGACTACATCCGCATCGCGCTCAAGGGCGAAACCAACGGCACCAAGCTGGTCAAGGTCCGCCACCGGTTCACCCTGGTCCAGGGCGGCGGCCGCCGGATGCTCTGGGAGGAGCCGGAGTCGATCAACGTCATCGCCCTCGACGGGCCCATCGGGCCGATGGAGCCCTGGGGCACCTCACTGATGGCCGACTCGGGCATCCCCAAGACCGGTATGGCCTTCAAGATCCAGCCGGGACCCTATGAGATCGAGTGTGAACTGATTCGTGACAGCGGCGAGCCCACCGGTCTGAAAGCCACTGTCACAGGCACCGCGGTGAACACCTCGGGCCCCACCCTCCGATTCGTGCCAACGATTCTCAACGAACCGTACAGTGCGGCTCGTCACGCCTCGCTGCGGGCCACGGCCCAGAAAATGGCGGCCGACTCCATGAAGGAGATCGATAAGTGGTACCCCATCGCCAACGGCAGCCTGGTGGCCACAGCGGGCGCCGCGCGGGAGGTGCGGAATCTCAACGACTCGACGGCCAACGAGTGGATCCAGTGGGCAGTGGGGTTGACCTTTTCCGACCAGGACCTGGTGAAGAACGTCCGCGGCAACCGCCTGGAGACGGCCCTCACCGACCACTTTTCCACCGAAGCGGCGCTCACCGGCGGGTCCAAGAACCTGATCGTGCTGGACAATGCCGATTTCAACAACATCGAGTCCGAAGGCACCGGGGCTTTTGCGCCGGCTCAAAAGTTGATCATACTGCGGGAGAACAACGTGGTCTCCACCGTGGCCCACGAGGTGATCCACACCAGCAACCACCTCTGGTCCGAAGTGCAGATGGGCCAGATGTTTGATGGAAAGGTCTGGCACAATACCGAGCAGGACTTCCAGGCCCACGGCGCCAACATCAAGGACCGGGCGATCCAGCGAAGCAAGAAGGAGTTGATGGGGACCGTCGGCGGTGAGTGGATCACCCAGGGGACATACTGGCATCTGCTCAACATCTTCCAGAAACAGCCTGACCCGGAACTCTTCGTGGTCCGCGCCATATGCGCCCGGCGCAGCGGGGATGGGCAACTGTTCGAGTATGGCGGGGAACTGCTGCCGGCCTACACCATCATGGGTGTGCCCGACCTGCTGGAAGCTTCATCACTGGCACCCGAGGATCCAAGAGTCTCAGCTGGTTGGGCGGTGGTGCTCACCGGCCGATCGGGGGAGACGTTGGCCCGCTATCCCTTCCAGGCGGTGTGGCGGCCGCCGGACACTTCATACACCCGGGGCGTCATCTCGGCGGTATGGCGCGTGCCCACCGATCCCGCTGCCGCGGCCATCGAACTGCACGGACCGAACGGCAAGGTGAACGAGATCCGTCTCAGCGCTTCGGCACCGTCGGTGAGCATCACCTCACCGGCAGCCGGCTCCACGGTGGACCCGGCCGGTGACCGGCTGACCATCCGCTGGAGCGGTGCCGACCCGGACGGCGACCAGCTGGTCTACAGCGTGCTTTACTCGCCGGATGGCGGGGAAACCTGGCGGCGGGAGGGCGCAGATGTGACGGGTTCCGAGTATACGTTCGATGTGATCGGCCGTCCGGCACAGCCGATGGTCAAGGTTCTGGCCACCGACGGCGCCCGCAGCGGTGAGGCGGAGGTGAGTTTCAGCTACAAAAGGTGAAATTCACCTGTTAAATGTCCAGGAAAAAGGGGACAGCCGGCGTTTTGGACGCTGACTGTCCCCACTGTTTTACCGCCCGTTGATCAGTTCGCATCCACGCCGAACTCACCCACGGCCACATTGACCCCGCGGGTGGTGGAGCCGCTGAAGGCCGTGTAGGTCCCCGCCTCGGTGGTGGTGGAGCCGTCAAAGCTGAAGACCTTCACCGACGAGTTGAAGCCCGGGCCTTCTCCCCGTCCGGCAACGATTTCGGCGATACCGTCGCCGTCAAGGTCGCCGGCACCCACGTTGACCCCCCACTCGGTGTCGTCAAAGGCGAAGAAGCTGATACCGCTGATGGCGGCCACCGAGCCGCCGTCCACGTTCCAGCCCCTGACGTGGGGCCCGAACACCGAGCCGGGACCGGCGCCGGTGATGATCTCATCCATGCCGTCGCCGTCCATGTCGCCGCAGGTCACGTTGACGCCGAACTTGTTGGTGCCGTAGGCCAGGAAGCTGACACCGCTGATCGGCGAGAGGCTCGCCCCGTCGTAGTTCCAGCCGCGCACGTGGGGACCGTACACCGCGCCGGGACCAGCACCGGTGATGATCTCATCCATGCCGTCACCGTCGATGTCACCGCAGGTGACGTTGACCCCGAATTTCGGCGTGCCGTAGGCAAAGTAGCTCACGTCGCTCTTGGAGGTGACGGCACCGTTGTCATCATAGTCCCAGGCCCGCACGTGGGGCCCGAACACCGCACCGGGACCGGCGCCGGTGATGATCTCGTCGAAACCGTCGCCGTCGATGTCGCCGCAGGCCACGTTGGCCCCGAATTTCAGTGTGCCGTAGGCGAAGAAGCTCACCCCGTCCACCGGCGTTCCGTCAAACTCGAAACCCCGCACGTGGGGCCCGAAGACGTCGCCCGGCCCGGGGCCGGTGATGATCTCGTCAATCATGTCGCCGTCGATGTCGCCGGCGGCCGGGTTCACCCCGTATTTCTCGACACCGTAACAGGGGAAGTCGGCGAAGTTCATGAACCCGTAATCGTACGTGAACCACCAGGTTTCCTGGTTGATTTTGATGCCGGATCCGTTGCTTTCGTGGGGGCCGAGGCCGGTGAGGATCATTGGCCCGTGACTGGCGTAGGCGTTTTGCACGAACATCACCGCGTGCAGGTCGCCGGCAATCCAGCTGGCGTCCACGGTGAAAGTGCCGCTGACGTCCTGGGTCTGGCCGGTGCTCAGGGCAGTAAGCGGTTCACGGTCCACCGGGAACCAGTGCACCACGTGGGGTTGCCGCGGGCCCGGCTCCTCGTAGATCGCCACGTAGATCAGTGCATCAGGCACTGTGTCCAAAGCCTCGATGTGTCCGTTCACGGTACCGGTGTCGCCGACGATATCCAGGTCGACGCTCATCCTCAGCAGGCTCGGCTGGGCCAGCCATCCGTCGACTCTGTCACTGAACATGTCAACGTATTCGCCCGGATCCTCGTCAACCTGGGAATAGTCCTGGCCGTTGAAGGTGACGGTGGGGTAGCCCCAGACCAGGTAATAGTCTCTTCTCACGTCGTGCCACGGTGACGCGAAATCATCGTAGTACATAAAACAGAGAAATTCGTCCTCACCGTAGATGGCCATTGTGTCGAGCAGTCCCTGCTCAGCATCGGGGCAGGAGGGTCACCAGTCACCTGCGGTGATCTCGGCCAGCACCACCCGATTATTGCCGGTGTTCGGCACTCCGCTTTTCACCGCCTGCAGGATTTCCTTGCTCTCCGCGGCGTGGGCCGCCCCGGCCACCATCAGTGCCAGCAGCACCAGTGTCGCCGTTGCGAGCCAGCCATATTTCCGGGCTGGATTCCGCATTGCTCACCCTCCTCATCCATTTAATTCCCTAAGAAATTATACTGTATCTATGGTTATAGAAAGAGGGGCCGCAGATGTCAAATAATATAGCTATCTTGTTGATTATGTGGAGCATCTGAAAATTCAATGTATTTTACGGGAGGGATGGTTCCGGCGGTGGCGGCTCAGTCGGGGGTCTGTCTGATCTCCTGGCGGATGCTGTCCCAGGCACCGCGGTAGGCGATCTGGGAGTTGATCCGCTTGACCTCCTCCTGGTGGCCTTCGGCGCCCTTGAGTGCGGCCAGGGTAGCGGCCACCTCGAGGCTCACCGGCGTGCGGCCCAGCACCTTGAGGTAGGTGTTGTGGATGATCTCCAGGCGCTGGGGCGTGGCGATGTCACGCAGGGCCTGCACGGTCTCCACCCCGCGGCTGTACAACAGCTTGAGAATGTTGTTGATGTCCCGCTGGGCGCAGTGCAGGCCGAACTCATCGAGCACCGAGGGGATGTTCTCCGGGTTCAGCGAGTCGCTGCTCTCGTAGCTGGTCTCCTCCTGGAAGCGGTTCATCTCTTCGTACATCAGGTTCAGCTGTTCGTCGATGGCCCCCAGCATCTTGCTCAGCACCTTGAACTGCCGCATGGCCGCCAGGTTGGGCCGTTTGCCCGGCTTGTAGCCCATGTGGTGCTCGGTGACGCACCACAGCTCCTGGGTCAGGGTGCGCACCTGCAGCTCGAACCAGGGGTTTTCCTGTTCCGCCCCGGGCTGCTTCTTCAGCCGCAGGATATAGTGCAGTGACCCGTAACCGCTCTCCTTCTCCAGGTGGTGCAGGTGATCGAGGCTCAGCAGCTTGGCCTGGTCGTGGCTCATGTAGGCCACCGGCGGCTTGATCGTGGAGATCTCGAGGTCGGGAGAACTCTGGATCTCCCGGTCGATCAGCGGCAGGTGGCTGAGGAAGTAGACCAGCATACGGACACCCAGGGCGTCGTGCATGGCGTGAAAGCTGTCCGAGTGCAGCCCGGAGGGGTAGAGCGGCGCCTTGCGGTAGACCTTGTCCACCACCTGCTCCGGCCGCTTGATCCGGGAGAAGATGGTGCGCACCGGCGAGGGGATGGGGACGGTGTTGGTCTTCTTGTATTTTTTCCAGTGATCCGGCTGGCGCCAGGGATCCAGCGCGGCCATGATCTCGGTCTGGGCCGGCTGCAGCCGGTCCCGGACATACTGCTCGTAGGTCGCCAGAAAACGGTTCAGCTTGTCCAGTTCCTCTTCGGTCATTTCCGTCTCCAGTTGCTCCTGATTCGGACACGGACAGGATAGGATTTCCCGCCTCCGGTTACAAGTCCTGTCCATTTGTCAATCCTGGCACAGGATATGCAATTTACGAATTTACTACCCGGCCCCTGTCCGGGGTTGGCAAAATGTGCCATTCTGGCCTTAAATTGAGACATTGATACAGTCCGGGTGTGCCGTTTGAGACAGCTGACGGTTCACCATACACTGACAACCAAGGAGAAGAGCGTGAATCTGAAAAACTGCGGCAGAAGAATTTCATCGTTTCGGGGGGGCTGGACCGCCGGTCTGACCCTGGCTGTTTTGCTGCTGGCCGCCGTCAGCGGACCAGTCTTCGGAGAGGCGGAAGCCGGAGATGCCGGTGAGGGCCGGGCGATCCTCGAACGGTGCGCCAACTATTATGCCGGACTGAAATCGGTGAGCGGGGAGATGGAGGTGCGGATCGAACTGCCGGAGAAGTTCACCGGTGGTCAGCCCATGGAGCCCATGCACTACCAGCTGGCCCTGGAGCAACCGGCCCGGGCGGCCTTTACCCCCACCGGGGAGCGGCCCGAGCCGATCTTTGTCCAGGATGGCAAGCAGCAGTATACGGAGATGACGCCGTTCAGTCAGTACATACTCACGGAATCGACCACCACCATGGCCGGGCTGGCCGGGGAGGGGACTGGCAGCGGGATCATGATCCCCGGGGCCGCGCTGGTGGTGGGTTTCGGCCTGGCGGCGGATTCCGGCAGTGCGCTGCGCAGCGCGGAAGAGGTGACCCTGCTCGGCGAGGAGACGGTGGGGGAGACGGCCTGCCACCATCTCACTCTGAAAGGCGGGGCCTTCGAGGGTGAGGTCTGGGTGCAGACCGGTGACCAGCCCTGGATCTTGCGCTGCTATACGGTTGAACCGGACAAAGAGCCGGAGGCCCAGGGCCAGGGGATGATGATCGTGCCGCGTCTGGACTTCCATTTCAGCGGCTGGCAGGCCGACCCGGACCTGGCCGGCCGGTTCGAGATTCAGGTCAACGAGGAGTTCAAAAAGGTGGATCAGTTCAGCCCGCCTGGCGGGGGGCCGGGAGGACCCGGAGACGATCCGGCCAAGGACCACCCGTCCCTGAACAAGCCGGCCCCCGAGGTGACCCTGCACCCGCTGGATGGCGAGCCGCTGAGCCTCTCCTCGCTGAAGGGCAAGGTGGTGGTGCTCGATTTCTGGGCCACCTGGTGCAAACCGTGCGTGATGAGCATGCCCGGCGTGGCCGCCCTGGCCGCAGAGATGAAGGGCCGGGACGTGGTCTTCTTCGCGGTGAACCAGATGGAAAGCCGGGAGAAGGTCACTGCGTTCCTGGAGAAGGAAAAGCTGGGGATCAACGTTACCCTGGACAGTAAAGGCAAGGCGGCCCAGGTATTCGGGGTCAGGGGCATCCCCCACCTGGTGGTGATCGGCCCCGACGGGGTGGTGCGCCAGGTGCACATCGGCTATGCGCCGGGTGGCGACGCCCGCCTGAAAGAAGAGGTGGAGGCCCTGCTGAAGTAGTTCTGCCGGCAGATGAAAACGCCCCCCGTCCCGTTGCCGGGGCGGGGGGCGTTGTTGTGTACCGAATTTTCCGGCCGCGGGGCCGGTGCTTTTTACGGCGCCGAAGCGGTCACCGTGCAGTCGTCGGTGGTGGTGTCACCGGCGGGTGCGTACGGCGGCTGGTTGAAGGGCGCCGGGGTGACATCCTCACCGATGACGGTGAAGACGTTGCTGCCCACCAGAGAGCCGAGGGCCGGCAGGTTCTGGTTCCACTGGGTGCTGAAGGTCTCGCCGGGCTCCAGGTTGGTCCAGCCGGCACGCCAGTTGGTGTAGG
>RCNC010002782.1_pt1 | contig 11567 bp, 8 predicted proteins | sample 2041301 | NCBI WGS metagenome assembly RCNC01 (sample SAMN09708231, study PRJNA481090) | Marine sediment metagenome, whole genome shotgun sequencing project. | biome: marine sediment; feature: ocean; material: sediment; isolation source: Sewage treatment plant 13A marine sediment (STP13A) ... | reverse complement strand
CTCGTCGGCGGGGTTGTCGTTGGCATCGAGCAGGACGATGATGGCCATCAACTGCGAGTGGATCCTCTTGTTCCGGGGGCTGGTGAGCTCCTTGGCTGCTGCCTTGCGGACAAGATCGCGCTGGAGCTTGGCAAAGTGCTTCTCCTGCTTCTCGGTGGCAGCGGCAGCGGTCATTGGTACAACAGCATGCCTGGATCTGGGACCTGCCTCTCCCGCTGCCAATGTGGCGGCAGAAACCATCGGGATTTTGCCGATTGAATATTTCGTGCGTTATCAAATGAAAATCAGTGCTGTGGTGATACCGGTTGTGGCGGCGGCACATTTCTTTTGGCAGCGATGGTGTGACGCAAGGGAAGCCAGTCCGGTGGATACTATGAGTGAGGGTTTACCCAGCACCGTCGAGGATCAGGGTGACCCACCGTTGTTTTATGCGCTGCTGCCGGTTCTGCCGTTGGTGCTGCTTTTCGTTTTCAGCCCGTTAGTGATTGATACGATCCGGCTGGACGTGGTCACTTCAATGCTGATCAGTCTTGCTGTTGGTATGACATGTGAGGGCGTCCGGCATGGGAGTCTGCGCGAAGCACTCGCAGGCATCGTGCATTTCTTCCGTGGCATGGGCAACATCTTCAGTTCGGTAGTTACGCTTATCGTCGCTGCGGAGATTTTTGCCACGGGTATTAAAGCGACTGGCCTGATCGGCTCGCTCGTCTCGGTGGTCGAAGGCTATGCAATGGGTGGGGGTGTAATGGCCGTCATGCTGGTCCTGTTGCTCGGTGCCACGGCCTTACTTACCGGTAGCGGTAATGCCGCCTTGTTCAGCTTTGCCGGCATGATTCCCGGTATCGCGACGAGGGTGAACGCCTCGCTTGAGTCGCTGATGCTGCCTTCCCAACTCGCTGGCGGTCTGTTCAGGAGTTTCTCGCCGGTAGCGGGCGTTATCATTGCTGTTGCAGGTGCCGCCTCGGTTACGCCTTTTGAAATCATAAAACGGACTTCGGTGCCAATGATTGCTGGTGTGTTGGCCACCCTGGCAGCAAGCCAGTTGCTGCTTTGAACCAGTCGGCCTGACTCTATAGATGCCTGGTGAAAAAATCTGTGATGTCAGGTCCCATGTCTATGCTATTACCTGAGTTGCTCTTATCTCTGGGTGCAAAACTGTGCCCAAAGCCTTCAAGCAATACAGCATTGAAATGGTGGCCCTTGTCTTTGTAATCATTTTGAAAAGCAACATGCTGATCCGGGTGAACCACGGTGTCGCTATCTCCCTGGATGTGCAGAACCGGTGGTGGATTGGAAATGCTGTTCTGCCTGAACCACCAGGAGGGTGAGTGGTAGCGGTTGATCTCATCGTCGTCTGATCGCCGCTCCCGCTGACGACTGGGAAAATCGTACGGCCCATAGAATCCGACCAGAGCACTTGGCTTAAAAACCGGTGTCTCGTATCCGAAATGCCGGAAGATCTTTGTACCACCCTGGATATACAGGTTTGATAAACAGCACCCAGCGGAGAATCCAAGCATACCGAGACGGGAGAAGTCATAGCCATGACTGTTTGTATTCTCGTGCAGATAGGTAAGCGCATCTGCCACGTCGAACAGGTTTCGGGGCCACATCGAAAACCGGTTTTCAATAGGTGCCAGTGAATAGGAAATGGATGCGCAATTAAAGCCTGCTTCTACTAAAATCGCTGCTGATTGACTGCAACGTTCGTCGTCCCGGCTACCGGAATGAAAACCTCCGCCATGTAAGCAGACGACAAGGGGCCGGCCAGGCTGGTCTGCCAGGTAAAGATCCAGTAGCTGTGTGCTGCTGTAAGCCAGGTTCGCTAATTTATGGGACATGTACCACCCGGCATATAGAACTAATGTTCCTGAACACTGGATGCCAACTTGTGTCCACTGACACAGGCAAGTGTCCAGCCCAGCATGCCGTGCCCGGTATTCAGATAGACACCCTCAACACCGCTTGGCCCGATCACAGGCAGGCTGTCTGCCGTCATTGGGCGGAAACCGCCCCATTCAGTGGCCTGCGCAATGGCGAAGTCTGCAATATCAGGGGCGGTTTTTCGGGCAGTTTCCAATAGGGTGCGGGCCCTCATTTCGTCCTTTGCTGTGCGGTAGCCAACGAAATCGGCAAAGCCTGCGATCCGAACCTTGTTATCAAGACGGCTGAAGACCGTCTTGCTGGTCAGATCGGTAATGCTGACGGAGTTCGATGTTTCGATGCTTGGTAATGTCAGGCTGTAACCCCGCATCGGGTAAATATTTGTCTTGATGCCCAGTGGACGAAGAAGTCGATGACTCCACGCTCCCAGGCAGACCGCCACGGCATCTGCTTTAAGTGTGCCCTGGTCGGTTTCAACCGCTATCAATTTCTGGTTTTTGACAACAAGATTGCGCACGGTGGTATTCAGACGAAGCTCGATGTCACGATTTGCAGACAACCATTCACCGAGACCTGATGTAAAAGCCAGGGTATCGCCGACTTCGTCACTCTCTGAGTAAATCGCACCAGAGTAGTTGTTGGTCATTTTAGTCAGTGCAGGCTCTATTTTGTGTGCTTGCTCAAGTGATATGACGTGCGCGTCACAACCATATTCAAGTTTCAAGGCGCAGGCTTGCTCCGCTTCTTCCAGTCCTGCCGGTCCGTCCAGCATGACCAGCTTTCCTGCGCGTCGATGTGAGAATTCCACTGAGGTCCTGGCGCGCAACTCAGTCATCAATTCCCCTGAGCGCAAGGCCAGTTGCAGTATCTCCAGGGTGTTTTTCCGGTTTTTGGCTGTGGTGCACTGATTCAGAAAAGCGAGACCCCAACGAATCAGATCAGGCTTGATCGGAGGTCGTACATAAAATGCAGGATTAAGACCGGCTATTATTCGGGGCATTTTACCCAGCAGTGCCGGACTGGCCATCGCATCGGTAAAGCTGTAGGAAAGCTGACCGCCATTGCCGCCACTGGCGCCACTTGCAACATCGTCGGCACGATCAACTATCGTGACACTATGGCCACGCTCGCTAAGATAATATGCCGTGGTTACGCCAATAACACCGGCGCCCAGAACGGCGACGTGCATAGGCCGATCCTTTGTTGTGATTGTAATTATTGTGACTCCAAATTCTACAGGGGGCTTGGCTACTTACTCCAATGCCCTTTCTTTTCTATCCCATAGCATATGTCTATGTCTTAATAGGTGGTCGAAGGAAATTTCTAACCTCTGTTTTCAGGTGATCGATAAAACGCTGGGTGGCGATTGACAGTGGTTCATCTTCTTTGCTCAGCATAGCAACACTAAACTTTAATACCGGTTCCAATGGCCAGCTTGTGACATTGTTACCCTGCATCGACCTTGCTGTGAACTCATCAACGATCGTGACACCGGCACCATTTGCCACCAGCGCTGCGGCGATGGAATGCGTTTCCACCTTGGCAACCGAATGGAGTCTGACCTGGCTGGATTCAATATGGCTGGCCAGAAGTCTTCCCAGCGGACTCCTTGTATTGAGATCGATAAAGTCCAGGCCATCAAGGTCTTCCAGGGACAACCGGCTTTTTGTACCGAAGTCCATGGATTTGTGGCTAAGCAATACAAATTCGCCGGTCGCGAACGGGTCAACGGTAATACCGGGTGTGTCAGGTGGGTCAAATGCCATACCCACATCGACCCTCAACTCCTTCAGGGCGCGCAGGATTTGATGAAGATGCAGGGTTTCAACTTCAAAATGGGTTTCAGGATACATGGCCAGGTAAGTCGCGATGGCTGAAGGGGCCAGTTGAACCCCGATTGCAGGAAGCGTGGCCACGCGAATTTGTCCGCTGTCCGAGGCGCGCAGATTCTCCGATGTGCGTCGAAGTTCGTTGATGTGGTTGTACACATCGGTTACATGGTGGATCAGTTTTTCGGCTTCCTGCGTCGCTATGATTTTGCCCTTTTGTCGATCAAAAAGCGCAAATCCCAGTTGCTGTTCCGCATGCGCAAGCACCTTGCTGACAGAAGGCTGGGATACATTCAGCATCTTTGCCGCAGCGGTGATGGAACCACAGGTGTAGACCGCGTGGAATATCTCTATGTGTCGAAGGCGCATACTGCTCTCAGCTAGAAATGGATGTGTGTAGTATAACCTCAGGTTATCGGTCACATCTCAAGATTCATTGAAAACCTGTAACTACTGAATCAAAAGCAAATTCGAATGTGCTATATTTCACGGAATCATAATGTTTATTTAACAAAACTTTATGAATGATTCTCATTGCGGAAAAAATTGATTAAAAATCGCACTCTGAAATGAAATAAGTTTTTAGCACTAACCTGATGCAGGAAACATTTATCATGAGAAAATTAGCCCGATCGGCCTTAGACAGGCAGCTAAATATAAAAAATCTACTCACTACAGGCGTTACAACTTCATTATTTTTTCTGACAACTCTGATCGCAAGCCCCTTACAGGCTGCGGATGACGCAGTTGATACAACATCTCCAAGGGTCACAAAGCTATCGCAGGCCGCGACGGATACCGATCAGGCCAACGAGGAAGAGATCGTGCTCGAAGAAGTTGTCGTAACGGGTACACAAATCAAGGGTGCAGCCATATCCGAAGCCCTGGCAGTATCGGTCATTGCCACGGCTGAGATCGAAGCCATGGGTGTCTCCTCGCTTGATGAGATACTCGATATGCTGCCCGAGCAGGGCCAGAACTTCCAGAACGAGGCCGAGAATATTTCCGGTGGCGTCAACGCAGTGCGTGGCGACGTCGGTGCTTTCAACCTGCGCAACATGGGTACCGGTAACACCTTGGTGCTGCTGAACGGGCGCCGCATGGTGCAGACTGCCGGTTACCAGACCGAACTGGTCGGTGGCAGTTTTGTACCGGTCAATTCGGTCAACCCCAACGAGATCCCGACGATGGGCATAAGGCGCGTTGAAGTACTACGTGACGGCGCCTCGGCTATCTACGGCGCCGATGCGGTGGCAGGTGTTGTCAACACCGTGCTGCAGGACAATTTCGAGGGTCTTACGATCCGTGGGCGTTATGACTGGTACGACAACTTCTCGGCCAACAACTACCGCGGTACCATCAAGTGGGGCCGTGACTTCAATGGTGGCCGCACAAACCTCAGCATGTTCGCCGATTATTACCACCGCGACTCCATCAATGGTAATGAAGACCCGCGCTTTAGTTCCGAGATGCGCTGGCGTCTCGATGAGGACTCACCGTGGCTGTATGACGAAGACGGTGATCCCGTCCTGAGTTTCAGGAACACGTCCGTGAACTCCGGGTATGGCCAGTGGGACGCCGAAGAGCGATCCCTTCTTGGAACAAAAATGGATGCCCCCCCCTGGACCGATTCAGGCGGCGAGTTCGAACTCTTTCCGTTGGACCATCCGGCATGCCAGCACGAAGACGCCTGGGATGTTCCTGCCAGTGACACCATGTGCGCTCTCAGGGACGGTGTGAACCGCGATGAATACGGGTCCGCCACCGGCGTCCGTTACGACACCAGCGGGGACAAGGCATACGGCCGTGACCTGAGGTCTGACCTGGACCGCTACAACGTGTTCCTGTTCCTGAATCACGAGTTCGAAAGCGGCACCGAGTCCTATACAGAGTTTTCTTACTACACAGCCAGCACCAAGCTGGTCCGTCATCCGACCACTACCTCCAGCACCTATGAAATGGTCATTGGTGCTGAAAACTATTACAACCCGTTTGGGCCCTGTGATTCGCCGAACCGTGTGCCGGGCCTGCCGGAAAGTGATGTGCCCTGTGAAGGCATTCCGATCAAGGAAGATTTCTATCGTTGGGTGGAATACCCGAGGCTCATTGACAATACGGCCAAGACCTGGCGTTTCCTGCAGGGCTTCCGCGGCTCCTGGGGTGACTGGGACTGGGACACCGCGCTGGTCTGGTCGGAAGCTGAACGTACCGACATCACCCACAACCGTCTATCCAACACTCTGATGTGGGAAGCGCTGCAAGACCCGACCCCTGCTGCCTACAACCCATTTGCCGACGGTGAGCCTGGTGTAAGCGGATCAAATATTGAGCGTGCGCTGATCGACGTTTACCGCAAGAACACGACCGACCTGAAGATGGTGGATTTCAAAGCGAGTAATCCCGAGTTGTTCAACTTACCGGCGGGCCCGGTCGGTTTCCTGGCTGGCGGGGAGTACCGCGAAGAGTCCTACTCGGACGACCGTGACCCACGTCTGGACGGCACCATTAAGTTTACCTACCCTCTTGATGGTCGTACCTTCCCATATGTATCCGACGTGGCGGGCTCCAGCCCGTCGTCGGACGGCAAGGGTTCGCGTGACACTTTTTCCGCGTTCGTGGAGTTCGCCATCCCGGTCTTCAGCAACTTTGATCTGCAGGCCGCGATTCGTTATGAAGACGCATCGGACTACGGTGACACCACGGTCGGCAAGCTGGCCTTTGGCTGGCGTGTTTTCGAACCCCTTCTGCTCCGTGGTTCCTGGTCCGAGGCTTTCCGTGCACCGAACCTGATCACGGTCAACGAGGGCCTGGTGGTGCGCGCCAACAGCCGCACCAGCTACGTGTGCCGTTATGCCGAGGAAATGTGGGACGAAGGACGTGACCCGGATGATCCACGTTACGGAGAAGCCACGGATGAGCTCGACTGCAGCGATAGCGTACAACGGCGGGCCGAGGGTTCCGAAGAACTGGTGCCCGAGAAGTCCACCAATACCTCCCTGGGCCTGGTGTGGGAGCCCACCGAGGGCCTGATGATGACATTGGATTTCTGGCAAATTGAAAAGAAAGGCACCATCGGCCTGATCGGCGAAACCAACCACTCGCTGATTGACTCTTTGTTGCATATCGAAAACGGCCTGAGCGATTGCGGTAGCTTCACTGGTAACCCGGCCATGGGATATGGCACGGCTAACCCTGTTGACGTCGAGTATTTCACCCACGCTGGTATCTGCTCAGTCGGTCAGTGGGAATATGTCAATGACAAGTATGCCAACCTGGACACCCGTATCGTGGAAGGTTATGACGTGGGATTTTTCTACAGCAAGGATACCAATTACGGTTCGTGGGACCTGACTATCCGTGGCTCGTTCTATGAAAAGTATATACAGGAGGCCGGTCCGTTGATGAACTTGCTGATCGAGGCGGCCGAATCAGGCGTATTCCCGATTGGTTTCCCGTCACCGACTGGCTATGGCGATCTGCTGCGCCAGAATGGTAACCAGACCAAGAAGTACAACGCCAGCCTGCGTTGGAGAAAGGACAATTTCGCCGCCAGTTTCTCGGCCTATTACCTGAGCAACTTTATCCAGACTTCGCTGGGTACCAGGGAAGGCCAGAAGTGGGTGATCCCGTCCATGACCACCTACAACACCAACTTTACCTACTACGCTGACTTGTTTGACACCGAAACGCGTTTCCGCCTTGGTATCAACAACCTGACCAACGCGCGCGCGCCGCTGGCCGACCGTTACTTTGGTTTCTTTGCAGACGCGCACCGTGACTACGGACGTTATTTCTACGTTGATATCAGGATGGATTTCTGAGTCGATTGATTACCTGGCCGGGGATAATTCTCCGTTCGCTTTATCTTGATATGAAAACCCTGCGCCTGTTCGGGCGCAGGGTTTAAGACCCTTCTGCGGAGTAGTCAGATTTAAACAAACGCCATTGACGGAAGATCTTTTGTGAAAAAGGCTGTCCATTGCTTATTGGCTTTTACAATTAAAGGAAGTGCTATGAAAAACTATTTATTTCGGATGATTTTGGCCGGTGTTGCAACTGCGTTTTTTAGTAGTGCCTCTTTGGCCGCAGACGTTGTCCTGACACCATTTGGGCAGAGTCCGGACGCCATGATGATCAGGGTTGTCCTGAAGAAACTCGGAGTTGAAGGTCGACTGGAGAAGACTCTTCAGGCGGATGGTTTGCAGGATGAAAAAGTCCTTATCACCGTCGTCGCAGGCAGTTCGAAGGGACTGGGCGAGGCCGGTATCGACAAGGGCGCTGAAATTGAGCGGTTGAATGAGGTCGTCGAAGCAGCCAAAGCCAAGGGCATGAAAGTACTGGTCATGCATATTGGTGGTAAGGGGCGCCGTGGCACACTAACCGACATATTTATTGTCGAAGCAGTTCCCATGGCCGATAAACTGATCGTTGTGGAAGGCGGTGATTACGATGGTCTGTTCACCGGCCTGGTAGAAGGGACAGATTTGGAGGTAATTCCTGCACCATCAGTTCGTGGGACTACTGAACCATTGAGCCTGGTGTTAACGGAGTGGGAAGTTCTCTGAAACCCGTTCGTTAAGCGTCATCAGACGGAATACAAGTTATTTGAATTGGGAGTGGTTAGGAATGAAACGTAATGTCCTGTGGCTCTTGGTTGGCATCTGCTGGTTGCTGTCGACATCTGCTGTTCACGCAGTGACGGTCGCACCAACCTTGCAATCAAAACAAGGTATGGTAACGGCAGCTCACCCACTGGCCGCCCGGGCCGGCGCTGAAATACTTGAAAAAGGTGGCAACGCTGTGGATGCGGCTATCGCCGTGAGCCTGGCGCTGGGGGTTGTAGAACCCTACGCTTCAGGACTGGGTGGAGAAGGCTACATGGTCGCCGTGATGGCAGACGGGCGTGAGCTTGCCATCGATTTTCGTAGTACGGCCCCGGCTTTGGCGAACTATGAGAATTTGAATAAGGCAGGCGAGCTCAGCAAGCTGAAATATACACCGAAGGGTTATTGCGTAGCCGGGGTGCCCGCCGGCATTGGCAAGGCGCTTGAACTGGCAAGTCTGCCACTTAAAGACCTTATTGCACCGGCGATCCGGCTGGCGGAAGAGGGATTCGAAGTTAACGAAACCTTTTCCAGTGTAAACATGGATCGTTGGGAAGTCCTGTTCAAGAATGCGCCCGAATTCCTGAATGACGGCATGCCCTGGACAGTGGGGGAAACCTTTCGGAACCCGGCACTGGCCAAGACACTGAAAATCATTTCTGATAAAGGTGTCGATGCCTTCTATAAGGGTGAACTGGCCGATGATCTTGACCGTTTTATGCAGGAAAACGATGGCTGGGCCCGCAAATCCGATATGCAGGCTTACCGCGCATTGGCAAAAACGCCGATCAAGGGAACCTATCGGGGTTACGAACTCAGCGTTCCAGGCAGCCCGGTCGGCGGGCCACGCATCCTCGCTACTTTAAATATACTTGAGCATTTCAACCTGGCCATTATGAACTGGGCTGACCCCCTGGCGATCCACATCATGCAGGAAGCCATGATCCTGACGTCATTGGATCAACGTCGCTGGCTTGGTGATCCCGAAACCAATTCTTACATCCCCGAAAAGGGCTATATCAGTAAGGATTATGCGCGTCAGCGTGTGATGCGGATTGACCTGTCCAAAGCATCAGATCCGGCGACCTGGTATACGGAAAGAGTCGGTGATCCCGGTCCATATGAGAACGGCGCGAGCTACGTGGATGTGATGCTGGAAGCCAGGCAGAAAGCAGTCATAGAGGGCACGACCCAGGATGTACCTCCATCGACTACCCATTTCTCGGTGGTAGACAAAGCCGGCAATGCGGTGTCCTGGACACAGACCATTTCCAGCTTTTTTGGCACGGGTAACATGGTGGACGGCTATTTTCTGAACAATGAGCTTGGCAATTTCAAGAGCACGCCGGTCGAGGGCAGCCCGATCAACCTGGAACCGGGACGACGTCCGCGTACAACCATTGCGCCAATGGTTGTCAAAAAGGATGGTGAGGTTCGTTGGGTGCTGGGCTCCCCGGGTGCTGGCCGTATCGGCTCAACGCTTATCGAGATACTGGTTAACCTGATCGATTTTGACATGAGCCTGGAGCTGGCGATCAGAACACCCAAGTTCACCGGCTATGATGCCTACAAGGAGATACAGCTGGAAGACGATTTTCCACAGAAAACCGTGGACTTATTGGAACAGCTTGGCCACAAGGTGAAACGATACGAGCACCCAGACCTGTATTTTGGCGGGCCGAACGCAATCGCTGTTAAAGAGGGCGTGTTGACCGGGGTCGGTTCCATCAGACGTCATGGTGGTGCCGCTGCACCGGAAAGTCCGGCAAGGAAATAAATTTTAATGAAAAATAGAATCGCACAAATATATAAATTAACAGGCTTGTTAGCGATTTGTTTCCTGCTACCGGCTGTTGCCTTGAGTAAGAACATTAATCCTGATATCCGGCCTGGTGAGGGCGTGACCGATCAACGCAAGTTATCCGACTATTTCGCTCCGCTTAAAGACACCAACCTGGATACGGATGTTTTTATTCTCGACAGCGGCAAACCCGGTACCACCGCTCTGCTACTGGGTGGGACCCATGGCAACGAACTGGCCGGCGTCGTCTCCGGAATGGTAATGGTAGAAAACAGTGTGATGACAGCAGGAAAGCTGATCGTCATTCCCTATGCAAACCGTAGCGCCCTTTCGATGAAAGACAGCCGTAATCACGTTGAACATCGACAACTGATCCAGTCACGCTCCGGTGAACGATATCTTATCTATGGCGACAGGCGAACCGATCCCAAAGATCAGCAGACGGCGGATCCGGATGTCTATATCAACCCGGAAGGATACAAACTGAAGAACGGCGCTGAATCGCGCAACCTGAACCGCACCTATCCCGGTAATCCTGAAGGCACACCCACCGAACAGCTATCCTACGCCATCATTGCCCTGATCAAGCAGGAACAGGTCGACCTGAGCCTCGACATGCACGAAGCCGATACCCCGGAGAAAAAGATACAGACCGATGGTGATTACCGCCCGGGTGGCAACAAGCGTCTGGCCTACACCCTGGTTTCCCATCCACGCGGGCTGGAAACCGCAGCCTATGCGTTGCTCGCATTGGAAGAAGACATTCATATCAGCATGAAGCTTGAAGAATCCAATACAAAATATCGGGGTTTAAGTCATCTGGAAATCGGTAATGCGACAGATTGTCTTTCGTTTCTCAGCGAAAGCCCCAATCCCGGGCAGGACCGCTGGCGTAAAGATGGGGATGTCGTGAGCGATCCGAAGTACCCATTGACGCATCGTGTTGGAATGCATTTACGCTTATTCAAACAACTGGCAGATGCTTATGCCGATGAAAGCGGTGAGGCATTCGATATCGAAGGCCTTCCGGAATACGATGATTTACTTGCCGGGGATATCGGTCGGTTTCTGAATTAGTTCAACAGCACCCATTACGTAATAGGAGTTAACCAAAACGATGGAATGGTTTTGGCCCGAGGGTTTTTACACGATCGTCATGGTGGGTGTTTTCGCCATTGCATCGTTTGCATTGAAGCAGCCAATTGCCGTAGCGTTGGCCATTGCCGCGATCATTGGTGCGCTGGTTTCCGGTAATGGTGTACCGATAGATCACCTGATTGAGGGTTCATTCGGTTACCTGGATACTATCCTTATAATCTTCTGCGCGATGATCTTCATGAAGACCGTGCAACACATCGGTTTGATGGAATCCGTCGCGGCCTGGATGATTCGTAAATTCCGCGTGCTGCCATTTCGGCTGACGATGGGCATTATCGTGTTGTTGATGAT
>RCNC010005021.1_pt1 | contig 11569 bp, 8 predicted proteins | sample 2041301 | NCBI WGS metagenome assembly RCNC01 (sample SAMN09708231, study PRJNA481090) | Marine sediment metagenome, whole genome shotgun sequencing project. | biome: marine sediment; feature: ocean; material: sediment; isolation source: Sewage treatment plant 13A marine sediment (STP13A) ... | reverse complement strand
GAAAGGATGGCGATCGATTTATTGTTCGCTCGCTCAAGCTCGCTATCGCGGCCCGCAAGCCTTGATCTCGGGCTTTTTACGAATCCGTCACCATTACCCCCGTAAATAATCCTCCCCGCGGTTCGCCGCAGGGAGGATTCTGCCTGCAGCGGCAGTGCTGCGCAGCACCGTACGGATGACAATCGATTCCCCGTTCGCTCGCTAACCCTGCCGCACCGGTGCTCGGTATCTCTGCTTCGCTCGGACAGGCGACGAAGAATGCGTTTGCTATCACGGTTCAAGCCATGCGGATTTCAGTCGGGCGGTTGGGCGAAGCCGGGATGAACCGATCCCGCGATTGCAAGGACGTCGTGCATGGTATGGCGAGCTGGCCGTTCGGGGTGTTGGCAGTGGATTTTTTTCCTCAAATTGTTTATTATCGCCCAATCAGAGAAAAGACCGCATTGATCTGGGACGGCATCGATTTTTCACAATCATACTGCAGCCAACAGCAGGCAGGGTGCCTCGTGGCTGTGCAATCCGACCTTTTGTTGAGGAGGCACAATGGATCTATCCACGCAATACCTGGGGCTTGAGTTAAGAAATCCGATTATCATGGGCAGTTCAGGGTTGACCAGTTCGGTCGAAAAAATAAAGAATGCCGAAAAATGCGGCGCCGGTGCGGTGGTTCTCAAGTCCATTTTCGAAGAGGAGGTGGCCCTGGAATTTGCCGATTTCATGAAGACGGCCAAAAATTTTGCCACCGACAGTCAGTATTTCGATTACGACGGACGAAAAGTCCCCATTGACTACTATAACTACGTCGTTCGGGAAGAAAACCTGAAAAAATACATCACCCTGATCGAGGAGAGCAAAAAGGCGGTCTCCATACCGGTTATTGCCAGCATCAATTGCTTTCTGCAGTCGGTCGAGTGGATGGCCTATGCCAAGCAACTGGAAGCGGCCGGTGCCGATGCCCTCGAGCTGAACATGTTTTTTCCCCCGACGGATTTCAAGCAAAAGCGGGTGGACCCGGAAAGCATCTATTTCAAGGTCACCGAGCAGGTGACCCAACACCTCTCCATCCCCACCGCCTTGAAGATCAGCCACTATTTTACCGATCTGGGTCCGATGATCCAGCGGCTCTCTCAAACCGGTATCGGCGGACTGGTGCTGTTCAACCGGTACTTCAGCCCGGACATCGACATCGACAACTTCGAGACCACCAATGCGTTCGTCTTCAGCACCCCTTCGGACCTGGCCATGTCACTGCGCTGGATCGCCATCATGGCCGAAAAAGTCGACTGCGACCTGGTCGCCTCCACCGGTATCCACGATGGGGATGCGGTGATCAAGCAGTTGCTGGCCGGCGCCGATGCGGTTCAGGTGGCTTCGTGCCTGTATCAACACGGTGTTACCCATATAGGGGATATGCTCGAGCGCCTGGAGAGCTGGATGTCCCGCAAAGGATTCAAGCGGATCAGCGGTTTCAGGGGTAAAATGAGTCAGGCCAAGAGCACGGATCCATCCATTTACGAGCGGGTGCAGTTCATGAAGTACTACGGCGGCAAAAAGAACGTGGTCGTCTGACCCTGGCTGCGGCAGGTCCCCGACGCAATCAGTTGTTGTCCGCGATGGAAAGCAGGTGTGATGCATCACTATGACGTCATCGTTGTCGGGCTGGGTACCGCCGGATCGGCCACCGTCATGACCCTGGCGCAGCGGGGTGTGTCGGTGTTGGGGATAGATGCGTTCCATCCGCCGCACACCCTGGGCAGTCACCATGGTGAATCCCGCAGCGTCAGGCGGGCCTATCTGGAGGGCACCGCATACCTGCCCATGGCGATTCGGGCCTGGGACCTGTGGCGCAAACTGGAAAAAGACTCAGGAGAGAAGCTCCTGGTCACCACCCATAACCTGACCATCGGGCCGCCGGATGGACCGGCCGTTTCCGGATTCCTGGCCAGCGCCCTGGCCGGCGGCATATCTCATGATATGTTGACTGCCGCCGAAATCCACAGGCGGTGGCCGCCGTTGGCACCGCCCAGCCACTTTGCCGCCGGTTTGGAAAAAGAGGCGGGGATCGTTTTCCCGGAAACGTGCATCCGGATATTCCTCGCCATGGCCGATGCCGCCGGGGCAAGGCTTCAGGTCGATGACCGGGTGACCGGGTGGACGGCCACGTCGGGCGGCATCGAGGTTCGCACCTCCCAGGGCAGGTATACCGCCGGACGGGTCCTGATCGCCGCCGGCGCTCGCACTGGGCGATTGCTGGGCGTTGCCGGTGCCATGCTGACGCCCAAACGGATTCCCGTCCACTGGATTACCCCGCCAGATGCAACGACTTATCAATTGGGTCAATTTCCTGTGAATTTCTGGCAGGTCCCGATAGACGACACTGCCGGTACGTGCGTATCGTACCATGAGTTTTATTCCCTGCCGGCCATCAACCACCGAGGACGGGTCAAGGCCGCCTTCCACAACCAGCTTGCCGACGGCGACCCGGAAACCCCATCGCCCGCAGTATCCACAGAAGAGGAGGCGGTGATGCGGGCCATGCTGACCCGGTTTCTGCCGCCGCTGTCCGACCGGCCGATGACATCCGACACCTGCATGTACACCCTGACGCCCGATGACCACTTTTTACTGGGTCCACTGCCCCAAAACGAGAATGTATTCGCCGTGGCACTGGCCGGACACGGCTTCAAGTTTGCGCCGGTGTTGGGTGAAATCCTGGCCGATCTGCTCGAAGGCCGTATCCCCGCGATCGATATGGGCTTTTTCTCACCGCAGCGCTTTGCCGGGCGGGAGTGATGCCGGCCGTGCGTCCATGACCCGTTGCACGAAACCCCAACTCGATTATTCCTTGGTAAACCGAAACCTTCACCAAGTCCATTAAAAATAATTTGAATGGATTGACCTTGTCGTTCTGCCTATGGGAGACTGTTAACAGGCATAAAGGGAAGGGGGGGTGATCGATGAAAATCCAAATCGAAAAACCGTTGTTGAAATCCCTTGCCATGATGGCATCCATGATCGAGGCTCGGGATGCTTATACCGGTGGCCATCTCTGGCGGGTTTCCCAGTATTCCCAGCAATTGGCCGAAGCGGCCGGCCTGCCGACGGAAATGGTTTTTTTGTCCAGGCAGGGCGGCTTTCTGCATGACATCGGCAAAATGAAAGCGCGGCAAACTCACCGAGCCGGAATATGAAGTGGTCAAAACCCATCCGGGAATCGGGGCCATCCTGATCCAGGAGCATCCGCTGAACTCGAAACGCTCATCAAAGCGGTCGGTGCGGCATTGGCGGGTGAACCGAAAAGGTGAAGGGCCGGTGGGGTTTTCGACTCCCCCTAGCCAGTGAGGGGGTGCGCTTTATCCCTTTCCGAACCGACACCGATCAACCAACCGTATTTTTGTCTCCCGGCATCTCTGATATGATAGTCATCTGTCTATTGCCGAAGCGATGGTTTTGATGCCTTCGGCAAAGTCGGCATCCATCTTCCCGGTGAAGGCCTTCCAGTCGGCACCGAAGCGGTAAAAGGCCATGGATGAAAGCTTCTTGGTGAGGATGGCATCCCGATAGGGCCGAAGCTCCTCGGCGTTAAGCGTGTTCATGATCGCGTCCCGGCCAAGCCGTTTGATCAGGATCGCCGGGATGTAGTTCTCCAGCACTTTCCAGACCAGCGCCTTATCTTTAAGGATGACGGCGATATTCTGCTCACAGATTCGCTGCAGGGCAAAGATCTGCTCACTGGTTATTTCCGACAGATCGAACAGGGGGATCGACGGATCGGCTTCCTGGATGCGGATGAGCATATCCGTTTCCGCACGGGCATATCGGTCCACCAGTATCATGATATCCCGTATCAGGGCCCAGCGGGTCTGTGTGTCGCCCAGTAGCTTGGTCTCATAGTCGTCTCCGAGCAGGAATGCGGTGAGCACTTCGGCAATGGAGCTGGAGAAGACGCCGCCCTTATTGGCTGTGGTGTCCTTGATATGCTTGATGGCGGTGGTGGTGGCGATGGTCCGCCTGGCGGCGTCATCGAAAAAGACGTTGGCCCCGTCGACGATGAACTGCAGCTCTTTGAACACGGAGAGAAAATTCTTGACGTTGCCGCGGTGAACGGTGTCCTTGAAACCGCCGCAGGGGATGAAGGCCCGGATGTCCGCCTGGCTGATAAACCGCCGGTTGTCGGGCTCCGACAGAAAGTTGCGGTGGAACAGGGCCCCGTCTTCCACGATCGTGCCGTCGGGAAGGGTGACGTTTTTGGCGGTGAGGGGGACCATGAAACCCTGGGGGCTCAGCTTATCCACGGGGAACTGCCGGGTATTGGCCCGGGGCGCGGCGTGCCGCATGAAGGCGATTTTCATCAGCGACTGCCGGTCCAACCCCTGGGGATCGAACAGGATGGAGCCTCCGTCGATGATCAGGCAGATCTTTCCTTTGTAGCACTGGATTTCGTTGGCTCCCAGGTCGCCGTCCGGACCGCCGGTCATCATCAGGTTGAGATCGTCTTCCCTGGCCCCGCAGTGGGTGATCAGGGTTCTAAATGCTCCCATGACCCCGGTGGTGGTCATGCCGCTGGTGTCGACCTTGCCGCCGATTCGCTCGTAGATGGCCTCCATGTCTGTGGTGACGACAACGGAGGTGCCGTTGATCTGCAGGTCCGTGCCCTTTTCCTTGCGGTCGATCAGGCCGAACAGGTCGCCGTTTTCCAGCATGCCGTAAGTGTCGTGGGGGATGCCGATGCTTTTGCCCGTGGTGAGCGTTCGCCAATAGCGGTAACCGCGCTCCTGCGAACGGATGGCCACCGCATCCATCAACGGCGCGGTTCCCTCGTCCGGGCCGAAGAACACCATTTCGGGCTTACCGTAATAGTCGACGATGCTGTCGTCGCCGAGCACCAGGTCGATGATGCCCTCGGTATAGTCGTACAAGGCGTCCATGCCAAGACTGGAATAGATGGCGTGGGGCACCACGACGCCCTTGGAACCGCTTTCGCAGATATCCTTGTGCTTCAGCCGCTGAGCCTTGGGACCCAGGGCGTAGTTGAGCAGCACGGCATTGTCGATTTCGGTGGGGTAGTTGGCCGGGGAGACGCGGATCAGACGCAGTCCGCCCCTGGCGATGTCCCCGGCCCGCAGGTGGGTGCCGCAGGCGTAGTGGCCGTTGACGAAGAAGATGCCGAAGACGAACTGATCGAAGACCAAGGGGTCCAGGATGGCATTGTCGAAGCGAAAGGCGAAGGATCGCTTCTCGGGTTTGTAAAAGTTGGTCTTGAGGGTGCACGAGACCATCTTGAACATGAATCGGAAGATGTCACAGTGGAGCCAGTTGTCTATAAACCGTGACGAGATGATCTTGTTAAACGCTGCGAACTTCTCATCCAGCGCCGTAGCGGGGATCCGGTTTTTTGCCGACGGGTGGAAGCGTCTTTCGAAAAGCGCGTAGAGAAATTTCACCAGGTCCGGGTTTTCGGTAACCGCCTCCAGGATGGCCTTGTAGACATAGGTGGACTTGTTGGAGCCGTGGATTCTTCCGGCGAAGGCGTCCCTGTGATCCTTGCTGGTAAGGCTTTGCAGGATCTCCCGGTCCGTGGCGTTGTCGCGCTCCTTGAAGATGAACATGTGGGTGAAATCCGCGGCGTTGCCGGCGAAGAGCGTCTCGTTGAAGGTCAACGGCCCGTTCACGTAAAGGTCGGTGACGCGGTTGACGGCGAAGGAGAGGTAGGCGCACAGGTCGCCCACCAGTTCCGCCTCCTTTTTACGGGGCAGTTCACCCCGGATATAGAGGGAACAGATCGACGAGGGCACGGGGGATTTGCCCCAGTAGGGCTCCCAGTAGGCCCGCTTGAGCACCAGGCCGTGATCTTCGAACAGTTTGCGCAGCACGGGCAGCTGGGGCGAGGCGAAATCACTGTTGAACATCAGGCGCATCTCCCCGGTTTCGGGCAGGTTGAACACCTCGATCAGGGGGGTGACGGCACCCTCGGCCGCTTTGATAAATTTTTCGTAGCGCTGCCGGGTGGGCTCGGGGGTGGTCATGTAGTCTCCGGCCAGGGTGAACAGGAACCGGGAATCCGTGAAGGCCTCCCGGGGATAGTCATGTACGGTTTCGGGCCGGATGATGTAGGTGTAGTAGTTGCTTTCGGGGCTGTAGTAGTATTCGCGCCGGTGGCCAGAGATCAAGTTTTCCAGGATCTTTTCCATGCTGTCCCGGGTCTCCAGGGTGGCGATACGGACCCGCTGAACGTTGTTCTCCTGCTCCAGATCGAAGTCGATGTGGGCCACCCGCCCCACCAGGACCACCTTGCCGTCTTTCACATTGATGCTGGTGGCGATGGAACCCAGGATATGCTTGAGGGAATCTTTCTTGATGTTCTCGAAGAAATAGGTGGGAAGCCCGAGGTCTTCCAGCAGGATTCCCGCCGCCATGTTGATGCAGTTGGCGGTCAACAGCCCCTCGGAGGAGAGGTCCACCACCGCCTCGTAAAGGACGCTGGGGTTGAGTTTCACGCTCTGGGCCTTGTTGATGATGTAGGCGCCTTTGGAAACGGAATCGGGGCGATTGAATTGGCTCTCCATGACTTCTCCTCTATTTTCTTTAAAATAAACGTGGCGGCTGACCTATCAAAAATTGTCGGGAAAAAAAACGAAAATCGGAAACCGTATGACGATTTAAGGCAAAAATGCCGACCCGATGCCGCGGACATGCCAAGGCCGGTTGTGTCGGACGATAAGGTCAATTGCCGCCGCCGACCCGGGAAAAGGATACCTGTCGATTCCAGAATCCCGCGTGGTTGCGTTTCAAACGGTTGTATTTTGGGATATAAATCTTAAATTTGATACAGTGATCAGATTTTCGGAATAGCCCGGGTATCCTCGCCGGTATGGTTTAGACCAACAGAATCGACATCCCGTATTCCCCAGGCTTGGCCCTGGCTCTTTTTATGAGACAACAAGAAGGCGGACAGCATGACCATTTTCTCGATGCTCAGAATGGACGAAAACCATAAGCGCAGCGTCGCCCAAACCATTCTTTCGGAATCCGGCGCCATTGTCAAATGCCAGTCTTGCGGCAATTACCATGACCGGCTGGATGGCAGGGCGCACCATCTGGCCTTTAGCACCGGTGAGCAGCTGATCATTCGTGGCGATGCGAGGGTGAGGGATTTTAAAAGAAATTTCGATGCACTGAAAAGTCTGATGGGGAGAATTCTGGCGGAATCGAGCCGCTCCGGAAGATGCAATCAGATGAAAAGAAAAGGGGATCGGGGGCTCGCGCAGGAGCCTTGAAATTACCAAGGCATGATGAGTCGCTACCTGCCGATCCGTTCAATCGACCTGCCGGGAGCCGTGTAAAACATTTGTAAAAACGGCAAAATCCTTTGTTATGCCGATGCCGATGGCATACAAACGGTCATTCTTATTTATTGGAACAAGTCTCAAAGCCAACCTATACCGCCCACGGTCTACCTGAGTCCAATGGCCCACTGTTGACCGCATGCAACCCGATGGCATGGTTTTGAAAGACATTCGAACCTTTAAGAAGACGATAACCATGACCATCCATGAAACGATCGTTATCCGGACACTGGTGCGCTGGCTGGCTCTGCTGGTCTTCAAATGCGCGGGATGGACATCCGAGGGCCGCAAACCGGATCTTCCCCGGTATGTCATCATTGCCGCTCCCCATACCTCCAACTGGGATTTTATCTTCACGCTCTGCCTGGCCTTCATTTACCGTTTGAATGCCGTGATCATGATGAAAGACGCCTGGTTTCGCTGGCCGCTGGGGCCCTTGTTCCGCTGGTTGGGCGCACTGCCCATCGATCGATCCGGTGCGAACCAAGTGGTGGCTCAATCCATCGCCAAATTCCACCAGCGCGACCGTCTGGTTCTCGTGGTGCCACCTTCGGGGACGCGCAAGCGCGTGCTCCATTGGAAGACGGGTTTCTATCACATCGCCAACGGTGCCGGCGTTCCCATTGTGCTCGGTTTTCTGGACTACCGGCGAAAGGTCGGCGGATTCGGCCCGGTTGTCCAACCGAGGGGCGACCTCGACGCCGACATGGCCGTGATCCGAGCTTTTTACCGGGATATTTCCGGGAAATACCCCCTGAAGGAGAGCCAGCAGTGCATCGCCCCCAGTGTGTCACCGCCGGCCGCGGGCTGAGGCGAATGAGGGGGGAAAAAAATGATTGCCAAATGCCGTTGACAGAGATATAAGCCGCCCCAACGATAGCCCAACCGCACGTCGGCCGCCGAACGAAATAGACCGGCGATCGATATCCATATCAAAGTGAAAAAGCCGTCCGGATCGAGCTGGACGGCTTTTTTTGTGGTCAACCAAAGGAGAACCGAACAGATGGATTTCAAGACAACAGGCCTTCGGGCAGAACTGCTTCGCGCCCTTGAGGAGTTGGGATTCGACGCTCCGATGCCGATTCAGGCCGCGGCCCTGCCCGAGCTGCTAAATGGGAGCCGGGATTTTATCGGCCTTGCCCAGACCGGCACCGGTAAAACCGCTGCCTTTGGCCTGCCGCTCCTTCAGCGGGTCGATGCCGACCTGAAGAGCCCTCAGGGCGTGATCCTGTGTCCCACACGGGAGTTGTGTCTGCAGATTACGGACGACCTGAAACGATATGGCCGCTACCTGCCCAGAATACGTGTGGCGGCGGTTTATGGCGGTGCCAGCATCGCCCACCAGATCCGCCAGCTGCGCGATGGCTCCCAGATCGTCGTGGCCACGCCCGGCCGCCTGATCGATCTGATGCAGCGCCGGGCAGTGGATTTGTCTCACACGGCCACCTGCGTGCTCGACGAAGCCGATGAAATGCTCAACATGGGTTTCAAGGAGGATATCGACCGGATCCTGGGAAAAATGCCAGCCGATCGTCGAACCTGGCTGTTTTCAGCCACCATGCCGTCGGGGGTAGCGGCCATTGCCAAGACCTACCTCGATGACCCGCACAAGGTTTCACTGGGCGGGCGCCAGCATAGTGCCCCCAATATCACCCACGCCTGTTACGTGATGAACGAGCGGCACCGTTACCAGGGGCTCAAACGCATCATCGACTTCACGCCCGGAATCTTCGCGCTGGTGTTCTGCCGCACCCGCAGGGAAACCCAGAGCGTGGCGGACGCTCTGGTGCAGGAGGGCTACCCGGCCGATGCCCTCCACGGCGACCTGAGCCAGGCCCAGCGTGACCATGTCATGGGCAAATTCCGCCGGCAGTCGATCCGGCTCCTGGTGGCCACCGATGTGGCTGCCCGCGGCCTGGATGTGGATGAGATCTCCCATATCATCCACTACAACCTGCCCGATGACCCTGATATCTATACCCATCGCAGTGGCCGAACCGCGAGGGCCGGGCGTTCGGGCGTCTCCATCGCCCTGTCTACTCCCCGGGAGATTGGCCGGCTCCGTGCGATGGAACGCGCCAACGCCATGCGTTTCGAATTTCGGAAATTTCCGGATGGTCGGGCGATCTGTGAACGGCAGTTGGACGGTTTCGTGGACCGGATCGTCGAGACGCCGGTGGACCCTAAGGCCTTTGCCAGTTACCTGCCCGCGGTCAGCGAGGCTCTGGAAGGTCTCGACCGGGAGGAATTGATCCTGCGATTCATGGCCGCTGATTTCAACCGAATTTTTAAAGACTACCGCGAAGCGGGCGACATCAACGCTGCGGTGCGTCCGGCGGCCGTTCGCCCGGCCGGTAAGAGTCGCAAGGTTCGACCGGAGGAGCCTGGTGCCCAGCGTTTTTTCATCAACGTCGGCCGCCTGGATAAAATCAACGAAGGTGCCATCGTGCGGCTGGTGTGCGACCATTCCGGCATCCGCTCCCGGCAGATCGGCCGGATCGAACTCAAACGTGAATTCTCGTTTTTCGAGGTGGCCCGGGCCGCTGCCGACAAAGTCCGGCGCAGCCTTAAGGACGTCCCGTTCGACGGCCGGCGGGTCCAGGTCAAGGACGCAGGGAATAAACACTCCCAGGGCAAACCGGATCGGATCCGCAAGATCCGGCCGGGAATTCGCCACGCGCAACGGCGGGTCAGCGCTTAATCACGCCGGGCAGGATAAATTCATACAAAGATAGCTTGATGTCGCCATTATTTTTGCCTACTATACAAACAGCGCATTTCAAGCCCATCCGAAATTTCACGCGGCTTTTGACTAAACGTTGATGACGTCGTAAAAAGTCTCGATTCAGACGGTTTCGTAAAAGGTCCACGATCAAGGCTTGCGAATTCTGAGAATACCGCTGTCGCGGTTGCCGTAGGCAGTTTACTTACGTTACTCCGCAATGACGAAGAATGAAGCGTAACGAAGATGTTGGACCTTTTACGGGACCGTCAACGTTGATGCCACCACGCCAGCCCTGCCTCCATTGAGCGATCTCCGAGTCTGTTGCAAGTATAGTCATCATCCCCTTTCGCAGTCAGCGTTGATCTGGAAAGCGCGGTCTCGGCTGCACATGCGTTGCAGCCGAACGGATTGACTACTTTTGGCCAACTCATCGAGGATCTAACCATGATCGGTGCAATTGCCGGCGACATGATCGGTTCTCCCTATGAAAGCTGCCCGATCAAAACGGTGGCCGTTCCGATGGTGGTGGCGGCGTTTACCGACGATACGGTCCTGACCATCGCGGTTGCCAACGCCATTATCCGTTGCACGGACTACCGCGTGGCGATCAAGTGCTTTGCCCGAAATTTCCCCAATCTGCCCTACGGCGGATCCTTCTGGCACTGGATCTGGGATCCCAACAGTATTCCTTACTACAGTTACGGCAACGGTTCGGCCATGCGGGTGTCTCCCGTGGGGTTCGCTTTCGAGTCCATTGAAGATGTGTTGGCCCATGCCAAACGATCCGCCGAGGTCAGTCACAACCATCCGGAAGGCATCAAGGGGGCCCAGGCAACCGCTCTGGCCGTTTTCCTGGCCAGGAAAGATGCGGACAAAGCCACCATCCGAAGGCAGATCGAAACCCGGTTCGCCTACGACCTGGGGTGCAGCGTCGATGACATCCGGGCGGGTTATCGTTTCGATGTCTCCTGCCAGGGCTCTGTGCCCGAGTCCATCATCGCCTTTCTCGATTCCAAGGACTACGAAACCGCAGTGAAAAATGCCATCTCTCTCGGCGGCGATGCGGACACCATGGCCTGCATCGCCGGCGGCATTGCCCAGGCCTACTATAAAACGATACACCCTGATATCGTTTGGCAGGTCCGGCGAAACTTGCCCGACGCCCTGCTGGCGGTGCTGGATCAGTTCAGCGAAAGATTTGATTGCCCCTATTGATAAATGAGGGTCATCTGATCGACTTGACAACTCCGTTGAAGTGTCCAGAGTATGGCCTGGCCCGCAGGTCTAAAAATAACCTGTTTTCATTATAACTATTTATAATTAAATGACTTACCTAATCGACTGCAGCACAGTCGGTAGTTGACATAACAGGATGCACAAATGACCCACGATCGTGTTAGACTGATACCCGACCACAATCATACTAAGAAAAAAAAATCTACTAAATTGACCTATTGGCGTTCAGCGCACAATTGTTTCTCAATCGACTACAAGGGCA
>RCNC010002780.1_pt1 | contig 11569 bp, 10 predicted proteins | sample 2041301 | NCBI WGS metagenome assembly RCNC01 (sample SAMN09708231, study PRJNA481090) | Marine sediment metagenome, whole genome shotgun sequencing project. | biome: marine sediment; feature: ocean; material: sediment; isolation source: Sewage treatment plant 13A marine sediment (STP13A) ... | reverse complement strand
GCGCTGGACCCAGCGTACGATTTACCGTTGTTATAATGCCCGATCGGGTGAATGGTCACAGCACGCTCCAATTCAATAGGTTTCCCAAGATATGTCGGCTTTAGGCTTAGCAATCCAATGAGTATTGATCGCCCACATTATAAGGAGCTTTAATAATGAGACCTGTCCAAGATATCCGCGTTCTGGATGCGTTCATCACCGTCGCCCGCGAAGGAAATGTTACGCGTGCAGCCGAAAAACTGCACCTGACGCAGCCTGCGGTCAGTCTTCAGCTAAAACGCTTGGCAGAAGATACGGGCCTGATCCTATTCACACGCACTTCCAAAGGGTTAGAGTTGACACGTGACGGAACGGCACTGATTTCCAAGGCCGAAAAGGTAAAGGCCGCATTGACCGAATTCGGCCAAACCGCGCGGCGGATCAGTGGTGATGTGCGTGGTAGCCTGCGCATTGGCACCATCGTGGATCCTGACTTCATTCGCTTGGGCCGGTTCCTGTCATTGCTGGTGGAGGGGTTTCCCGACCTGACCACAAAACTTGTCCACGGTATGAGCGGCGAGGTGATCAACCGGATCATCGCTGACCAGATAGATGTCGGTTTCTATTTGGGCAGTCTGGCCATCTATGAGCCACCTGTTGATCCTGACCAGATTGAATCAGCATCACTGTTCTATGATAGAGAACTGACAAGGTTCACATATCAGGTGTTGGCTCCAAAAGGATGGGAGGACCGTGTTATCGGAAAAGAGTGGGAGGCTCTGGCCAATCTTCCATGGATTGGAACACCGCGGGATTCTGTCCACTCACGGCTGTTGGACGTTGAATTTTCGGACCGGAATATCACGCCAAATTACGTCTGTTCGGTGGATCAGGAACCGTCCATGCTTGCGATGGTGCGATCTGGGGTCGGGCTAAGTCTGTGCCGCGAATCCATAGCACTAGACGAAATGCAATCCCGTGGCCTCGTTGTTGCAGACAAAGTTTCGATCCAAACGTCACTGCGCTTCATCACGCTCGCATCCCGCGCAAAGGATCCAAACGTCAAAGCCGCATTCGAGGTTCTTGAATCGGCTTGGAACTAGGAACCCTACGCGGAAGAAGTTACTGCGGGATGGGGGTGTTTTGGGTGGATGGCGGCGTTGGATTTAAGAGAATCCGGGGGAGAAATAGAGGTCAAAGTGTTTCTTAGAATTTAGGCAAAGCGACCATTCCTGCGTGCTGCAGCATCTGTCGGATTGGGCTCGAAGCGGACATTCAGGGTGATTTAACGCGTCAGCCGCAGCTCACCGCCCGAGATCTCAATCCGGCCCCATTTCTCAAGATAGCCCATTCCGAGCAGGGAGCCGTCCATCTCGCCCCCGTTTACAGAGGCAAAAACATCCGTGTCCGTGATGTCGCCCAAACGCACGGTGTCGAGGCGGACGGGTGCTGTGCGGACCTGTCCGTTGGCGGTGTTTGCGGTGCCGATGAAGTTGAGCGTATCGGGATCAAGGCCTGCGCGGCGTGCGTCCTCAAGGCTCAGCACCATATCGGTGGCGCCTGTGTCGACGACAAAGCGGATATTCTCACCATTGAGCGCTAGCGTGAGATAGTAGTGGCCGTCCTGTTGGCGCGGCACCGAGATCTGGCCGTTGCCCAGCTGCAGTATCTGACCACCCGTGGTTTGGCGCTGCACATCATTCCACAGGCCATAGCCTGCCACCACGCCGAGGAAGATAAACCCCCAGATCATTGCCATTTGCAGAGATTTGCCAATGCCGTCACGCCCCGACATAAACAACCACCCAGCCACGGCACAGCCGAGCAGGGCGAGGTAGATCAGGCTGGCGATGTTATCTCCGGTCATGGCGTCTCCTATGCGTTATGCTCAATATAGGAGGAAAGGACCGTTATCCTAGTGCTGTAACGAAACCGAATTCGGCCAGCCCGTCGAGAACGAACTGTACCGAGAGCGCGGCCAGCAACATGCCAAAGATGCGCGTAAAGACGTTAATCGCCACTTTTCCAACGCGTTTTTCGAGATTGCTGGACAGGCGCAGCATCACATACATCAGCAGCAGGACAACGGCGAGGATCGATAGAACCACAGCGAGACCTTCACCGCCCGGCTTTTCACCAACCAGCAAGATCACGGAGGCAATCGCACCCGGCCCGGCGATTAGAGGGATGGCGAGGGGAAAGACGCTGGGATCTTCCGCATGGGTGGGGTCGTTCTCGGTCGAGCTGTCTTCGCGGCGCTTGGTGCGGCGCTCGAACAACATGTCGAGAGCAGTGAGAAACAGCAAAATGCCGCCTGCAACACGGAAAGCCGCCATTGATATGCCGATGAAGTCGAGAATTGCCTCTCCGGCCAGTGCGAAACACACAAGGATCAGGCAGCCAACCAACACGGCACGCCGCGCAATGCGTTCGCGCGCCGCGTTGGTCATATCGGGGGTCAGGGCCAGAAAAATGGGTGCAATCGCAATCGGGTCAACCACCACCAACAGCGTCACAAAGGCCGTGATCATATAGGCAGTGTCAAATATCATTTTTGCGCTTTTTCGAGCTTGCCTGCGGCGTCCATCCAAAGGCTCTCGGCGCGATTTAATGCGGTCATGACTTCGGCGTACTTCTTGTTCCAGACTTCCAACTCGCCCACCTTGTCCTTCTCGTAGAGAGCAGGATCGGCGAGTTTTTTGGCAAGCTTGTCGCGCATGTCGTTGATCTTGGTCACACGCGCCTCACTGGTGCGGACCTCGGATTTCAGCGCAAGGATGTCTTCGCGGCTGGCTTTCTTTTCCTTTGGTGCTTCCACTTTAGGACGCGCATTTTTGCTCACGGGTTTCTCAACGGTCAGCAGCATTTTGCGGTAAGCTTCGAGGTCGTCCTCGTAGGGCTTCACAGTGCCATCGGAGACAAGCCAGAGGCGGTCGGCGACCATCGACAGCAGGTGCATGTCATGGCTTACAAGGATCACGGCACCGGAGTAACGCGTCAGCGCCTCCACCAGCGCCTCACGACTTTCGATATCGAGGTGGTTGGTCGGCTCATCGAGGATAAGCAGGTGCGGCGCATCAAGCGTGGCCAGCAGCAGCGACAGGCGCGCTTTTTGTCCACCAGACAGGCGGCCGACGGCAGTGTCCGCTTGATCCGGGCCAAGGCCGAAACCGGCGAGTTGCGCGCGTAGTTTGGGTTGCATGATGCCGGGGCGTGCTGCGATCATGTGCTGCAACGGCGTCTCGTCGATGGTCAGCTCGTCCACCTGATGCTGGGCAAAGAAACCGATGCGCAGTTTGTTGGAGTTGACCGCCTTACCCTCGAACAGGACCAAACGGTTGCTGAGCAGCTTGGAGAGCGTCGATTTACCTTGGCCGTTGCGACCGAGCAAAGCGATACGGTCATCCTGGTCGATGCGCAGGTTCAGACGGCTGAGCACTGGCGTCCCCTCGATATAACCAGTCGATCCGCCCTCAATGCTGATAATTGGCGGTGACAACTCGTCCGGTTGGGGGAAGTTGAAGACCTTGCGCGCTGCCTCTTCTGGTGGCGTAATCGTCACCATCTTTTCAATGGCTTTCATGCGCGATTGCGCCTGTTTGGCCTTGGATGCTTTGGCCTTAAACCGGTCCACAAATGCCTGCATGTGCGCTTTATGCGCCTGCTGTTTCTTGGATGCCGCTGTCAGCTGCGCACGCTTTTCGGCGCGCATATGGGCAAACTGGTCGTAGTTACCCTGATAATAGGTGAGTTTGCGGTCCTCGAGATGCAGGATACCGCCTACGGCGCGGTTCAGCAGGCCGCGGTCGTGGCTGATGATGATAACAGTGTGGGGATATTTGGCGAGGTAGTTTTCAAGCCACAAAGCCCCCTCAAGATCGAGGTAGTTCGTCGGCTCATCGAGCAGCAGCAAGTCAGGCTCAGCGAAGAGCACCCCTGCAAGGGCCACGCGCATGCGCCAGCCGCCCGAATAGGCGGAGCAGGGCTGTTGTTGGTCGTAATCGTCAAAGCCCAAGCCCTTGAGGATCGACGAGGCACGCCCTTCGGCGGTCCATGCGTCGATATCAACAAGGCGCGATTGGATATCTGCGATGCGACCGGGATCAGTTGCGGTGTCCGCCTCGATCATCAACGCGGCGCGCTCTTCGTCACAGGCCAGTACGGTGTCGATCAGCGATGTGTCGGAGCTTGGCACTTCTTGTGCCACGCCGCCAATCTTGGCGCGCGAGGGCAAGGTGATGTCGCCAGCGTCCAGCCCCAACTCCTTGCGGATGATGCGGAATAGGGTGGTTTTCCCAGCCCCGTTGCGCCCGACAAGGCCCACCTTGTGACCATTAGGAATGACGGCGCTTGCCTCTTCAAAAAGAGGGCGGCCTTCGACGGAATAGTTGATCTCTGATATACGTAACATGCGCTGCGTTTGGACCATGTAAGGCTTGGCGTCAATCGCCGCTTTTCAAGCCACGGGGGCCATGTTAGTCAGCGCCAAATTTAACACCAAATTGGAGACGACCCATGGCTCTTGAGCGCACATTCTCGATCATCAAACCAGATGCAACAAAACGCAACCTTACAGGTGCGATTGCAAAGAAATTCGAAGACGCAGGTCTGCGCATCGTCGCATCCAAGCGTATTCACCTGTCCAAGGCGCAAGCGGGCGAGTTCTACAAAGTACACGCTGAGCGCCCATTCTATGATGAATTGTGTGAATTCATGGCATCCGCGCCGATCGTTTGTCAGGTTCTTGAAGGCGAAAACGCCATCGCGAAAAACCGCGAAGTAATGGGTGCAACCAACCCTGCGGACGCAGAAGCAGGCACGATCCGCGCCGAATTCGCGGAATCAGTTGGCGAAAACTCCGTACATGGTTCCGACGCGCCAGAGACCGCAAAAGAAGAAATCGCGTATTTCTTCTCCGGTTTGGAGTTGGTGGGCTAAGCCTTACCGCTACTTAGAGTATGAAAAGGGCTGCCTCTCAAGGCGGCCCTTTTTCGTTTCACAGAAGTAGTTTCGGGTTTGCACCCATGTCGAGACCGGGGAAGACGGTGTTCTCGACCACAGAGGTGCTCAATCCGAACTGGCTGTGCAGCAGCCAACCGATGTAGGCGCGCAGGTCGCGGGTGGGCATCAGATCGCGACGCTCATAAAGGTGCGCCTCGCTCAGTCCGGGCCAGTCGGCCATCACGCGGCCCCCACGCAGCGCGCCGCCTGCCATCACCATCAATCCGCCTGTACCGTGATCTGTCCCGGCCGCACCGTTCATGCGTGCGGTGCGGCCGAACTCTGTCACGGCAACCACGGTTGTCTTGTTCCATATGGGTTCTGTGACGGCGTCTTGTAGCGTCAGGATCGTGTCGGACAGACGTCGAAGCGCGTTGCTTAGGCTGCCGCCTTGACGCTGGTGTGTGTCCCATCCGTTAATCGAGAATGAGGCGATACGCGTGTCTTCGCGCAGCCGGTTGCCCGCAAATTCAGCAATCCGGCGCTCTGCATTGCCCTTGCGGGCCTGTTTGGTGTTTTGGTTGATCATCGACATCATATCGTCTTGCGTGCCGCTCATGGCGACGGCATCGCCATCTCCGTCCGAGATTGCCATGGCTTGCTCAAAGGCCGCATTAAATGCGGGGTCTTCTTTCATAATCAGGCGGGCGAGTTTGATCGCTTGGGGGCTGAGAACCATGTCGGCCTCTGGCGACCAGCGCTGGGATGTGGCGGGGCCGCCAAGGATGCGCAACTGGTCCCGCCCGATGGCATAGGCGGTCTCCGCTTGCGCGCCGTCCATGTTTTGCAGCACGCGGTTGAGCCAGCCGTCGCGGGTAGTGGGATCACCTAGATTGGATAGCCCTGCTTCAAGCAGATCTTGCCCGTCGAAATGGCTCCGCTTGTCGCGGTAGGGGGTCGAAACGGCGTGGGCAAAGCCAAGCTGGCCGCGCTGCCACAAGGGCATCAGCGGGCGCAGGGCAGGGTGCAGTGCATAGTAGCCGTCCAGATCAATCGCACCCTCCGGATCGCTCAACCCTGCATCTCCGCGCAAGGAGGCATAGGCGGGATCACCGTAGGGGCGCACCACATCCAGCCCGTCCATGCCGCCCCGCAGCAAGATCACCACAAGGCGGTTTTCGCCTGGCGTTGCGGCGAGGCTGATCGGGGTCAGCAGTGGGCTGGCGGCAAGCGAACAGCCGATCAGGGCGGAGCGGGACAGAAAGGCGCGGCGGGAAAGGGCATTGGTCATGCGGTCACGTCCTTTGAAATGCGGGGGAAGCGAGGATGAGGCCAATGCCGTCCCAGCGGGTCTCAGCTGCTTTTGCAGCAAATGTCACAGCGGGAGTTGCAAAGCTGCCGAGAGCGGTCTGCACAAATTCGCGTGGATCGGGCAGCTCCTCCATCAGAAGCGATGGCACAGTTATCGCCCATTGCAGGCGCGACGCGATACCTTGCGGGACGACCCACGCGCTATCATCTTCGGGCAGGCCGTCCGGTCCAGCCGGTTTTTCCCAGACATGGCCCATCTGGACCAGAGGCTGTGCAAAGATGCGGCGCGAGGCGCGCTCATTCAGTGCCATGATTGCTTCGGAGGGGACGGCAAGGGCGCGCAGGGCGGAGCCCATGAAGTTGAAAGGAGGTTTGACGTTCTCGCGCACAGGGATCCATGCGGCGGGATGGGCCAGCAGCGCTTCGGTCATTTGGGCCAGATCGCCACCCGTTTCAAGAAAGCGCGTCTCGAGAGCTGTAACCAAAACGGGATCAGGGGCGTCGGCGACAAAATGCACGGCGAATTTTTCTGCTATGTGACGGGCAGTTGCCGGATGCCGCGCCAGATCGCGCAGCACGGCGCGCACATCACGGATGTGTGGATTGCCTCCGCCATAGGTTTTCCCCAGCACAGTTTCCGAGCCGGGTTCAGCCATATTCTTGCGGAAATTCAGGCTCATGGAGGGGGCGAAGGTCACTCCGGTCAGCAGTTCGGCGAGTTGGGTCACGTCCGCTTGGGTGTAGGGCCCGCCTACACCTAATGTGTGCAGCTCCATCACTTCGCGCGCGAGGTTTTCGTTCAGCCCCGTAAGCTTTCCGCCCCGCGCCGCTTGGACGGAGTTCGGCCCGACAGAGCGATCTTGATCGAGATAGTGGATCATCAACGGGTGCAGCACTGCGGCCAGCAATAAGTCCTCGAAGAGGCCGGTGATATTGGGACGGATCGCACTCTCGACGTAAGGGGTGGCACCACGGCGGATGATGCCCGCCTTGCCCGTGGCGGTAAAGTGATCGGCCCAAAACATAGTAAGCCGCTCGCGCAGGGGGGCTTCGGTCGCGACCCAGCGGTTGAGGTGCTGTCCCATCCACATGGCTTGGGCGATGCGGGCCTCTTTGTTCAGCACGCGCGTTGCTTTCTTTGTGGCGAGTGCTTCGGGTGAGCCGCGATTTTTGCGGCGGATTTTTTGAAGCTCTTTCCGCTTTGCGATGCGCAGGGAAAAGGTTTCGAATGTCTCGATAGGGAAGCGAGTTGCAACGGTGTCAGGGGTGTGCAGAGTGTCCAGCATCGCTTGGACTGTGCGCGGTGCGGCTACGCTTGGCGACAGGCCGCAGCCAAATCTTATTTCAGCCAATTGGGGGTCAAAACGCATTGGGTCGGGTCCTTTTACCGCGTACCCAATATATAGCATCCAATGCGGCGTGCGTCAGGGGTATCAACGCGAAAAGCGGCAAATAGCCGCTTGTTCAGGCTCAGCCTTTTTGTTTGAGCTGCGCGCGGTAGGAAAAGGGCAGCGAGGCCAGATACACGCAGTTCACAATGATCATCGTGGGCCATGTGTAAACCATCAAACCAACCACCATCACCACGGATGCGACCATTGCAAAGGGCAGATGTGCGCGCCGGATGCTGGCGTGTTTGATCGAGAAGGTGGGAATGGTGCTGACGGCCAACAGACCTACGCCGATGATATAAATCGCGCGGGGGATCGGCAGATCCGTGTTTTGCCATCCGTTGAGGTGCAGAAATATTGGCATAAGCGCCAGACAGGCCAGCGCAGGGGCAGGGACGCCGACAAAGTAGTCGTCTTGCTTGAGCGCCACGTCATCACCGCGTAGCGATAAATTAAACCGCGCCAGCCGCAGCGCACAGCATACGGCCAGGACGAGTGTCGCAAGCCATCCGAGGCTGGCGTAGGGCGTGTCTATATAGAGCGTATTATAGAGCAGCATCCCCGGTACGATGCCGAAGTTGAAGAAATCCGCGAGTGTATCGAGTTCTGCGCCAAAGGGGCTGGCACTGTCGAGAAAGCGCGCCAGTTTGCCGTCGGCGGCATCAAGAAACACGGCGAGCAGCACGAAATAGAGCGCAAGCTCGGTGCGGCCCTCAAGGCTCATCCGCACTGCGGTCATGCCTGCGCAAATGGCAAAGACGGTGACCATGCTTGGCACGATGTGACGCAGCTTGATACGCGAGGGCGTGTTCATTCGGGTAGACCGCGCAGGGGTGTTTGTTCGGAGGCTGTGAGATCGGCAAGGATCGTCTCGCCTCCGACGGCGGTTTGGCCAACGGCGACCAATGGTGCGATGCCGTGGGGCAGATATACATCAAGGCGGCTGCCAAAGCGGATGAGGCCAAAGCGGTGACCGGCATGGATTTGATGGCCTTCCTCGACAAAGCAAACGATGCGGCGCGCGATGAGGCCCGCGATCTGGACCACACCGATGCGGGTACCGTCTGCTGTCTCAAGCGTGACGCTGTTGCGCTCGTTGTGGATGCTGGCCTTATCCAGTGAGGCGTTGAGGAACTTGCCGTGATGGTAGGTCACGTCAACTACTTTGCCCGCAACAGGCGCGCGGTTCACGTGGCAATTAAAGACGTTCATGAAGACCGACACACGGGTCAACGGCTCTGTGCCGAGGCCCATCTCGGTCGGTGGCACCACCTGTTCAATCAGCGACACAACACCGTCAGCTGGGGAGATCACGACACCGTCTTGTTGTGGAATGATGCGCACGGGATTGCGGAAGAAGTAATAACACCAGACCGTCGCGCCCGCACCCAGCCAGAACAGCGGTTCCCATATGAGGCCGAGCACGACAGTGATCGCGGCAAATATCGCCACAAACTTACGGCCCTCTTTGTGCATAGGCACTGCGACGATCTTGAGCATATTCATTCGGGTATCTTTCAGGTCAGGACATCTGGGCGGGCTGGTCCGCAAGGGGCAAGAAAACGCGCTACTTGATTTATTTCAGGTATACTTGAGTTCCTCTTTCCATTGAAGCGAGGCGATGGTCAACGCCCCACCGTATCCGCGATGTGGTTTGATGCGCAGTGACCACGCCCTGTTGATCCCAAGGATTACGCATAAGGCGCGTGGACAACATGCGATTTGCTTGAAATGGTGGGTGGTGATTTGACAGGAGACACGCGATGAAACACCGCAGCCTTGGCCGGAATGGCCCACTGATCCATCCCGTTGGAATCGGTGCAATGTCGTTTTCCAATTTTTACGGCCCTACAGACGAGCAGGCGAGCCATGCCATTCTGGATGCGGCAGTAGAGGCGGGAGTGAATCATATCGACACGGCCAATGTGTATGGCGTGGGCACTTCCGAGACGGTGATCGGCACGTATCTCAAGGTCAATCCAATGGCCAAGGACCACTTTCATATCGCCACCAAAGGGGCGATCACGCGCAATCCAAACGGGGCTGGCAACATTATTGACAACTCGGCGGCGCATCTGGCGGCTGAGCTGGAAGGCAGTCTTAGGCGGCTCGGGGTGGAGGCGGTCGATCTTTTCTATGTGCACCGCCGCGATGCCGCTGTGCCGATCGAGGAAGTGACCGAGACGCTGGCGGGGCTGGTGAAATCGGGTAAAACCAAGGCCATAGGCTTTTCCGAGATCGCACCAACTTCGCTGCGGCGCGCGCATGCGGTACATCCTGTAGCGGCTGTACAGTCAGAATATTCGCTCTCCACCCGTTTTCCGGAGTTGGGTTTGGTGCAAGCCTGTGAGGAGTTGGGCGTGGCGATGGTGGCCTTCTCACCTGTGGGCCGGTCATTTTTGACCGACACACCGCTGAGCTATGCTGCGGGGCAAGAGCTGCCGTTTTTGGCGGGCAACCCACGGTTTATGGAGCCGAACTATAGCGCCAATATTGCAGCTGTCGCACCGTTTCAGGCGCTTGCAGCGCAGATCGGAATGTCGGCGGCGGGCTTGGCAATTGCGTGGGTGATGTCGCGCGGGGATCATGTGATCCCGATCCCCGGCACGCGGTCTTTGGCGCACTTCAGCCAGCTGCTTGAGGCGGCTAACCGTACATTGAGTGATGCAGATTTGCAGGCGATTGACGCCGTTCTGCCGGTAGGCTGGGCGCATGGGGATCGCTATTCTGCGGCTCAGTGGACGGGTCCGGAAAAATACTGTTGAGGGAGAAGGCAAGATTGCGACTTTCTTTGGTGTTCGGCAGCAGGGTTGCGCCGGACCAAAGCCATTTGATCACAATCTGTCCGTTTCAGAATCACATTTCTTCATCAAGCAAACCCTACTTTGCTCCAGTAGGTTCGCCGTCTGGTTGAAAAGGGAACATGGTACGGCGATCTTCCCCAGTCCACGACTGCCCCCGCAACTGTAGGCGGGGAGCGAAGCCGTATATGCCACTGTCGCGCGTTTGTGACGGGAAGGTTCGGCGAAGCATCGACCCGCGAGGCAGGAAACCTGCCGAGGTGTTCGGGGGCGAGGGGCGTCAGAACTGCGGAATTTTTGCGCGTGGTGTTTGCGCCGTCTGCGGGGGTGTTTCCCTCAATGGGCATTACACGTCTGCCGTCCCTAAGGGATCGTTTTTTGATGGTTCTTTATGATCCACTATTTCTTGCTTGCTTGCCTATGTGCCAATGCCTCCGTGCAGATGCGCGGCTTGCCTGCACGTTTTGTTGTGGTGCGGATTAACGGGATCGACCTGGACGATCAGTCGAACCACGCTGACGCTTGCTAGGCGTTTTGATGTGACGGACACCTTTACCCACGGTGCTGCTGTGAATGTGCAAGACGGGGTGGTGGAGATTGGCCGCTCCCTCAGCGATAACGGGGCGCGCGTGTGTACGGCGAGCTGGTCACGGGAAATTTGACCCATACGCTTGCTTACTTCTACTTTGATATAGATCGCCGTGATCCCACGGGCTTCACGACGGAATTTGAGAGTGAGCGTAAGCGTTTCTCTTATCTGGGAAAGCGACAGGCCGCTTGGCAGCGGCGCAGCGCCCACAGGATGACCTGACGTTCCGCGTTGTGCTGGGTACTGGTTTTCGCGCGCCATCTCTTTATGAGCGGCTCAGCATCTTTGGCGATACGGACCTGAACCCCGAGGAAAGCCGCAGTTTCGAACTGGGTGTCGAGAAGGGCTATGGTGAATTGACCTTGGTGACGACCACCCTGTTTTATGCCGTGATGGACGACTTGATCCAGTTTGACGGTAATGCCACCGCTTGTGCCGTCGGCTCTGGCTGTCACAATCAAATGCCGGGCACAACGAAATCTCACGGCAACGAATTGTCGGTGCAATACGCGGTGAGCGATGCGACGAACCTTTTCGGGAATTTCACCTACACCGAT
>RCNC010009531.1_pt1 | contig 11570 bp, 6 predicted proteins | sample 2041301 | NCBI WGS metagenome assembly RCNC01 (sample SAMN09708231, study PRJNA481090) | Marine sediment metagenome, whole genome shotgun sequencing project. | biome: marine sediment; feature: ocean; material: sediment; isolation source: Sewage treatment plant 13A marine sediment (STP13A) ... | reverse complement strand
CGCACCCGCACCCGGCGCACCGGTGAACTCATCTGGTTGAGGGAGGGATCGGCAGCATTGATCTTCAGCAGGTAATCCCCCGGCGTCACGTGGTCGATGCGATAGAGGCCGAACCGGTCGGTGGTCACCACCGACACCAGGGAACCGGAGGTGCTGAGCAGTTCCACCCGCACCCCGGACTGGTTGTTGCCCATGGCGTCGGTCACCCGCCCGGCCAGGCCGTATTCCTGCCGCACGATGAAATCGAGACGGGTCACCGCCCGGGGAAGCACCTTGGCAATCAGCGAACTGCGTTCCGGCACCAGTTCAATGGGCATGTTCTCCAGGTCGAGGTCCACCACGTGCATCCCGGCCTTGAGGTTCCCCTTGTAGAAATTGCCTGACGGATCGGTGAGCACCCGGTGCAGGTTGTCGATGATCACCACCACCCCTTCGAGGTCGAATTTCTGGCCCGGCTCCAGCCCCTTGACCAGGATCCGACCGGCCACCGAGCCGCGGCTCCGCAAGGCAGTTCCACCTTCGGCAGGGAGCATCCGGCCACCGGCAAAGGTGAAATCGGTGCGCACGCTGGCCACCAGGTAGGCGTCGTTGTATCTTTCATCAAGACTCTGGTTCATGGCCAGGGGCGGGATGCTCTGGTATTCGGCGCTGGCAAAGACTCCGGGGAAGACCCGCATGCTTCCTCCAGCCGCGATGCCAAACTTACCTTCGCTGTAAACCGGGCCAACATGGAAACTGGGCTTAGTATGCCAGCCGCCATTGCGGCTAAACACTGCAGAATACCGGGTCCGATCCAGGTCCGCCGCCTCGGCGGTCAGGGACATGCCGTATAGATGATTAAAACGGTGGGTGTAATCGAGGGTCGTGGTCTCATGTATCACACAACGTAAACGTGAGGCATTGTTGATGCTCCAGTACCCGTCAAAGCGATACTTGCCATCGTAGTCAGGCCTCAGGTTGAAATGTATCCCGGGCATGGGCCGCCAGCTGGCAAAGGGCAGGATGAATCGCGTCTCCGCGTAGTTGAGCTGGTAGTAACGGGCGCGTATACCGAGCTCCAGCTTTTTGTTCAGCCGGAAGCTGGTGTCGAAGTTGTGATCAAAATAGTCTGAGACCCGCGCCGTGTTGGAGAAGCCGACGGGAAGGAACATCGAGCGGGCGTTCATCCACCACCGCTCGGTTCCCCCCTTGAGGTCGAAGAGGTAGCCGCTCTGGCCGTTGGCAACGGCACCGGAGAAGGCGACCACAAAGCGGTTGAACAGGCTGGTCACCAGCCCGGCCTGGCCCTGGACCTCACCGTCCAGAGTCTGCACCGCACCCTCGATGGTCATGTTCTCGGTGATCCCCTGCCGGTATTGGTAGAAGGCGGCCGCCTCCTCGCTCTGGTGCCTGCTGGACTGAAAAATACCGTCGCTCAGGTTACCGCCCATGCCGGCACCACCCAGGTGGGTCACAGCGCCACGAGACAGCATCTCGTTGGAAGCGGAGATCCTCAGTTCACGCACTTCCACCGGCACGCTGAGGTTATGGGGGTCAAAGATGTAAATCTCGACAAAGTTGAGATAAAGCGAGGGCAACAGCACCTCGAGAAACTCGAACTCCCCGCTGAACCCCGCGATGGTCTGGCCCAGTATCACCCCGTCCACCCGCAGCTGGACAAAACTGCCCGGTTCGGCCCGGCCGCGGAAGGTGCGCACCGGCGACGTGTTGCGTGAAAACATATTCCGTGAATTGCCTAGATCCTGGTAGAGGTCGATACGCTGGTTGGTCCAACCCAACTGGGCGCCGGTGAAATCAACGCTGTCCAGCAGCGCGTGGAGCTGGACCCACTGCCGGCCGGCCTGGAACACGGTCTGGCCGAAAACACGCTGCCAGTTGTATTCCCGCAGTTCCTGGTAGCTGTTGAAGTCGGTCTGATAGCGCGCTTGCCATGTGCCGCCCGCCACCCGGCCGTCGAGCATCGTCTGGTTCTGGTGCAGGCTCGAACGACCGGTCTGGGTGTATTTATATTCATTGCGGAAGCCGGAGAGGCCAAAGTTGCTCGGCTCGGCATCGGGGGTCAGCTGGGCCTGCTCGGGCAGGGGCTCACCCCATCCGGGGCGCCAGGGCAGATCAAGATCAAGGGTAAACTCGGTCGGGTCAAAGCTCACCGGCGTGTGCAGCCGCCGTTCCACCAGTTCCTGGCTGACGTAGAGAGCACCGTTGTACCAGTGGAGGTCCTGCTCGTAGAAAAATACCGTGCCCAGCGGTGTCACCACGTGGATCTGCGTACCAAATTGTTCCAGGGTACAGCCGGTGGCCCGGACCAGCGGCTCCAGCGGCAGGAAGTACACACCCTTCTCCAGCACCGCCTCCACGGTGTCCACTTCCCGGTGCTGGATCGACAGACCCACCACCAGAATTTCCTCGGCCATAGCGCCGGAAACCAGCGTCACAGTGACGAAGAGCCAGATCGCGGCTTGGGAAACGCGTCTTCTCATGCTGATCACCACCCCTGGGGTGAACAACCGCTGTGCTATACGAAAATCAATCGATCGCTATTCCGACTCGGGGGAGCCGGAGGGAACGGCCTCCGCGGCAGAGACCGTAAAGGGCAGAGCCCTGTCATATGTGTTTTCACCCAAGTCAAAATCGAGATCGAGGATGTAGTTCCCGGCGGGCAGCGGCCTGGCCGCCTGGAACCAAATCTGCCGGCAGTCACCTGCCAGCACCGGAATCCTAGGCAAATCGCCCGCATCGACCACCGCCTTGGGCAGCACGGCATCAAGCATGTTCAGATCCAGGATACGATCCTCCGAGGAGAGTCCAGGATAGAGAGCAGCCGGCCAAACAGCATAGTGGCCGACGATCCGCGCGTGGGCCGTTCCCTTGCTGCTGATCTGCAGCCCGGCCTTCACCGGGTTGCTCCCCTCGACCAGATCCACCGAGTGCAATTCACCGACCCGCTTCACCTCGCCCACCGTGCCGTAAACCGCCACACCGATTCGGAACCTGACCCTCATCTGTTCGTCGGTATCCTCTTCGGACAGCACCTGGTTGAAATAGATCATCGCCCGGTGCTCGCCCGGTTCGGGACGGACTCGCGGCCGGATGGAAAATCGCACGCTCTGGGATTTCCCAGGCTCAATGGTGAAGCTGAGGGGGTTAATCACGATCCACTGGTCCAGTGACTGTTCGTCAGGATCCAGCAACCTGACATCGTTCTGCTGGTCCAGGTCCCAGGTGGCCAGGCTGACATTCACCGTCACCGGTTTCTTGCCGAAATTGATCGCCCGCAGCGAGTGCACGCTGGGAGTGGCTCCGATCTCCAGCTCGAAGATGGACGGGCTCACCGCGATCATCGGCGGCGGGAGGGTATCCTGGGCAACGACTCCCAGCGGCACGAGCATCAACAAAATCAGCCAGGCGACCCAGTTCCGAATGCACCACATCTTCATAATTGGTCTCACCATTGATTTACGGGTTAAACTGCTCGATCAGGTAGTTGAGAAATCCAGTCGGCTAAAACCAGTTGACCACCACGGTCAACGTGCCGGAATATTTCCCCGAGGCGCGGACCTCGTCCAGTTTGAGGTGCATCACCATCCCCCCCTCGAACAACACCGAGTGCTCTTCGCGGCCGATGATCCGAGGCGGGATTTCGTCGATGACCACCTTGATTTCCGAGTCGTTTTTTTCAGGACTGCCGAGGCAGGAAGAGCGGCCGTTGGCTCCCACCAATTCGTAACTCACGTCCAGGGCGAATAGCCTGGTTTCCACCGGCATACGCAACCGCCACAGTTCGGGAACACTCCGCGACACAGCTGTGAACATGTTCAACGAGTTGAAGGCCCCGCCGCCAACGCGGTAATCACCGGCATCAACGGCCTGCTGCTTGTGACCACCGGTCAGATCAATGGCGGTCACCGGTTCCAGGTGGACACGGGGCTTGATGGAAAAAACACCGGTTGTCCCCTGGGGCATGATGTTCCGTTCCCGCTTGAACGTCGTCAGGCTGCCCCTGGGCCCGGCAACTGCGGCCACGGAGATGAGCAGCATCAGAGCGGCCACAATCGTATTCACCGTTTGGATTACTCGTCCACGCACAACACCAGCGATCCGATCCGGCTTGGGCCGGACCGACGCCGTTCTGAAGGAATGAACAGTGCGGAGCGGGGGCCGCCGGGGCACCCGCTCCGCAAAGCTGCCGCTAGATAAGCGTGGCTGTAAGTGTGTAAACACCATCCGAATAAATACCAGCGACCGTCGCACTAGTCATGTCGAGGGTCAGCAGTACATCGCCATATTCAGGTGTGGTCAGACCGGTTGAAGGGAACGAGATTATGTTTGACGTAGCACCACCGTCCCCATCATTCACGGCTGCATTGTCGATTTCCATCGTCGCGCCGCCACCAGCAGTCAGCGTATCATTGGTGATGACAATTTCCAGCTGGGTGAGAGTGCTCGCCCCCCCCAGTGATCTCACTGCCCAGGCGTTCTGCAGCGTCAAGAGCACTGCGGTCAGATCACCGACCGCCGAGGCGGGATTAATTCCCAGATCAAAAGTCATCCCTCCCGCGGCCGGCGCCGAGATACCCTCGTCATAAGCAGGGTTGCCGCCGGTGAGAACACTACCCAGAGCGCCACTGGTGATCGACAGGTCCACGTTACTGAAGTAATGCAGAACGACAACACCTTCCAGGGAAATGTCCACATCGGTGGCCCCAACGGCCTGGGCTGCCACCGGTGCACTGTTCAGCGACAGGGCGACCAGTGCAATGGTAAGAACAAACAGTAGTCTCTTCATTGCTCCTCCTCTTTGAGTAGCGGCGATGGTCTTGCTTATTGCTTTTTTCCCTCGCCAAGTTCACACTCCGACATTCGGGCGCATAACATCAGACTGATCGGACTAATTTTCTGAATACATTAGGGAATAATGGTTATCTTCCAGAGCAGGTGAGTACTCGATTCCCTCCTCACGAGATTCCATTGATTTAATTCACGGGAAACAACTTGCCCCCCGGCAGGGGGGTTGCGGGAGAGGTGGAATGGTGACCGGATCCTGAACAGCAAAACTACGTGCAGAAGTTGTGATGCTCTACAGAATTTGCGTGATGAAATGAGGGTTGCAGGACTCACCTAATGCTAATGTCTGCGCCCTTTTATGTCGAATAAACAGGTGTCGAAAGAATAACCCGGCGGCACGTGACCAGGCTCCATCACCACCACCCGTCGCCGGAACGATTATTTAGATGCTCAGGCGTACCAGGGACCGCAAGCGGAATGTCGCATCTGCGGCTACGACCTGACAGGGGGAACTGATGAAACCATCCGCCCTAGTAACGCTTATCATGGTCCTTGCCCTGACGCCCTGGATCAGTAAGGCCGATCTGCCCACCGACACACCCCACGGATTTCCATTGGAAGTGCCGATTCCCGACTGCCACCCCGGAGGAATCCTCTCCTGGCAGACGATCAGCGGCTGCGACACCATCGAAGATCTCGATGTGGCCTTGGAGATCGACCACCAGTGGACCGGTGACCTGGTGGTCACCCTGGAAAGCCCCTCGGGAACCCTGGTGACCCTGGTGGACCGGCCGGGATATGACGGCTCGGGATATGGCTGTCAGTTTGCCGGGCTGTCGGCAGTTCTCGATGACGAGGCGGCCCTGGCCCTGGAAGACCAGTGCAATGATGACGGCGGCGGAACCATTCCGTCGATCAGCGGAACCCTCATCCCCAACGAATCGCTCTCAGCCTTTGACGGTGAACTGGGGTCCGGAGTCTGGACCCTGAGGGTCAGCGACTGGGCCGAAGAGAACACTGGCAAACTGATGAACTGGCAGCTGATCTTCGATTGCAGCTCCCGCGACGTGAACCTCCGGCCGGAACTGTTTGCCGACCGGACCTGGGCCAGACCGGGAGACACGGTGATTTTCACCCTCCAGCTGGTCAACGTCGGCAGCGAGTCGGCCAGCGGCGTGGAAGCTGTTTACGCCCTGCCAGCCGGGGTCGACTGGCTGTGGGCTGAACCAGGTGCACTGGCTGACGGAGCATTGATCACCCAGCGACACGGCAATCTGGCGCCGGGTGAGATGGTCAAAGCTCGACTGGCACTGACGGTAACCGACGTCCAGTGGGGCCTGCTGAAGGTCTCAGCTCGTGTTCGGGCCGATCAGACCGACAGCTATCCCTGGGACAACCAGGTGAGCGCCGGAGTCCGTGTGGGTCTCGGTTCAGGAGGCTCAATCCCGATAGATGGACATATTAATGTGGAGATAAAGCCATGACCGGGCACCTGAGAACGGAGGCACCAGCGGCGGCACTTCTGAAGAGACGGCATGGCACCCGGCTGTTGGTTCCATTGCTGCTCGCCCTGCTCTTATCCGCTTCAGTGCCGGCGGCGGCCCAGATCACCAATGGCGGTTTCGAAACCGGTGACCTCTCCGGCGGCTGGGTCACCGGCGGCGGCAACCGGGTGGAGGTGCTGGAGGGGGACGAGTTCAGGCCGGACATCAGCGCACCCGAAGGCGACTGGCTGGCATTGATCACCACCGGACCGGGAAACATCTGGGGCGGCCCCAGCGGGGACTGGGACGGCAACGGCACAACCGACTATGACATGTCCTCATTGAGTATCAGTTTTGACACCAGTTCACCGGTGATGCTCAGTTTCCTCTGGGACTTCTTCACCGCCGAAGGGGACCAGCCGGACCAGTACGACGATTACTTCATCGTCTATCTCGATGGCACGGAAATCCTTGGCCGCAGTGTCTATCACCCGGGTGGAGTCTCTCCGTATCCCGATACCGGTCCGTATGACGATACGCGATACCGGATCGACAGCAACGGCCAGGCAGACAACAACGACTTCCGTAGCGGTCGCTCCGGGTTACAGTCTTTCCAGATGAGCATCGATACCCCCGGAACCCACACCCTGGTCTTCCTCATCGCCGACCAGAGCGATTCGTCATACGACAGCGGCCTGCTGATCGATGACGTTTCTGTGGCGCCCCATGCCGACCTCTGGATAACCAAGGATGACGGGGTGGCGGTGGCCATTCCGGGCCAGCCGTTGACCTACCTCATCACCGTGGGCAACGACGGACCCGACGATGCCGCGGGCGCCCTGGTCACTGACATGTTTCCGGCCGAACTGAACAACGTCAGTTGGACCTGCGCGGCCAGCGGCGGGGCCAGCTGCCCGGGCAGCGGCACCGGCGACATCAACGAGCTGGTGGACCTGCCGGTGGGTTCCACGGTGACCTTCACCGTCAGCACCACCGTGGACTCCGGAGCTTCGGGCACGCTGACCAACACCGCCACGGTGGATGTTCCCGCCGGGATGATCGACACCGACGACAGCAACAACAGTGCCACCGACAACGATTCACTGGAGGTGTCCCTTCTGCCTTTCCAGATCACCGATTCCATCGGCGACAACGTGATCGTGAAAAACGGCGGCTGGACCTGGATCCCCATCGCCAACCACCAGCCGGTACTGAGTGATGATGGGAATATACTGGCCTTTGTCTCCAGCGGTGACTTCACCGGGAACAACTCTGACCTCGGCAACGAGATCTTTGTCCACACCGACAGTGGCGGGTTCGAGCAGGTCACCGACGTGGCAACACCGGTGGCGTTCGACCATGCCGGGCAACCATCCCTCTCGCGCAACGGACGCTGGCTGGTCTTCACCTCCAGCGCCGACCTCACCGGCGGCAACCCGGATTGGAACCGGGAGGTGTTCCGTGTGGACCGCAACAACAACGCAATGACCCAGATCACCAACACCACCAGCGGTGAGCAGGGCCGGCCCACTATCACCAACAACGGACGGCGGATCGCCTTCACCACCACCTCCGCCGACCTGATCGGCGGCTTCAACTCCGACGGCAACCAGGAGGTGGCAGTGTGGAACAATGGCGCACTTCGCGGGTTCGAAACCACCGGGTGTAGGAATCATACCCCGATGATCAGCCAGAATAACCAGGGTCGTTACATAGCCTTTATCAGCAATGGCGACCTCGACGGTGATAACGCCGACCTGAACTGGGAGGTTTTTCAGTGGCGCTGGGAGCAGGGGACCGGGGGCATGAACCAGGTTACCGACTCGTCGGCGGCCCTGGGCGCGCTCAACGACGCGGTCTGCACATCCCGTACCGGTGACGTGCTGGCCTTTCTCTCAACCGCCGACTACACCGGGCAGAACGCGGATGGCAGTCTGGAGGTCTTCACCTGGAACCGAAGCAGCGGTGCTTTCACCCAGGTGACCGTCACCAGCCAGCTGGCGCTGCACACCATGGTGGCCATGGATGACGACAGGGAACACCTGGTCTTCGAGAGGTTTAACATCCTCTCCGGCAGCTTTGAGATCCACCACGTCGACCTGGATTCGGGCAGTTCAACCCTCGTGGTGACCGGCAACTCGTATCTTCCCTCCATTGGAGTCAGCGGCTCAACGCCCATCGTGGCCTTCGAGTCGACGGAGGACTACGTGGGACAGAACGGGGACGGGAACAGCGAGATCTGGAAAGCGCGGGTGGAGTGAGTCTAAATGGAGTGGGCGGTGAGCAGCCTGCCCGCCGCCTGTTCTGTGACACAGGTGCCGCCCAGGCTGCCGGAATGTTCAGCCCGGCCCTCGAAGACGACCAGCGCATCCTGCTGCAGGCGGTGGATGATCCGATCGGCCGCTTGCGGGTTGAGCGACATCCTCAGCCCGGACCGCAGCACCGGCAGCATCCGCTGCAGGACACGATCAGCCTCCGTGGCGGAGGCGGCTGGCGGCCGGGTCTGGCCGGCCGCACCAACGGAAGACGGGGTCGGAGGCAGGCCGTTCGCCGCCCTCCACGCGAGAACGGCATCAACCACTCCCTGATCGATACGGATGGTCAGGCGGGTGCTCCCACCGGCGGCCAGCAGTTCTCCGCTGAAGACGAAGAGCAACAGACAAACAGGCAGTATGATCCGAATGGTAAAGGGCGTGGACCGTTTAAAACTCATGACTTGAACCTCGTTCAACAGAGCAGAACTGAAGCTGTGCCGATTGCTGATGTGCGGGTCGAGGTATTGTGTTTCTTATTGTTATGGTATGCGCCCGTGCTGATGCGCCCCGGGCTGGCCTGTGCCCTAATACTACACGTTTATACCCTTTCCGTCGACAATTAATGTAATAACCCCCAGAGGGCGGCTGAAACTGGCCCAGACTTCCCCGCTCCTCCCCGTTCTGTTAGCATTTACCGGCACGCTTGAAACTGTCAGCACCGCAAGGTCGCCATGCCCAAAAACACACAACGCGATATTCCTCTGCCCGCCGGTTTCGGCACCCTGGTCGCAGCGGCCGCAGGTTTTTACGGCCTGGGGCTCCTGGCCCTGGCCGCCCCGCACACGGGACCCGAATTCAGCTGGGACGGAGACATCATCTCCCGGGCGGTGTTGCTGGCCTACCCCAAGGGGCGTGAAACCGCTATCTACCTGCTGGCCTGTCTGCTGATCCCGTTGCTGACTTTCACCGCCGTGTTCGTCTGGCGCCGCCTGGCCTCCCGCATTTCACCCCGTCTGGACGCCCTGGCCCACCTCCCGCTGGCCGCCTGGGCCCTGTTCCTCTGCACGGAACGCGGTTCGTTGTGGGTCTGGTTGCTGGGCGGCCTGCTGGCCCATCTGCTGCTGCGACTGGCCCTGCTGACCGCCGGCCGGCACGACCCAGCGCCAGCGGTGGAACAGGTTCCAACAGATCCCGAACCACAGGTGAGTCCGGCCTGGACCACGGCCTGGGCCCGGGTGATCCTCGCCGGAACCGCCTGCGGCCTGACCCTTTTGCCCCGGTTCGGCGCAACCATGGATCCGAAGCTGGCGGCCCTGGGCCGGACAATGACCGGTGTGGCACTGCTCTGCGCCCTGTGGCTTCTCCTGGCCGCCATGCCCCTGCCCCGCCTGGGCCAGACATGGCGTCAGAGGGCCACAACCCTCTCCTGGCCATTCCTCCCTCTGACCCTGTTGCTGCTGCGGCACTTCATGCCCTATGACAGGACGGTCTTCCCGTACCTCTTCGCGGCTGTCCTGTTGGCCTCGATAATCTGGCTGGCGATTCTGCTGCTTCGACACCGGGGGGTGGAGCCGGCGACAACCAGCCGGCACCGCGGGTTCTGGTGGGTCGTCGTTCCGCTGGCCATCTACGCCATCGGTTACGTCCACGAGACCGCCGGCCGGGTGGACCTCTACCACGAGGGGGAGCGGATCGTGCCCCCCATGGCCACCACCCGCGGGGCGGTGCCCTACCGCGATGTCTTTCTCTGGCACGGTCTGTTCGAGAACGATCTCAAGGGGCGGCTGGCCTTCAGCCTGGTGGATGAGTCGGTGGCCGGCATGCGCCGCTTCGACGCGATTCTGGAACCACTGGCCGCGGTGGCCTTTTACCTGCTCGCCCGGGCCTGTCTCGGCTCGCCGCTGGGGGGTCTGGCCGCAGCACTGCTCCTGCTGCACTGGGTGGCCCCACCCAACGCACGCTATGTCCTGCCCTATCTCGCCTTTGCCCTGCTCGCCGGTTGGCTGCGGCCGGCCGCCACGGCAGCGGCCGGGGCGCTGGCCGCGCTGGCCGTATTCCACAGTCTCGACGGTGGAATGGGTGCACTGCTGTCCGCCGTGCTGATCCTCGGCTACGGCGTACTTCGCTTTTCCCGGGGGCCCCTTGAACAACGCACGGCCCTGGCCGCGAAACAGGCCGGTGTATTCATCGCCGGTGCGGCGGCCGGCGCACTGATCCCCCTGACCTGGCTGATGACCCAGGAAGCGCTGCTCCCCTTTATCCGGGTGAGCAGCGAGATCATCTTCGGACTCTCCGACCGCTCTTCGCACCCCTATGCCACCCTGATGCCGGTGCTGGGGCGGCCGGCCAAATTGCTGGTCACCTACCTGCCGGCCATCGTGATCCTCTGGGGCCTGGGTCACCTGGCGGCACGAAGCCCGGCATCGGGCTTGCGCCGGGCCATGCCCACCCTGGTGGTGCCGCTGGCCGGAGCGTTGGTCTTCTACCGTGCGGTGATCCGCCGACCCGATATGGATCACGTGATCAAGCTGACGCCGCTGATTTTTCTCGTCCTGCTGATGCTCATCGTGCATCACGGGAGGGGACTGCTCAGGGGCCGCAGGAGCCTTGCCCGCCGGGTGGTCTCAGTGGCGGCACTGGTACCGCTGTCCGCTCTGCTGATCCTGCTCGGATTCTACCAATCGGAGACTGCGCCGGGCCGCTCTATCCAGGCCCTGAAACGGGAACCGCCGCTGATCTCCGGACCGGACGATCCGATGCGCGAACTGCGGTTGATTCGCGCCGGGCATGGGGTGGCCGACGTGGAGAACTCGGCCCGCTGGATCGAGGGGGTGGCGAATTTTCTGCACCAGAACCTCGAACCGGGGGAGCCGTTCTACGACTACACCAACATGGGGCTGTTCTACTTCCTCGCCGACCGGCCCTGCCCCACCCGCTATGTCCAGACCACCTATGCCGCCTCCCGCGCCGCCCAGCAGGAGGTGGTGGCCGACCTCGTGGAAGCACAGCCCCGCTACGTCACCTTCCCCTCGGGGAACATGCGTAA
>RCNC010002779.1_pt1 | contig 11571 bp, 8 predicted proteins | sample 2041301 | NCBI WGS metagenome assembly RCNC01 (sample SAMN09708231, study PRJNA481090) | Marine sediment metagenome, whole genome shotgun sequencing project. | biome: marine sediment; feature: ocean; material: sediment; isolation source: Sewage treatment plant 13A marine sediment (STP13A) ... | reverse complement strand
TTGCCTTTATCCCTTTTTCTTCCATAAGCTTTGTTATTTGCTTTCCTCCGCCATGGATAAGTACCACTTTTATTCCCACAAATTTCATCAGTACCAGATCATTAAGAACACTTTTAATAATAGTGTCATTCTCCATCATGCTCCCGCCTATTTTTACAATCACTACCTTATTAAAATATTCCTTAATATACGGTAATGATTCAAGCAGTACGCTTACTTTCTGCATATATGAGTCATTGATGTCTTCACCATTTTTAAGTTTTTCAAGATAACCGGCAATCGCGTCCTTATTAAGTTGATCTGGGGCCCTTGTGGCCGCTATTTTTAAATGCTTTAAAGCGGTTTTATAATTACCCATAGCCGAATGCGCTCTGGCTAACCCAAAATCCACAGGCCATTGACCTTTATTCTTTTTGGCATTTGTTTTAAAAACCTCCATGGCTTTCTCCTTTTGTCCCTGACCTATCAATTGTCTGCCATACCCATGTGTTTCCAATACCGTGGCATAATCCATGGCGTTATCCATAACAGCTGATGCTTCACTGGTTTTACCTTGCTTCGCTAAAATCCTTGATTTAGTGCTCAAATTATTAAAATTCTTCTGACTAAAGAACATTCCGGTAATAGTTGCATCTATCCATCCTAGTGCTTCATCCAAATCCCCGTCATTATTCAAGGAGAAATTTGCCGCTTGTTCCCAAGTTTGTCTATTAAACCCAGGGGAATTTTCAAGTTTCGCTCTAATATCCGCTAACACAACATCAGTTACATCCATTTCAATCTTAAAAGGAATTTTCTTTTTCTCCCAACTTAAATTAGCTGTTGCTGAATTGTTCGTTACATCATCAAAAGTATATGTGAGTTGTTCGGTGTCGGCATTTTCCATCATCGTTACATCAACCCTTAAAGCATCTGCAGCAGGATCATAAAAATAACTTCCCCAAGCATCTTTGTTTTTTGAAAAAATAATCGTGGCCTTGTTGTCCTCATGAATGATCATATGGAGTCCATATTTTCCAGCCGCTAAATCCATTCCTTCAATCTTTACATCATCCTCAAATTTGATGACCGTATTTTCATTGGCACCAGCTCTCCAAGGGGATTCCTTGGCCGTTCCAAATCCTAGATTGTTCATTCCGTAGGGAACCAATTTCCCCCACACTTCCCTACCGTTTACACTGGGTCTGGAATATTTAATTGAGATATCAGATATCCCCACACGCTGGGAGACTTTAGCCATTTGACTTCCTCTGGGAAGATCTAATTGAGCAGATACATTTACAAAGCAAAGCATCATAACCAATGACATTCCAAATAAAGACTTTGAGTACATTTTTTTCATTAGATTGATTTTTAGTTGTTGCTCTACAAGATATTAATAGTTGAGGCTTCATAAAGTTACTATTGTGTTAAAGTAACATCGGAACATGTTAAACTATTATATGTGTTTGAACATCGTAATTTTAAACACAATAATTTCCTAAAACCACTACTTTTAATAGCTTTGCGTGCTTAGCATAAATAGAATTATGAGTTCAAAAAAGACACTATTTGATAAGGTATGGGATTCCCATGTCGTTCAACAGATTGAAAATGGCCCTGATGTACTTTTCATCGACCGTCATTTGGTACATGAAGTTACCAGTCCTGTAGCATTTTTAGGATTGAAAAACAGGGGGATTAAGGTCTTACACCCTGAGAAGACCTTTGCAACTGCTGATCATAACACCCCAACAATAAACCAACATTTACCTGTTGAAGATCCACTTTCTGCCAATCAGTTAAGAGCGTTGGAAGAAAATTCCATGGAATACGGAATTTCATATTGGGGATTGGGGCATGAGAAAAACGGTATTGTACATGTTGTTGGTCCAGAATATGGTATTACACAACCCGGAGCCACAATTGTTTGCGGTGATTCACATACCTCTACCCATGGCGCGTTTGGTGCCATCGCATTTGGTATTGGCACTTCTGAAGTTGAAATGGTTTTGGCCACTCAATGCATTATGCAAACCAAACCAAAAAGTATGCGGATAATTGTTGAAGGCTCCTTGAGCAAAGGCGTTACTTCTAAGGATGTAGCACTTTATATCATTTCCCAGCTGACTACTTCCGGTGCAACAGGTTATTTTGTTGAATATGCAGGTCAGGTATTCCGGGATATGACCATGGAAGGAAGAATGACCGTTTGTAACCTTAGTATTGAAATGGGTGCCCGTGGTGGAATGATCGCTCCAGACGCAAAGACTTTTGAATATGTAAAAGGACGTGAGTTCTCTCCAAAGGGTGCTGCTTTAGACAAAGCAACCGCCTATTGGGAAACGCTTTACACCGATGAAGGCGCAGAATTTGATAAGGAAATCACTTTTGATGCCGCCAATATAGAGCCAATGATTACCTACGGAACAAATCCAGGTATGGGTATCGGAATTTCACATGATATCCCAAATGCAGATGCAGTTGAGGGTGGTGAGGCTACGTATAAAAAATCACTGCAATACATGAATTTCAGTGAAGGGGATAGTATGATGGGCAAGGAAATCGATTTTGTGTTCCTTGGAAGTTGTACCAATGGCCGAATTGAAGATTTCAGGGCATTCACCTCAATCGTGAAAGGAAGAAAAAAAGCTGATAATGTTACTGCCTGGTTGGTACCGGGATCACACCAAGTTGAAGCAGCTATCAAAGCAGAGGGGTTGCTTGATATTCTTCATGATTCAGGGTTTGAATTAAGGGAGCCTGGTTGCTCTGCTTGTTTGGCTATGAATGATGACAAGATACCTGCTGGAAAATATGCGGTAAGCACCTCTAACAGAAATTTCGAAGGACGCCAAGGCCCAGGTTCCAGAACCTTATTGGCTAGTCCGTTGGTTGCTGCAGCGGCTGCAGTCACCGGTAAGGTAACTGATCCCCGTGAACTAATGGAAATGGAAGCTGTTTAACGCCGAACGCAATACGCTGTGCGCTAAACGCAAATTGAAATGAGAGATTATCGTAAATATGATGTTTGGAAATTAGGACACAAGATAACATTGAAAATTTATGATGTGATAAAAACATTCCCGAATGAAGAGCAGTTTGGAATTATAAGTCAGATGCGTAGAGCGGCTTATTCTATACCTTCAAACATTTCAGAAGGTTGTGGCAGGGAATCGGATGCAGAGTTTAAACGCTTTTTGACCATATCCAGAGGTTTAGCTTCAGAACTAGAATATTTTACTTTTCTAGCCAAGGACCTGGGGTATTTAAACGAAACATCTTATATTCAATTAAACGATGAAGTCAATAAAGTAAAACGGAGTTTGAACAATTTAATTCAAAAAATATAACATATTAATCAGCGCATAGCGATTAGCGTCTTGCGCAAAGCGAACAAAAAATGGCATACGAAAAATTCAACATAATAACTTCTTCGGCAGTTCCACTTCCTATTGAGAATGTGGACACCGATCAAATAATTCCAGCTCGATTCTTAAAGGCTACTGAACGAAAGGGTTTTGGCGATAATCTTTTTAGGGATTGGCGTTATAATGCTGACAATTCACCAAAAAGGGATTTTGTACTCAACAATTCCATTTACAGTGGTGAAATTTTAGTTGGAGGCAAAAACTTTGGTTCCGGTTCTTCTAGGGAACATGCAGCATGGGCGGTTTATGACTATGGATTCCGTTGTGTAGTTTCCAGCTTTTTTGCAGATATATTTAGAAACAACTGCTTGAATATTGGGGTTTTACCTGTTCAAGTGAGTCCAGATTTCTTACATAAAATCTTTACTGCGATTGAAGCGAATCCTGAATCACAAGTGGAGGTGAATCTACCCGAACAATCAATTACCATTTTGGCCACTGGAGAAAGCGAAAACTTTGACATTAATAATTATAAGAAAGCGAACATGACCAATGGTTTTGATGATATCGATTTTTTATTGAACATCAAGGAGGAGATTAGCGAATACGCTAAAGATACACCGCTTTAATAGCTTTATAGAGCATATGAAAAAAAGACGGATTGAAATAATGGACACTACGCTACGTGATGGGGAACAAACCTCTGGAGTGTCTTTTTCTGTTTCCGAAAAATTAACACTAGCCATACTACTACTGGTTGAACTCAAAGTAGATCGTATTGAAATAGCCTCTGCAAGGGTTTCTGAAGGTGAATTGAAAGCTGTTCAGGAAATTACGGAATGGGCAGCGGAACAAGGTTATCTTAATCGCGTTGAAATTTTGACTTTCGTTGATGGCGGTGTTTCTTTGGATTGGATGGAAAAAGCGGGTGCCAAAGTACAAAACTTGTTGACCAAAGGTTCGTTGAACCATCTTACGCATCAACTTAAAAAAACACCTGAACAACATTTTGAGGATATTTCCAAAACCTTGAAACTTGCGAAAAAACAAGGTATTAAAACTAATGTCTATTTAGAGGATTGGAGCAATGGCATGCGAAATTCGAAGGACTATGTTTTCCAATATTTGGATTTTTTAACGAAACAAACTGTAGAGCGAATTTTATTGCCTGATACATTAGGTATTCTGACTTATACTGAAACATTTGAATTTCTTTCAGAAATAATAAAACGTTATCCTGATTCCCATTTTGATTTTCATGGACATAACGATTATGACTTAGGGGTTTCGAATGTTATGGAGGCTGTAAAAGCGGGTTGCCATGGACTGCATCTTACCGTAAACGGAATGGGAGAACGCGCAGGTAATGCACCAATGGCAAGTGCCGTAGCAGTTATTAATGATTTTCTTCCTGAAGTCGAGATAGGTGTAAATGAATCTTCACTACACAAGGTGAGTAAATTGGTATCTGCGTTTACCGGTTTCGGTATTCCTGCAAATAAACCCATTGTAGGTGATAATGTTTTTACACAAACTGCTGGTATACATGCAGATGGAGATAGTAAAAGAAATCTTTACTTTAATGATTTATTGCCTGAAAGATTTGGTAGAAAACGTAAATATGCCTTAGGAAAAACTTCTGGCAAAGCGAATATTCAGAAGAATCTACAAGAATTGGGATTGACCTTGAATGACGAGGAACTCAAAAAGGTTACCCAACGAATTATTGAGCTTGGCGACAAGAAAGAACGGGTTACAAAAGAGGATTTACCCTATATAATCTCTGATGTATTGAATAGTGGGGATTATCAACAAAGAGTATTCGTAAAATCTTATGTCCTCACCCACTCCAAAGGGTTAAAGCCCTCTACGACCGTATCTGTGGAGATTGATGGCGAACTTCATGAAGCCCATGCCCAAGGAGATGGACAGTATGATGCCTTCATGAATGCGCTCCGAAAAGTTTACAAATCGAAGAAAAAGGATTTTCCAAAGCTTACAGATTATGCAGTAAGGATTCCGCCGGGAAGTCATTCAGATGCCCTATGTGAAACTATAATATCTTGGGAAAATAACGGCAAGGAATTCATTACCCGCGGATTGGATTCAGATCAAACGGTATCAGCCATTAAGGCCACCGAAAAAATGTTGAATATTATTTAAAACTAAATAGAATATCATTACATGAAATTGAATATAGCACTTTTAGCAGGAGACGGAATAGGTCCTGAAGTAATCGATCAAGCAGTTAAGGTTTCGAATGCAATTGCAAAAAAATTCAATCACGAAATCAATTGGAGACCAGCCTTGACAGGAGCGGCAGCCATAGATGCCGTCGGTGAACCTTATCCTGATGAAACACATGAAATTTGCGCCAATGCCGATGCCGTCTTGTTCGGAGCCATTGGCCATCCTCGTTTTGACAACGATCCCTCTGCCAAAGTAAGACCGGAACAAGGTTTGTTGAAAATGAGACAAAAATTGGGCCTTTTTGCCAATGTTAGACCAACCTTTACTTTTCCTTCATTAATAGATAAATCCCCTTTAAAACGCGAACGTATCGAAGGTACCGATTTGATTATCCTTAGGGAATTAACGGGAGGCGTCTATTTTGGGGAACGTGGAAGAAAAGACGATGGCAATACAGCTTATGACACCATGACATACCAAAGATTCGAAATACAACGATTGGCGAAAAAAGGTTTTGAAATGGCCATGAAACGATCCAAGAAATTATGTTGTGTTGACAAAGCCAACGTCTTGGAATCTTCTCGTTTGTGGAGAGAAACAGTTCAGGCCATGGAAAAAGACTATCCAGAGGTTGAGGTTACCTATGAATTTGTAGATGCTGTTGCTATGCGTTTAGTACAATGGCCAAGCGCTTATGATGTAATGATCACGGCCAACCTTTTTGGGGATATTTTGACCGATGAGGCTTCAGTTATATCAGGATCTATGGGGTTAATGCCTTCCTCCTCTGTTGGAAGCAAAGTTTCCTTATACGAACCTATCCATGGGTCCTATCCTCAAGCAGCAGGTAAAGACATTGCAAATCCTTTAGCAACGGTACTCTCTGCCGCTATGCTATTTGAAGATTTTAACTTGAATGATGAGGCACAAGCTATACGCGAAGTGGTAAACAAATCACTGGCCGAAGGCATTGTAACCGAAGATTTAGCCGAGAGTGGCAAATCCTATAAAACTAGCGAAGTTGGGGATTGGTTGGTCAAAAATTTATAAGAAGATTTAATCCAAATTTAAAAAGCCTTGACCTAATAAAATCAAGGCTTTTTTTATATAATTCATTTTTATATTTAAAGGATATAATCCGTACTCACAAAGTTGGATAGCTTGGTTTCCAGCAACTTTTCAATGGTTTCATTATTCAATTCATTATCCTTAAAGGCAACGAATGTTCGTATAGAAAACGATCGTAAGGCATCATGAACACTTAGAGTAGACTGTGCTGAATCTTTTCTTCCAGTAAATGGATAAACATCAGGACCACGCTGACAAGAACTGTTCAAGTTTACACGGCACACTAGATTCACCAATGAATCAATTAATGGTGCTAATGCATATACATCTTTACCGAATAAACTCACTTGTTGACCATAATTACTCTCGGCCATATCATTAAGAGGTTCATTAATATCACTAAACGGCACCACAGGAATTATTGGTCCAAATTGTTCTTCTTGATACACTCTCATATCTTTGGTAACAGGATATAAAACTGCTGGCCATATATAATTATCAAATCGCTTTCCGCCTTTTTTATTTAGAATTTTAGCTCCTTTTGAAACGGCATCATCAATAAGTTCTTGAATATAATCCGGTTTTCCGGGTTCCGGTAATGGTGTTAACTTAACACCTTCCTCCCAAGGATTTCCAAATTTTAAGGCGTCCACTCGCTTCGCAAATTGAGTATTGAATCCGTCCACAATATTTTCATGCGCATAGACTACCTTTAAAGCTGTACATCGCTGTCCGTTAAATGACAAAGTTCCTGACAAACACTCCTCAATAGTCAAAGAAAGGTCGGCATCGGGTAAAATAATTGCCGGATTCTTGGCTTCCAAGCCCAGTACCAATCGTAATCTATTACTCTTAGGATGTTGATTTTGTAATGCATTCGCCGATTTACTGTTACCAATCAATGCAAGAACATCAACTTTTCCTGTTTGCATAATAGGTCCTGCCACTGCTCTACCCCTTCCAAAAAGGACATTGACCACCCCTTTTGGGAAACTGCTCTGAAATGCCTCCAGTAACGGAGCAATTAGTAGAACACCATGTTTTGCTGGTTTAAAAATGGTTGTATTCCCCATGATTATAGCCGGAATCAACAATGCAAATGTCTCATTTAGGGGGTAATTATAGGGTGCCAAACACAGAACAATCCCTAATGGACCTCTTTTGATATGTGCATATACCCCATCCTGTTTTTGAAACTTGGCAGAATCCCGATCCAACTGTTTACAATCTTCTATAGTATCATAAATATATTCTACCGTACGATCAAATTCTTTTTGGGAGTCTGGCAGTGATTTACCAATTTCCCACATCAATAATTTTACGATCTCCTCTCTTTTGGTCTTCATCTTTTCAACAAAGACCTCCATGCATTCTAGGCGGTCTTTTACCTGCATGGTAGGCCAAGTCCCTTGCCCTTGACTATAGGCGCCAATTGCCGCATTTAAAGCCTCCATAGCCTCTGATTCGCCCATATCTGGTATGGTGCCCAGTAAGGTAGGGGCATATTTATCGGTCGAAGATATAGTGGAAAATACTTTTGTGGTATTCCCCGTCCATTCCCTTAATTCCCCATTGACCAAATAAGTACTTTGATCAATAGTTTCTGTTATGCTATATGCTATAGGTATTGCCATTATGTATCACCGTTTTGAGATTAAAGCGCGAAGTTAAACGATCTTCAATAGAAATATTGAACATTGGGTTTAAGAAAACGTTAGCGTTGAATTTTTGTAATAAAAGCGTATTTATTTGTGATATGCTTACACTAAATATTGAAAAAGATCTGGTTTATCATTTAAATAGTCCCCATAAAAATTATTAGCTTTCATTCTATTGACCAATGGTATAAGATCAGCCGGACTTTTCAACTCGATGCCCACGATTGCCGGAGCATTTTCTTTACTTGACTTTTTAGAGTATTCAAAATGGGTAATATCATCATCAGGACCTAGAATCTCTGCAACAAATTGTTTTAATGCGCCTGGACGTTGCGGAAAACGAACAATAAAATAATGTTTCAACTGGCCGTATAGTAATGCACGCTCTTTTATTTCTGCAGTTCTAGTAATATCATTATTGCCGCCACTGACGATACACACCACATTCTTACCTTTTATTTTATCCTTATAATCATCAAGTACTGCGATGTTCAAGGCACCGGCGGGTTCTACAACTATGGCATCCCGATTATATAAATCCAGGATGGTCTGGCAAACCTTGCCTTCAGGAACTGTAACCATTTCATGCAGATACTTTTGACAAATAGGAAAAGTCAAATCCCCTACTCTTTGCACTGCGGCTCCATCAATAAACTTATCAATATGTTTTAACCTAGTATTCTTGCCTTTTTCGATGGACGTCTTCATTGAAGGTGCGCCATCAGGCTCAACACCAATAATTTTGGTTTCTGGAGATAATGTATTGAATACGGCACATAGTCCAGAAGCAAGTCCACCACCACCGATGGCGACGAAAATATAGTCTATTGGTTCAGTTAATTGTTCCAATAGTTCTAATCCTATGGTACCTTGACCCTCTATTACTTTTTCATCATCAAATGGGTGAACAAAGGTCTTTTGATTATCTAGACAAAATTTTAGGGCAGCCTTTGAAGAATCATCAAAGGTATCCCCTTCAAGCACCACTGTAATGTTGTGCCCACCGAACATTTTGGTCTGTTCAATTTTCTGTTTGGGGGTAACTGACGGCATATATATGGTGCCATTGATTCCTAAATGGTTACACGCAAAGGCCACACCTTGGGCGTGATTACCGGCACTAGCACAAACTACACCTTTGGATAATTCTTCTTTAGAGAGTGAACTTATTTTATTGAATGCCCCACGAATCTTATAAGAACGAACCCGATGAAGGTCTTCTCTTTTTAGAAGAATATGGGCCTCATATTGTTTAGAAAGCCGAATACTTTCATCTAAAGGGGTAATACAGGCAACTTTACGGATAGTCTCCGCAGCAGCTTCAATGTCTTTTATATTTGGATAGTATGCCATAATTATCTCTCCCTATCTCTCCATAGCGAGAGAGTAATTTTAGCTTTGTTTTATACAATCGGTTTCATCGCGGTCATTGACGCCCTCAAACGTGCGCCTACAATTTCGACCGAATGTTCCCTAAGTGCTTTGTTTACCGTAATCAACTTGGCATTGTCAACACCATTATCCTTAGCTGTGCCAAATTGCTTACCAATAACATCAGTATCAATTTTTTTCATAAAATCACCTAATAATGGCTTACAGGCATGATCAAATAAATAGCAGCCGTATTCTGCTGTATCAGAGATTACGCGGTTCATTTCAAACAACTTCTTTCTTGCAATAGTGTTCGCAATTAACGGTGTTTCATGTAATGACTCATAATATGCTGATTCTCCGATAATACCAGATTCGGTCATTGACTCATAGGCCAATTCAACTCCTGCCCTAACCATGGCTACCATTAGCACTCCATTGTCGTAGAATTCCTGTTCGCTTATTTTTACATCGCTGGCAGGAGTTTTCTCAAAAGCAGTTTCACCAGTAGCGGCTCTCCAGCTTAAAAGGTTATTATCATCATTAGCCCAGTCTTCCATCATCGTTTTAGAGAAATGACCGCTCATGATATCATCCATATGCTTATGGAATAAAGGACGCATAATATCTTTCAATTCTTCAGACAACTCAAAAGCTTTTATTTTAGCAGGATTTGACAAACGATCCATCATGTTGGTAATCCCGCCATATTTTAATCCTTCAGTAACAGTTTCCCAACCGTATTGAATCAACTTTGAAGCATAACCAGCATCGATGCCTTTTTCAATCATTTTATCAAAACAAAGAATAGAACCTGTCTGCAGTAATCCACATAAAATAGTCTGTTCACCCATGAGATCAGATTTTACCTCGGCAACAAAAGAAGATTCCAATACTCCAGCTTTGTGCCCACCAGTACCTGCCGCATATGCTTTTGCCTGTTCTAAACCTTTTCCTTGAGGATCATTGTCAGGGTGCACTGCGATTAATGTAGGCACACCAAAGCCTCTTTTGTACTCCTCACGTACCTCAGAACCTGGACTCTTTGGGGCAACCATGATTACGGTTAAATCTTTTCTTACTTGCATTCCTTCCTCAACAATATTGAAACCATGGGAATAAGACAAGGTCGCATCTTTCTTCATCAATGGCATAACTGCACTAACAACATTAGTGTGCTGTTTATCAGGAGTTAAATTAATAACCAAGTCTGCGGAAGGCACCAATTCTTCGTACGTGCCAACGGTAAAACCGTTCTCCGCGGCATTTTTAAAGGATTGTCTTTTTTCTTTGATCGCAGCTTCACGTAAGGTGTATGAAATATCAAGACCAGAATCCCTCATATTCAAACCTTGATTAAGTCCTTGTGCCCCACAACCTACAATTACGATTTTCTTGCCTTTTAAAGCCGATACACCATCAGAAAACTCAGAAGAATCCATAAACCTACATTTTCCCAACTGGGTTAATTGATCACGTAATGAAAGTGTATTAAAATAATTTGTCATTTTATATTCTCGTTTTTAGATGTTTATTTATCTTGATAAAATTCGTTCAATATTTTACTGATAGGCATTGCGGCTTTTGTAACGGCCAATCTTCCTGAGCGCACAAATTGCATTATACCATAGGGTTCCAAAGCATCATGCATCTCATCTATCTCATGCCTTCTACCAGATTTGGCCAGCACGAAAAAGTCCCTTGAAACAGTTACTATCTGTGAATTGCTTTCTTTGATTATATTTTGGATCTCACGTTCATCAAAAAGCAGGTGTGATTCTATTTTGAACAGTGCTGATTCTTGATAAATAATCTCATCAACAGTGTGATAATAAGCTTTGATTACCTCGATTTGCTTTTCTATTTGTCCAACAATTTTTATTGTCCAATCTTCCGTTATATTCACCACTATGGTAAATTTGGAAACATTCTCA
>RCNC010002777.1_pt1 | contig 11574 bp, 7 predicted proteins | sample 2041301 | NCBI WGS metagenome assembly RCNC01 (sample SAMN09708231, study PRJNA481090) | Marine sediment metagenome, whole genome shotgun sequencing project. | biome: marine sediment; feature: ocean; material: sediment; isolation source: Sewage treatment plant 13A marine sediment (STP13A) ... | reverse complement strand
GGCGAATGGTTGTTGCGTCGTCGCTGGAGCACAATTTGAATCGCTTGCGAAATTATTGCGGCCTGCTGTTGCTGTTATTGCCCTTGGTTAGCAAGGCGGAACTGTATGTTGTCGTCATCGAAGGGCTGGGTGGTGATGCAGTGTACGCAGAGCAATTCGCTAAACAGGTCGCTGCTGTGAGCGAAGCGTCCAAAACACTGACTACGGCAGATCGGATTCATGTTTTTCCGGCGCCATCCGCTACCCGTGAAGGTGTTCTCGATTACTTCACCACGCTGGATAGCCGAATGACTGCGAGCGATCGCCTGGCGGTCTATCTTATCGGCCACGGCAGTTACGATGATTACGAATACAAGTTCAATATTGGCGGACCTGACCTGACTGGTGGCGATCTTGCAGAAGCTTTAAACGAACTGCCGGGCGGCAACCAGTTGATTGTAAATACGAGTAGCGCGAGTGGCGCCCTCGCCGATGCACTGATGAATGATGAACGCATGCTCATTCTGGCAACTCGTAGCGGTGTTGAGCGCCATGCAACGAAATTTGGCAATTATTTTGCCTTAGCGCTGAGCGACCCGGGCGCTGATCTGGATAAGAACCAGGTTGTTTCAGCCGGGGAAGCTTATCGTTTTGCCGAAAGGCAGGTCGATGATTACTTCGAGCGCAACGGTCAGTTGGCAACTGAACATTCGCGTATGGAGGGTGACCGCACAGATCAATTCAACCTGGCAGGCCTTAGCGTCAGCCGTCCAAGTCAGGATGATGATGTTCTGACTGACCTGGTCGCGCGTCGCTATTTATTGAATGGGCAGCTGGACGAGTTGCGCTTGTCTCGCGACCAAATGACGGTAGACGATTATCAGTCGGCGTTGTTGCAATTGTTGCTTGAGCTCGCACAGGTAGAAAACGAGATCGAGGCGCGCGAGGAGGAGTTAGAGCGTGATAATTGATCATGCGGTCGCCCGCCCCAACAGGCAATTTGTGATTGTCCTTCTCGCAGCTCTTCTTTGCGTGCTGGGGCAATCTGCCGCGATCGCGCGCGATATTCATTATGGCGCCATAGACGATCCGCAACTGCTGCAGTGCGATCAACAGTTTTGGCACGGTCTCATTAAGGACTCCACAGACTGTTACAGAGAAATTCTGGCAAGTGACGCGAGTGCTGCAATCAAGGCGGAGTCCGCCTGGGCGCTCAATGACTTGCAACAGGCTAACCGCTGGTTTCAACAAGCGATGCGCGAGACACCGGATGATGCGGGTACCCGTACCCGCTGGGGTGATCTTTACGCTGATTCTCACCAGGACGCCGAAGCCATGGAGCTCTATAACGAGACACTGGAACTGGAGCCGAATAACGCGTTCGCCAAACTAGGTGCCGCGCGCGTCCTGGCCGGCAGCTTTGATGATGCCGCCAATGTTCTTCTTGAACCGCTGCTGTCCGATGCAACAACAGATGACGGTGTGCGGGTGGGCGCCTGGTTGCTGGTAGCAAGGCTTGCGCTTGAGAACAGCAACCACGCAGAAGCGCTGGCGGCAATGGCGACGGCAGAGGAAATAATTAAACGGCACGACTGGCCACCGCTGCAGCTTTACGCTTTGCGCGCCGCGTCAGATCTGTTGCAAAACACGAGTGAAAGTCGCTGGACCGCAATGTCACTTGAATACAATCCACATTTTGGCGACATTTATGCTGTTCCGGCACATTTCTATGTCATTACACGTCGCTATCGCGATGCGATTGATATGTACCAGAAGGCAGTCGACATCGAGCCCGGACTGGCGGCAGCGCATGAAGAGCTTGGTGTGAATCTGCTGCGTGACAATCAGATGGATCGGGCCAGAAAGCACCTGGAAACAGCACACAATGTCGATCCGTTCAGTCCGGTCGCGGTCAATACGTTGCGCCTGCTGGACTCCTTCGCAAATTTTCAGCTGATCACCGATCCGCAGGTGCCAGGCGATAGTTTCGAGGTGCCGATTACCTTGCGCCTGCACAAGGATGAAGCAGAGATAATCGCGCCGTATGCGATAACGCTGACGCGCGACAGCATCGATGAGTTCACGCGACGCTATGACTTTGAATTGAGCGAGTCCGTCGTCATTGAGATGTACCCGGATCACGAGGATTTCGCTGTGCGTACAGCGGGGATGCCGGGCATCGGTATTCTTGGCGCGACCTTCGGTTATGTTGTCGCTATGGATTCACCAACGGCACGGCCGGCCGAACAATTTCAGTGGGGCACGACGCTGTGGCATGAAATGGCGCATGTTTTTACGCTCGTGGCGTCCGACCACCTGGTGCCGCGCTGGTTCAGCGAGGGCGTCTCCGTTTTTGAAGAATGGCGTAGCGGGCCGAATCCGGGCGTGCGCATTCCTATGTCCGTTTATAGCGCAATGAAGGACGATCTTTTCCTGCCGATTGCAGGGCTTGACGAAGGCTTTGTGCGGCCGACTTATGAAAACCAGGTTATCGTTTCCTATATGCAGGCGGGGCTTGTTTGCCAGTTCATTGATCAACATTACGGCGAGAAAAAACTAAGCGAACTTTTGTACGCCTACAAGGGCGGTTTGCAGACAGAGGAAGCGATAGAGTCAGTCCTGGATATTGCAGTTGCACAATTCGACCGGGAATTTGCTGCTTTCGTTGTCTCCGAGCATGGCGCAATACTCGATAACCTGGAGGAGTGGCATACAACCCAGGTTGAGATCACACAACTAATCGATGCTGCCGACTGGCAGGGTACGATTGAAGCCGCGAATCGCCTGGTCGACCGGTTGCCACAATATACAGAGCCGGACAGTCCGTACCTGGCACTTACGCGGGCTGAAGACGAACTTGGCAATGTCGACGCGGCGACGGCTGCGCTCGAGAAATTCTGGCGAAATGGTGGCTATGACCCGGATTCCCTCAAGGAACTGGGGCGCCGCTTCAGCGAGGATGGTCGAACCGACGATGCGATAGCTGTCTTAATGAGTAGCAATCTCGTTGATCCATTCGATGAGGAATTACATGGCATGCTCGGCGAGTTGTTGCTGGACAGGGATCGGGCGGAGGAGGCACTGCAGGAATTTGCCGTTGCGCTGGCGCTTGATCCACATGACAAAGCGATTGCTCATTATCGACTTGCAATGGCACACCATGAACTTGGCGACAGGGATGAGACGCAGAAGCAACTCATGCAGGCGCTGGAAATAGCACCAAATTACAGGCCAGCACAGCGATTGTTGCTGGAAATGATGCAGGTCGATGCGGTTAACTAACATATAAGAGTAAAGACGGATAAAAATATGGCGACAAAAAAGGAAGATGTTTTCGAGTCTGATGAAGTGCGCGACCTCATCGGTAGTTTCCAGAAGACGACAGTTGCGTTGCGCACGGAAGTCAGCAAGGTAATTATTGGGCAGAAAGATGTTGTTGAACATTTACTGATAACGCTGCTTGTAGGCGGGCATTGCCTGATCACCGGCATGCCAGGTACCGCGAAGACGCTGCTTGTACAAACGCTGGCGGATGCGCTCGGGCTGAATTTCAAACGAATTCAGTTCACGCCCGACCTGATGCCGACAGATGTCACTGGCACAGACATCATTGAAGAAGATTCGGCAACCGGCCATCGCTCATGGACATTTGTAGAAGGGCCGATTTTCACGAACGTGCTGCTGGCCGACGAGATCAACAGGACTCCGCCGAAAACACAGGCGGCGCTGCTCGAAGCGATGCAGGAACGTACCGTTACTGTACGCGGTGAAAATCACGTGCTTGAACCGCCATTTATCGTGTTGGCCACGCAGAATCCGATTGAATTGGAAGGCACTTATCCGTTGCCCGAGGCGCAGCTGGATCGGTTTCTGTTTAATGTGTTGCTGGATTACCTCAGCGACGATGAAGAGCTTGCGGTCGTCAATCGATTTACCACGCGGGTCGATATTCCGCCCGTCTCGGCATGTACCAACGCAGAGGAAATTGTAAAGTTTCAATGGCTGGTTCGCCAGGTTCCGGTTGCGGAATCGGTGAATCGTTATGCAGTTGACCTGGTGCGAGCGACAAGGCCGGGTGAGGACAATGCACCCGACGTCGTCAAACGCTACGTCAATTTCGGTGCCAGCGTACGCGCTACCATGTTTTTGAACCTCGCTGCAAAAGCCAGCGCGTTACTGGCGGGCCGTTACCACGTAACAAAAGAGGACGTGCGTAACATGGCACTGCCAGTGCTGCGACACCGTGTCCTGTGCAATTATTTTGCTGAGTCAGACCAGATGACGGTTGATGATGTGTTGCTGGCGATGCTTGACAAGGTTGACGGTCGGCCCGAATAATTCATGAGTATCGGCTTCCGAAAAGGACAACAGTATATGATTCAAATTGTTGGGCATTTATTGGCGCATGTCGAAGCGTCACAGTTGACGCCTGCCGGGCTGTCGCTTCCTGTGCCGGCACATCGCGCCCGATCCTGCTCGACACGTAGTCCCTGCTACGTCTCTCCCACGATCGAACGCGCTGCACGCGGCACAGAAACCGACAGCCCCGCCCACTCATGAAATATTCGGGCTAACGATGTCAGCGTTGCAATCCAAGCGCTCCACGGCAAGGGACCTGTTACATCCCAAGGTGCTTGCCGGTCTGAAAAACCTCGACCTGGTGGCGCGTTCGGTGGTTGAGGGTGTCATGATTGGTTTGCATAGATCGCCCGCATTTGGTTTCAGCCAGGAATTTGCGGAATATCGAGCATACAACGAAGGGGATGATCCACGTTTTATAGACTGGAACGTCTACGCGCGAACCGAGCGCATGTACATCAAACGTTTTCTTGGCGATACAAACTCGCATCTGATGATTTTGCTGGACACCAGTGCGTCAATGGGATTTGGCGGGCCGCCAGTTAGTAAATTGCGTTACGGAAAATTCCTCGCCGCCAGTCTCGCATTTTTAGCCGCACGACAGCATGACGCGGTTGGCTGTATGATTTTTGACGAGGAGGTCAGGGATTATCGTCCACCATCCTCCCGGGCTGGAAAACTGCAGGGTGTCCTGCATTGCATAGATGCGGCTGAGGCGACGACCGGCACGAAATTCGACAAACCGTTCCAGAAATTCTCTGAACAGATATCGCGGCGCGGGCTGGTAGCGGTCATCTCTGATTTCTATTGCGACACGGAATCGCTGCTTGCGGGCGTCAGTCCACTCGCCTGGCAGGGGCAGGATGTTGTGCTTTTCCAGGTCCTGGATCAGCAGGAACTCGATCCGCAATTCGATAGCAATGTATTGCTGGAAGATCTCGAAACCGGCGAGGCGGTTGAAGTTGCGCCACAATTTATGCGCGAAGCCTATCCGGAGCGCATTCGTTCTCATATCGACTCGCTGGAGAAAGCAGCGTTGAGTATTGGTGCGGATCATGTGCTGGTTAACACCAGCGATACACTGGACAAGGCACTGCGCAACTACCTTCTTTTTCGGCAGCGGCGGCAGTAGAGGTGACTCTGCTCGCCCCATTATTCCTGATTGGCGCGTTGGCGATTGGGCTGCCGTTCTGGTTGCATCGCCTGCAAACACAAAGCTCGGTCAGGCAACCATTCAGTTCGGCGATGTTGCTCGAAACAACAGAGCAGCAGGTGCATCTGCAAAGGAAACTCAAATACTTTGTCTTGCTGGCGTTGCGCGTCGCATTGCTCGGATTGCTCGCGTTGGCATTTGCCAAACCGGTTTTTTATCGTCCGCCGGGCGTTCTTGCAGACGAGGTGTCCGGCACCCATCTTATCCTCGTGGATACATCAGTCTCCATGAGCAGGGCCGGCGTTTTTTCCCAGGCTATTGGTGCGGCACGGCGTGCGATTGACGCCGTGCCGAACGAATCCTTGGTACAGGTTCTCTCCGCCGACAGTAGTTTACGTCTGGCCAGTGATCTCAGTGGCGAAAAGGCGGCACACCGCGCGGCGCTGTCCGGACTGTCCGTCAGCGCATTGCGTCTGGATTTTGGTGAGATGACGAGGGCGGTAGGCCGTCTTGCAGAGACAATGCCAGCGCCTGTAACCCTGCATGTCATCAGTGATTTTCAGGCTAGCGCGATGCCGGTGCGTTTTTCTGACCTGGTGTCGTCACAGATTGCAGAAATCGTTCCCTACGTTGTTGGGACCGGGGCGCCGTTTAACTGGTCGGTGGAGTACGTGCGGGAAACAGCCGCAGGGCTGGACGTCGGATTGAACGGGTACGGCGACAGTGAAAGAGTAGCGGAAGTCGAGCTAGTGTTGAACGACGTCGTTTTTGAATCGCGCGGACTGAGCGTGACCGGACCACAAACCGTGCAATTCGCAAACCCGGAATATATCGAAGGTGACAACGAGGTGACCGTCAGAATTATTACCGACGACGACCTGCAGGCCGATAATCTACAATTTCACATTGTCGAGAAGAAGCCGCCGACAGAAGTGCCGCTGATAACTTTCGCCAGTGACGATTTGCCGGTGACCTACTTGTCGGCTGCGTTGGAGTCGGCCGGCGGTTTCAATGTACAGACCCTGGTGGCCGGCCAGTTCGATTCTCGCGTCCTGTCGAGATATACCTGGGCAGTCGTTGATGACATCGGCTCAGTCGATGCAGAACTGGGTTCTGCGTTGACAGAGTTCCTGCAGGGCGGCGGTAACTTACTCGCGTTTGCGGGACAACGGGCCGTCGGCCTGGAAACGCTTCCTGTAAGCGGTCATCGCCATAGCCCTGCCAGTATCGACAACACCGGCAGCCAGTTTTTGTCGATTGGCCAGATCGATACCGGGCACCCGCTTTTGTCACAAACTGAGGGATGGCATAACGTCAATTTTACCCGCAGCATGCCGGTTGAGGCGCTTGAGGGTGACCAGGTTCTTATTCGACTGGAGAATAACGAGCCATTCCTGATTGAGCGACGGATTGGCGAAGGCCGGTTATTGCTCGTGCTTGGTGGCCTTAACAATCGCTGGAACGATTTCCCCGTTCACCCGGTCTTTGTGAGCTTCATCATTGAAACGGCTCGCTATCTGTCGGGGACCAATAACATCGCCAAAACGCATATCGCTGGTGCCACATTACCCCTGGCACTGGTGGGCAGCGTTTCCGGTCAGGTCGTCGATCCGGACGGCAACAGGGTCCTGTCGCTTGCAGATACGACCCGCGAACAGCAAATTAAATTGAATAAACCGGGCTTTTACACGGTCTACACTACACAGGAAGAGCTAAGCGTTGCCGTAAATATTGATCCGCTCGAGTCGGATCTGCAGACGATATCCCAGGAGGTTCTCGATCGCTGGCAAGACGCAACTGCAGGCCAGAGTCCCGCTGCCACCGTTGCTGGTAGCCGGGCACTCGAACAGGAACCGGTTTCGGTGGAGTTTTGGCACTGGCTGCTGCTGCTCCTGGCATTGGTCATCATCGGCGAATCCGTTCTTGGAAACACCTACCTTAGTCCCCGTCGACAGGAACGAGCATGAATTTCACAGAGAAATTTGATCGTTACCTGAATTTATTCCGGCTGCGCCTGAAGCAACTGCTCCTGGCACGTGGTGCGGCCATACTAGCAATCACCGCCCTTGTCATCACCGTGGTCGCCGTGGCCATTGCTATTCGCAGTGGCTTCCCGGATGAGCAGATCATCGCGGCTCGCGTCATTCTGATCGGCACCCTGGCCGCTCTTATCTACTGGTTTATCGTCCGACCCAATCGAAATCTCGAAACTGATGCATCTCAAGCAATCGAAGCGCGCACAGCGGCATTCCGCGGTCGCGTTGAAACTTATGTCGAGATGCGCGACAGCGACAACCCGTTACGCGAATTCCTCGCTGAGGACACCTTGCGCGTGGCAGAAGATTATCCGCCGGAAAAACAGGTTACGCAGAGGGAATTTACCCTCGCGTTGTCGTTTGCAGGAATCGCTGTTGTCGGCTTGCTGTTTCTCGCGCTGGCCGGGCCCGGTAACTATGCCTACGGCGTAAGACACCTTTGGCTGGGTTGGGCATTTCCTGATTTACTGCCGCCACAGAGCATCGAAGTTATACCGGGTGACGACGGTATTCGTATGGGTGGCACCGTACGCGTACGAGCGACGATGCAGGGTTTCGCACCAGGCCAGGCGTGGGCGAATGCGAGCTTTGCGGACGGTGAATGGCAGCGAGTTGAAATGTCGGAGGATGACGACGAGTTTGAATTTACGTTCTTCTCTGTCCGCGAGCCATTGCAATACTACGTTTCTACAAGCAATGTGCGCAGCCCGACCTACCAGGTCAACGTTGTAGATTTGCCGGTTGTCGAAAACCTGGCACTAACTTATCACTTCCCGGAATGGACCAATCGTGATCCGGAAACGATCGATCCAGGCGGCGACGTACGAGCAATTGTCGATACAGAGGTCGAGATACAGATCAAATCCGACCGGGCCATGACACCAGGCGAACTGATCGTGGATGATCAGGTAATACCGCTGCGTATTGATGGCGATACTGCGAGCGTGATATTCACGGTCGCCGGGGATGGTCAGTACTTTGTGGCGGCGAAAGTTGGCGGCGAACAAATTCGATTGACTGATGACTATTTCATTACATTACTGGATGACGAAAGTCCGACCATTGAATTCGCACGACCGGGCAGGGACTGGAGTGCCAGTGGCATCGAGGAAGTCAGCGCGAGGATTCTGGTAGAAGATGATTTTCTGCTTGAGTCTCTCGAGTTACGCTACTCGGTCAATGGAGCCGACTGGCAAGCCATCGATCTGCCGGTTGATACACAGGTTGCAGAGATCGATCACGTATTTTTCCTGGAAAACATGTCGGTTCTTTCTGCAGACACTTCGCTGGTACCTGGCGACCTGGTTTCTTACTACGCAGTTGCAACAGATAGAGAGAATTCATCACGCACTGATATTTTCTTTATTGATGTGCAACCGTTTGACAGACGTTATTCGCAATCGCAGCAGTCGGGACAGCAGGGTGGACAACAGGGCCCGCAACAAGACGAAATTTCACAGCGGCAGAAAGAAATTATTGTTTCGACGTGGAACCTGATTCGTGAGCAGCAGGAAAACCGGCGTAACGATGCTGCGTTTGTCGCGGACAACGCTGCGCTGCTGTCCCGTGTCCAGGCGACGCTAAAAGACCAGGTGGAGACGCTCGTGCTCAGAACACAGGCGCGTCAGCTAACCGCTTCTGCTGAAGATATCGCGACGTTCATTGATAACTTGAATAAAGCGGCTGAAGTGATGATTCCTGCCGCCGAGCGCCTGGGTGAAATCGAACTTGAGCAGGCGATACTGCCAGAACAGGAAGCATTGCAGCACTTGCTTGCGGCAGAGGCGGTGTTTACCGATATCAGTGTCTCCATGCAGGCAAACAATCGTGGTGGCCGTGGCGGACAAGCAGGTCGGGACCTGACCGAAATGTTTGAAATGGAAATGGACCTCGAAAAGAATCAGTACGAAACCGGCAGTTCGGCGACGCCTGAATCCCAGCAACAGAGTATGGATGAGGCCGCCGATGATCTGAGTGACCTCGCACGTCGGCAACAACAACTCGCGAAAAATCTTAATCAGACCCGAACGCCAACACCGGCGCAGCGCTGGCAACAGGAAATGCTGCGTCGGGAGGTCGAAGAACTGCGTGACCGTCTCGAGCAAATGCAGGAGAGCACTGACTCCAGTCAGTCGCAAAGTCAGCAAGCTCAAAATGGCCAGCAAGGTTCATCGAGCAGCTCCGCGAATCAGTCTTCCGGCAGCGAAGAAAGCAACCAGCAGATGGACGAGCTGCAGCGCCGTCTCGACAGCGCCGTGCGCGCGATGAATGAAGCTTCGCGCGAGGGCAGCAGCCCCGAGGAATTGCGCCGCGCTGCGGAAGAAGCCAGGCGGCAACTGGAAGGAGCGCGAGACCGGGCAATCGAGGAACGCGAGCAAGCGATGCAGGCTGCGCTTGGCGATCTTGCAGAACGTGCGAGTGAAATTTATGAAACGCAGTCGGCAATGGACGACCAGTTACAGGAATCCATTCGCGGCATTCAGGTTGGCAGAAACGAGTTCAATCGACTCGACAGCGGTATGACGGTCGACGAAGAGAACAAGTTGGCCGAAGACAAGCGCCGTCTTCAAGCTCAAGTCCAGGAGCTCGAACAAGACGCGCGCAACACGGCGCTGCAGATAGACGACCAACAACCGGATGCCGCCAATCAGCTCCGCGCCGGCGTTGAAAAGCTTCGTGAGCTGGAAATCGAGACCCGCATTGCGGTCGCCGCCGCTTATATTGAGCAGGGCGAGGCTGTATACGTTGCTGCCAGTGAGAGCGCCGTTACAGATGCGTTACGGCAGTTGAGTGAAGATATTGAACGGGCCGAAAAGATGGCTGGACAGGGCCGCGGCGATCCGACAGAAACCCCGGCATCAAATGGCGTTGCGGAATCCCTGGCGGAAACACAACAACTCAGACGAAACCTGCAACGTCTGGCAGAGGGCGATGCGAACAGTGGTGCGCCAACGTCAACAGGTCGCGATGACCTGCAACGGTCAACCGGCATTCGTGTCAACGACATAGATATCAGCCGCGAAGTTGAAGGCCAGGCGGACAGTCTTTCCCAGGTGATTCCCGATTTGTTCTACGGACTCCGCGCTGCGGGCACGTCTGCTGAAGACATCGACGAGCTGCGGCGACTGGCCGCGGACATTCGCGCCACTGAGTTTAGTGGTAACCCGGAACTTTTGGAGAGAGAAGCACGCCTTGCCTTGTCACTGGTTGAGCAACTTGAACTGGCTCTCGCAAAAGCGGCGCGGCAAGACCGGGAAGGTGTGTGGACGAACACGACAGATGAAATACCTGATGCACACCGCGAAGTCATCGCGGATTATTATCGAAAGCTTGGAGAATCCGGCGATTCGTCCGACAAGGAATAAGTACTGACGCCTCTTGGAGGCTTCTCACCGCCAGTAGTCGATCCAAGTCGAGTCAATAAACGCATCTGGCCAGAGACCCAGTGATGCTTGATCACATAGACTTTGCTGTGAGAGACCTGGAGGCAAGTCGCAGGTTCCATTCCTCGACACTTGCTGCACTCGATATCGAGTCATTCATGAATATCAAAACGGATGAAGGACGCGAGGGGACGGGATATGGAAAACTGACTGGCTCGCAATTCTGGATTGGCAAAGGCGAAGCAGTCAAAGGGCGTATGCATGTCGCGTTCGCGGCAAAGTCGCGTAAAGCAGTTGACGAATTCTATGAGATAGCGCTTAAGGTCGGAGGATTGAGTAAAGGTACCCCCGGCGTGAGGCCGCATTACGGTGAACATTACTATGCTGCGTTCGTTATCGATCCCGATGGTCACACCATCGAGGCGGTCTGTCGCGGCGTGGAGTGAATAGCTGCTTGAAACGCTAAAACGTGCTCGATTCGTCTTCGCGAGTTTTCATAAAATTGATCCAGCACCACTGCTGTCCCAAAAAAACGAGATTCCTGGCGATGGGCTGAAGCGTTGGCGCGATGTTGCGGTATTTTTTGCGGATTTGGGACATCGCCCGCTGGGCGGGCTCCTACAATTCTATTTAGCAATGTAGGAGCCCGCCCAGCGGGCGATTG
>RCNC010002775.1_pt1 | contig 11581 bp, 10 predicted proteins | sample 2041301 | NCBI WGS metagenome assembly RCNC01 (sample SAMN09708231, study PRJNA481090) | Marine sediment metagenome, whole genome shotgun sequencing project. | biome: marine sediment; feature: ocean; material: sediment; isolation source: Sewage treatment plant 13A marine sediment (STP13A) ... | reverse complement strand
GATGTTGATGGCCCTGGTATCTGACATCAAGGCGTTGCTCCCTGCTTATTTACCGCGTTTTGAACGCTCGATTGCCCCAAACTGGTGTCCGGTTTCGACCAGTCGGCCCCGGGGGCATTGTTGCAGCAATGTATCAAGATCCCTGCCATCGGGCAGTGTCATCCTAGTGTCGCTGATTTCATGCAAGGGATACAGCACGAAATCACGCTCATGCATGCGGGGGTGGGGTATTGTTAATTTTTCAGTCGCAATGCCCAGGTCACCATACAGCAATAGATCAAGGTCGAGGGTGCGTGGTCCCCAGCGTTCGCCGCGCTCGCGGCCCTGCTCCTGCTCGATGCGCTGTAGTGATGTCAGCAGCTCTGTCGGCGACAGTGTGGTTGCCAGGCATATGACGGCATTGAGGTAGTCGGCTTGCTCTCCCGGGCCCACGGGAGCGCTGCGATAAATGCTCGACAGGCGCTCGATACGCGAGTTGGGGAGCCTGTCCAGTGACATGGCGGCAAGGCGCAGTTGTTGCTCAGGATGCTGCAGGTTGCTGCCCAGGGCGATGTAGGCGGGTGTCATGGGGTGTTATTGGCGCGACGGGTCCTGGTTCTCGATCGGCTTTTGTTGTCATTGGAGGAGCCGGCCTGCTGCAGGCGTTCCTCCAGTGATAATTCCTGGAATTCAGTCCACCAGCTACCCAGGTTACCGGTGTCCTCACCGGCTTGCTCGCGCAGCAAAAGGAAATCGTAGGCGGCCCGAAAACGGCGGTGATCGACCAGTTCCGCTGCCTTGCGTCCTGTGCGGCGCTGCAGCCTGAGCTGGAATTCCCAGATCTCGCGCATTGGTTGGCTAAAACGGCGCGGGATGGAGATATGTTGTGCCGCCTCGCTAATGGCGCGCTGGCCGGCATTGTGCATGGCGACCATTGGCGGTTCGCCGTGGTTCTTGAGGTGGCGTGATTGTTCTGTCACGACGGGCCACAACAGGGCCGCGAGAATAAAAGCCGGCGTCACAGGCTTGCCCTGGTCGATGCGTTGGTCGGTGTTGCCCATGGCGGCCCGCACCAGAGCCAGTGAGGTCTCTTCTTTGGCCAGGCAGGCGCTGGTCTCGGGAAACAGGTATTGCAGCAACTTGTGTGTGAGGAGTTTATCCAGCGTTTGCGCCGCGTAACCGCCCAGGAAAAGCTTCAGAAACTCGTCAAACAGGCGTGCCGCTGGAATTTCTGCCAGTAAATGCGCGCAGCGCGGAATGGCGTCCGCAGTGTGCTTGTCGATACTGAATTCCAGCTTGGCGGCAAACCGGAGTACCCGCAACATTCTCACCGGGTCTTCTGTGTAACGTTGGTCGGGATCGCCGATGATGCAAATGCTGCGCTTCTCCATGTCCTGCAAGCCGTGGACGTGATCGAAGACCTCGAAATTACCGGAGTCGTAGTACAGGGCATTGACGGTCAGGTCACGCCGTACCGCATCTTCTTCCAGCGTACCGTAAACGTTATCTCGCAGGAGCAAGCCGCTGGCGGATTGCCGCGAATGATTGCCGTCTTTTTCCTGCTGCTTGCTGGTTCCTGCGCCGGACTCGTGATGTCCGCGAAAAGTGGTTACTTCAATTATTTCGCGGCCGAATCGCACGTGTACGATGCGGAAGCGGCGGCCGATGATGCGGGAATTTCTAAAGAGGGCGTTTACCGCCTCAGGTGTAGCGTCTGTCGCCACATCGAAGTCCTTGGGGTGTCCCCCAAGTAACAGGTCGCGAACAGCTCCGCCTACGAGATAAGCCTGGTGTCCCTGGCTGCGCAATCGCGACATCACTTTGAGGGCGCTGTCGCTGATGTTTTTGCGGGATATACAGTGCTGATCCCTGGGTATAACGTTCAAGCGGGTAAAGGCCTATGGCAGTATCTGGGCAGGCGCGCAGTTTACCACAGAAGTCACTGGGTCGCTTGGCGGCTGGAGGAGGCGTGAATAATGGGGAAAACCAGGTTTTCCCCATCCAGGTCTCACGCTAGGAGAGTTATTGTTATTTCTGTGTGTTGTTATTTTTATTGTTTCTATAGAGCCACAGTCGCATTTCCATGCTCAGTGATGCTCCGTGTTAAATACTCACTTTCCGCGGCAAATGCCAAGGCCAATGTAGCAACCGTCTAGTGGCCTAACGTAAAACGGAAATTCAGGGGAAGAGAACTTCCCCATCCAGGTCCATATCTATATGTATTATTTTTATTGCGGTAGCTATTATTTTTATCTTTGTACCACCGAAGATAAAGCAGGACTCGTGCCAAGATTGGTATTAGTCATATAAAACAACAAGTTAACTATATAAGCTTGTTGTTGCTAAACGTTAATGATGGGCATGTGTTACTAATTTACTCTCATTTGGGGGGTACACATCAGTATGAGTAACGTTTATTTGGACTCTGAGAGCGTGTTTTTACGCCTGGATTGGGGGTTACCCTTATTGCGTGGAATACCTAGCCTCTGGCGGCGTTCCCACAGGCATTTGCGGCTGACGCCCAGTTTTTGCGCGAGTTCGGTTTCGCTCATGGAGTCCTGGTGTTCCAGCACGAAACGCTGGAAGTAGTCTTCCAGGGACAGGTCTTCCTGGGGATCCGGAGTGCTGCTGGTGTTGGCCTTGGACGTGACTGAGATGCCCTGCTGGCCCCGGATACGGTTGATGTTGATCAGCTCCAGGTCTATCCCCAGTGCCTCGTTGTCAATTTCCTCGCTGGTGGATAATATCACTGCTCGTTCAATGGCGTGCTCCAGCTCCCGCACATTTCCCGGCCACTGGTAGGTGGTGATGGCCTGGATAGCGCGGGGTGAAAGGCGCATCAGGCTCTTGCCCAGGCGTTCGGTCTGGGTCTGTAGCATCTGCTCTGCCAGGTGCAGGATATCCTTGCCACGCTCTCGCAGGGGGGGCAGTGACAGGCGCAGGACATTGATACGATAGAACAGATCCTGGCGGAACAGTCCCTCTGCTGCCAGGCTTTGCAGATTGCGGTGAGTCGCACACATCAGGCGAACATTAACCTTGCGGGAGTGGACCGAACCAATACGGCGGATTTCTCCCTCCTGGATAAAGCGCAGCAGTCGTGCCTGTGCCTCCATCGGCAGCTCGCCGATTTCGTCGAGAAACAGGGTGCCACCATCGGCAGCCTCAATTAGCCCCATGCGGCTGGCATTGGCCCCGGTGAAAGCGCCTTTTTCATAGCCGAATAGTTCCGATTCAATCAGGGTGTCGGGAATGGCTGCGCAGTTGACCGAAATCAGCGTCTTATCGGCGCGCAGGCTGTGTTGGTGGATGCTGCGAGCGACCAGTTCCTTGCCGGTGCCTGTTTCACCCAATACCAGTACAGTGGAATCGGTGGGAGCCATCTTCTCGATGTGCTCAAACAGGGTCAGCATTGCGGGGCAGTTCCCGACGATGCCGTTAATGTGTGCCGATGGTGCTCTGGCTGCACCGTTATCCGCAGCGTCCTCACCGTGTTTGGTGGGGTGATCGGCAATGATGCGCTCTACGGCGCTGACCATATCGCCGTGATCAAAGGGTTTGGCAATATAGTCCACGGCGCCCATGCGCATGGAGTCCACCGCTGAGCGCAGGCTGGCATAGCTGGTCATGATAAGTACCGGAACGTCTCCGGCTAATTTGATCAGGTCTGTACCCGGCGCACCCGGCAGACGCAAATCGCTAATCACAAGGTCGAAATCCGCGAGGCGCTGTTCTTTCTGCGCGTCCATGACAGAGCCGGCTTCGCTGACCTGGTAATCATTGCGTTCCAACAGGCGCCGCAGCGCCGTGCGAATCACTGACTCATCTTCGACAACGAGGATTTTGTGCATCGTTAGTTACTCTTCGTACTTCCTACTCAACATACTACTACCAGGGAAAATTTTCCAGCGTGGTGAGTAGGCAAGTGTTGCTTCAGGTTACACTTCGAAGTCCGTGCCGTAACTGGTGCGTGGTAACTGCAGTGTCACTCGCGTGCCCGGATTGCCTTCCACCGACAGTGGGCTGGTCAGGTGCACCCGGCCGTTCATATCTTCCATGATGCTGAACACGAGGGCCAGCCCGAGCCCGGTACCAGCACCGGGATCCTTGGTGGTATAAAAGGGTTCAAATACCTGGCTTTGTATCTCCGGGGGGATGCCGCAACCGTTGTCAGCCACATCGACAGAGACCTCGCTATCGGTGGCGCTCGCATTGATCTGCACCTGCCCGAAATTATCGCAGGCATCCCTGGCGTTACCCAGCAGATTGACGAATACCTGCAGCAGGCGTTGGGTGTCGGCGAGCACCAGTAATTCACGGTCACAATGATTGCTGAATTGCACCGACTTGGCTGCGCTGTCCAGGGCCAGCAGGTGGATCGCTTCATCCACACAGTCTGCCAGGTTAGCCGGCGTCAACTTGATATCGCCGGAGATCGAGCCGGTGTGAGAGAAGTTCATCAGCGACTCCACGATGCGGGTCACGCGTCCGGTTTGCTTGAGAATATCCTGGGCCATGTAGCGGATTTCCTTGGGGTCGGTTTCATACTCCAGGTTTTGCGCCAGGCAGGCGATACCGGTGACGGGGTTGCCGATTTCGTGGGCTACGCCTGCTGCGAGGCGGCCGATCGAGGCCAGGCGCTCGTTATGCAATAGTTCCTCCTCCAGCAGCTCGAGATCTGTGATGTCTTCTACCAGGATGACGGTGTTCCCGTTGTCGCCCTCTTCAATTAGCGTTTTGTGCAGGCTGATCCAGCAGGAGGAGGCGTCTTCAACCACCACTTCTGTTTTTAACAAGGTGTCGGCTTCGCCCCGCAGGAAATCTGACAGAATTTGGTTCCAGGGCAGGGGGGTGGAGTCCAGCAGGGAGCCCAGGGTGTCGCCGGGGGCAATCCCGGTGATGTGCTGCATACTGCGATTCCACATCAGTACTTCTCCATCCATGCCGATGGAACATGCGCCAATGGGCAGCTTATCCAGGGTTTCCCGGTGATGGCGGCGCAAGTTGTCGAGGTCGGCGGCAAGGCCGGTGAAGTGGGGCTTGGCCTTGTCCAGGCTGCGCTCGATCAAGTGGATGTCGTCGGTGTTGTGCACACCCGGCTGAAAGGGTATGCAGTCTTCAATGATGCGGTGGGCCACCGCTGGTCCCAACAGGCCGGACAGGTTGGCCTCGATGCGGGCACGCAGGCGCCTCAAGGCGTAGGGCCGTGTTTCATCCGGGGAAAACTGCAGCTCGCCCAGGGCCCGTTCGACTTCCGATTGCGCAGTCTGTTCTCCCAGGGCGGGAATCAGGCGCGGGCTAAAGTCCGCTGCGCTGTATACAGACAGTACGCGGCGTGTCGGTCGGGCCAGGTCATCCATGGAGCAAATTTCCGCTGCAATTTGCTCGTCTGTCCCGGCTTTTGTCGCCAGGGAAATGATGATGAACAGGCTGGCATTGAGCCCTATGGATACCATGGTTGCCGTTGACCATAGATCCTCCCCGCCGCCCGGCAGTGCCCGGTAGAAGTCAGTAAGCAGATGCGGGGCTCCTGCGCCTGCCAGCGGCAGCAGCAGAGAGAAAAACCATATCCCCAGGCCCCCGCAAAGGCCAACCAGCAGTCCGTTCCGATTAGCGCCGGTCCAGTAGGGCGTAGCGATGATCCCTGGCAGGAATTGCAGAGTACCAGTGAATGCCACCAGCGCCAGTTGGGAAAGGCTTTGTGTGCCGCTTAGCGTCACAAAAAAGAGATAGCCGGCCAGGATTAGCACGGCTATCAGTGTGCGGCGCAGCCACTTTAGCTGCGTGTAGATGCTTTGTGAGCGATCGACCTGCAACGTCCTAAGGGGCAGGACCAGGTGGTTCAGGCACATGTTGGCCAGCGCCAGCGTGGTCACAATGATGGTAGCGCTGGCGGCCGACAACCCGGCGACAAAGGCGGCTGCACTGACGGGCACGGAGTGCATAGCCATACCGATCGCCAGACCGCTGTAATCCATGGGTAGATCGTGGCCCAGTTTGATGCCCGCCCAGGTGACCGGAAGAACAGGCAGGCTCAATAACATCAAATACAGCGGCAGTCCCCAGGTGGCACTGCGCAGGTCGCGGCTATCATTGTTCTCGGCGAAGGCCATGTGGAATATGTGTGGCATACAGACCGCCCCGGCAAAAAACACCAGCAGTAGCGCGCGCGAGCTTTCCCCCTGGATTGGCTGGTTCATGGCGAGGTGTTGCTGTGAATTTTGTAGCAGCCACTGCTCCATTTCGCCATAGCTGCCGAAAACCTGGTAGATGGCGGCCAGCAGCAGCACCATCATGGCGGTAAGCTTGACCAGGGATTCGAAGGCAATAGCAGTGACCAGCCCGGAATTGCGGCGCTGGGTGGACACGTGGCGGGTGCCGAACAGAATGGAGAAAACGGTAATGATGATGCAGAACAGCAGTGCCAGCCGATCCTGCCTGCCCTCGCCGGAAGACAGTATCGCACTGTCACCGGCCAGGATGTGAATACTGTCGGCCACCACCTGTATCTGCAGGGCCAGCAACGGCAGGAGGGTGATGCACATGGCCACCGTGATGGCCGCGCCTACCCAGGGGCTGCGAAAGCGAAACGTCAGGACATCGGCAAGGGAGGCCAACTGGTACACCCGGCACAGCCGCAGCAAGGGTATCAGCAGCAGGGCTGCCATGACGAACATTAGCACCACGCCCAGGTAGTAGAGCATGAAGTTGTAGCCGTGCTGGTGCGCCAGCGCTATCACGCCGTTGCTGGCCATGGCGCCGGCAAATACACCCAGAGACAGAACATAGATAGCGGGGTGGCGAGTGATGCGCTCGGGGATAATCCCCCGGTCGGCCAGGTGAGCGACCGTAAACAGGCCTGTCAGGTAGGCAATGATGAACAGCAGTATTTGGGCGAGGCTAAAGCTCATCCGGGTACCTGGTGCGCTGGTTCCAGTAGGCTGCCACAATCACCAGTAGCCACAATTGGTAGGGCCGATACCAGGCGGTTTCAGAGCTGATCATCCACGACTCAATGGCTGGAAAGAAAATCAGCACGGCGCCAACGACCAGCAATAAGGCGCGGTTGATATACATGGCAGTGTAGTCCCCTTTTTCAGTAGCCTGGGCAGTGGCTCCGGCCAAGGATACTACTGAAGGGGATGCGCGGGGTAAAGTTCATGCGCTCATACACCCATGCCCATGCTGGCGGCGGGTATAGCCAGCACGGCCGGGATCCGTTGCGGTGCCCAGTGGGCGACGGCGAAGGCCAGCATTGACTCGATGCTATCTGCTGCAGACGGTGGTTGCGGCTGGTGGAGGAAGCGCAGGGCGCGGTGCAGGTTGTCGGCGGCATGGTTGTTATCAAGGGCCGGTGCATGATTCTGCTTGCTGAATTTTTGGCCCTGCCCGGTGGTGATGACCGGCAGGTGGCAATAGCGGGGCGTGGGATAGCCCAGCAGATGTTGCAGGAAAATCTGCCGGGGGGTTGAATCCAGCAGGTCAGAACCACGCACGATATGAGTGATGCCCTGCTCGGCGTCGTCAATGACTACCGCCAGTTGATAGGCGTCCAGGCCATCCTTGCGTTTGACTACGAAATCCGGCGTGTTAAGGCCTAATGGGGTAACTTGCTGGCCCTGCAGTTGGTCCTCGAAGTGAATGCTGTAGTTTGGCGGCACACTGACCCGGCTTGAGCGGGGCGGGGAAACCTCATCCTGTCGCGGTCGGCAGCGTCCGCAGCAGGCGCCATTAGGCCCCAGCGTTGCCCGGGTGCAATCACAGTGAAACAGGTGGCCTGCGGCGGTCAGTGCTTCCAGGCCCTGGGCATAGGCGCTGGCTCGGGTGCTTTGGTACAACACCTGGTCGTCCCAATGGAGTCCATGGCACTGCAGGCTGTGCAGCATGCTCTTTGCAGCACCGGGTTCTTCGCGGGGTGGATCGAGATCTTCCATGCGCACTAACCATGTGCCGCCATAGTGGCGGGCATCAAGGTAGCTGGCAAGGGCGGCAATCAGGGAGCCCAGATGTAAGGGGCCCGTGGGGGAGGGCGCAAAACGCCCCCGGTAATGCGTCTTGGAGAGGGGCACTGGCTAGCGCCCGGCGGGACTCAGCCCATCTCCTGCTTTTCCTTGATTTCGGCCAGGGTCTTGCAGTCGATACACTGGGTGGCCGTGGGTCGGGCTTCCAGTCGCTGGATACCGATTTCCACGCCGCAGGCATCACAGAACCCGTAGTCGTGCTGCTCGATGAGCTCCATGGTGGAATCGATCTTCTTGATCAACTTGCGCTCCCGGTCACGGGTGCGCAATTCCAGGCTGAACTCTTCCTCCTGGGTGGCGCGATCAGCCGGATCGGGAAAGTTGGCCGCTTCGTCTTTCATATGCGTAACGGTGCGGTCCACTTCCTGCATTAACTCGCTTTTCCAGTTAAGCAATATGGCTTTGAAATGCTCGCCCTGCTTGTCGTTCATGTACTCTTCACCCCGTTTTGGCTTATAGGGCTTGAAGTTCTTGAACTCCAGACTGGCTGCTTTTTTTGCTGCTCGAGGCATGGTTAATTTCCCATACTACAAAGGTAATTCATAATATTTACGGTTGTTCGGCAAGGCACTAATAGACCGGCCCAAATCCGAGGGCGGAGAAATTACCAGATAACCGCAGGGCGCGCCACTATTTCCGCACAGTTTTTCCGGTTAGCTAACACTGTATCGCCGGCAGTTGCTAGAATGTTGCGCTTGCCGGAATGGGGGGTAATTCATGTCAGCAACCAGTAACTCCAAACGCAGGCCGCAGGGCTTCGCACAACGCATGACCGAAATAGAACCGTTCCGGGTGGTGGAAGTGCTGGCCCGGGCCACGGAGTTGGCGGCCCAGGGTGCGGATATCGTGCATATGGCCGCCGGGGAACCGGATTTTGCCACGGCGGAACCGATTGTCGAGGCGGGTCGAGCGGCCCTTGCCGCTGGTGCCACCTATTATTCCCAGGCCGCGGGTATTCCCGAGTTGCGTGAGGCTCTGTCCCTTCACTATGCGGACACCTATGGCCTGGATATCCCTCCCTCGCGTATCATGATCACGCCAGGCGCGTCCGGCGCCCTGTTGCTGATCGCCGCGCTTCTGATGAACCCGGGTGACGGCATGCTGATGACGGATCCGGGCTATCCCTGCAATCGACACTTTATGCGCCTGGTGGAGGGGCGCGGGCAACTGGTGCCCGTAGGCGCTGACAGCAACTACCAGCTGAACGCGGCCCTGGCAGCTGCCCATTGGCAGGGCAACACCATTGGCGCCATGGTGGCCTCGCCGGCTAATCCCACGGGTACTGCCCTGTCGCGGGATGAGTTGGCCGCCCTGTCGCAGGCGGTGCGCTCACGCAACGGTTACCTGCTGGTGGATGAGATATACCATGGCCTGGGTTATGACGCGCCAACGCCCTCGGTGCTGGAGGTAGATCCTGATGCCTTCGTGATCAACAGCTTCTCCAAGTATTTCGGTATGACCGGTTGGCGCCTGGGCTGGTTGGTGGCGCCGGAGGCGGCGGTCGCTGAGATGGAGAAACTGGCGCAGAACCTGTTTATTTCCATGTCCACCATGGCACAGTATGCCGCCCTGGCGGGCTTTGAGCCGCGCACCCGCGAGATTCTCGAGCAGCGGCGGGACATTTTCAGGCAGCGACGTGATTTTCTGCTGCCCGCTCTGCAAGAGCTGGGTTTTGTCGTTCCCTGTAAGCCCCAGGGGGCCTTCTATATTTATGCGGATGCCAGTCGTTTCACCGATGATAGCCAGGCTTTTTGCCTGAAGTTACTGGAAGAGCACGGCGTGGCCCTGACGCCGGGGGTGGATTTTGGCCATCACCGGGCCGCAGAGCACCTGCGCTTTTCCTATACCACCAGCATGGACAGGCTGGAGGTGGCAGTGGAGCGTCTGGCACGGGTATTGGGCTGAGCATGGAATTCAGTACCCTGCAGGAAGCCACACTGCTGCGACGCTACAAGCGTTTTCTGGCAGACGTAGAACTGCCCGGCGGGGAGATCATTACTGTGCATTGTCCCAACACCGGGGCGATGACCGGCTGCGCGGAGCCCGGTTCAAGGGTGTGGCTGTCGTTCAGCGACTCCAAAACGCGCAAATATCCCCACAGCTGGGAGCTGGTCGAGACTGCCACGGGAATTGCCTGTGTCCACTCCGCAAGGGCCAACCAGGTGGTACGGGAGGCCTTTGTAGCGGGGCAAATTCCGGGGTTTGAGGCCTATCCCTCCATCCGCCCGGAGGTGAAGTACGGGCAGGGCAGCCGCATTGACCTGTTGTTGGAGGGTGCTCCCGGGCAGGTGTACGTGGAAGTCAAATCTGTGACTTTGTGCACCGGGCATGGGCGTGGGCTGTTTCCGGACGCGGTGAGCGAGCGGGGCCGCAAGCACCTGCAGGAGTTGCAGCGGGTTGTTGCGGAGTCCGGTGCACGCGCTGTAATGTTTTTCTGTGTGCTGCACAGTGGCATCGAAAGGGTGAGTGCCGCCGGCGAGATCGACCCGCGCTATCGGGATGCCCTTGTCGAGGCGCAGGCGGCGGGCGTCGAGGTGTTGGCCTGGAGGGCGCAGGTCAGTCCGCAGGGTATGGCGCTGCAGCAGTCGCTGCCCTTTAGTATCGATCCTCCCGGTGGCGCCTAGTCCAGATAGATATCACCGCGGCTCAAGGTATACGTCACGACCTCCAATTGTTCTCCCTGGCAGGGCCCTGCTACACATTCTCCGGTAGTGCTGACGAACTCCGCCGCATGGCGCTGGCACTGGATGAGAAGACCGTCGGCGCTGGCCACCGAGCCACCCATGGGATCAAGGCTCTCGCCGGTATGGGGGCAACGATTGTCGTAGATGAAAAGGTCACCCGTGCGCTTGACCAGTAGCAGGGAGCGCTGATCCACCATGATGCTGCTGGTGCTGTTGTCGGGGATATCGTCGAAATTGCCGATTAGACTCATACTGTGTTGCTTTTCCCGGGTTCGCGTTAGGATGTTGTGGATACGATCGGTATTGTGCCGATTCCGTTGACAGGATCAAGCATGCGCTTTGGAGGCGCCTTTCATGGCCAGGGAACTGACTGCCGAGCAGTTGACCGGACTGGATGAATCCCATCTGGTTGAGCTGCCCTGCGGCCACCATTTGCAGGAGGAAGCGGCGCGGGCGTTCATTGCGCTGCAGGCTGATGCGCACGAGGCGGGCTTTGACCTGGCCATCGCCAGTAGCTTTCGCTCCTTTGCCCGCCAACTGGCTATCTGGAATGGCAAGGCCAGTGGACAGCGTCCGGTCTACGACGACGGGGGCTGCCAGGTGATGATGGCGGCGTTGGAGCCCGAACAGCAGTTGCACGCCATTCTGCGCTTTTCGGCAATCCCCGGCACCTCTCGCCACCACTGGGGTACCGACCTGGATATTTATGACGCCGCAGTGCTGCCTGCGGATTATGTCTTGCAGCTGTCCCCTGCAGAGGTAGCCCCGGGCGGGCTCTTTGATCCCCTGCACAACTGGTTGGATGGGCGCATTGCCACGGGTCAGTCACACGGCTTTTTCAGGCCCTATGGCGAAGATCGTGGAGGTGTAGCGCCGGAGCGCTGGCATTTGAGTTAC
>RCNC010002774.1_pt1 | contig 11582 bp, 6 predicted proteins | sample 2041301 | NCBI WGS metagenome assembly RCNC01 (sample SAMN09708231, study PRJNA481090) | Marine sediment metagenome, whole genome shotgun sequencing project. | biome: marine sediment; feature: ocean; material: sediment; isolation source: Sewage treatment plant 13A marine sediment (STP13A) ... | reverse complement strand
ACCAGCCTTCCTGGTCAATTCCCTCTATAGCCAGTTTAATGGCGGGGTCCAGAACCTGCGGGGTCAGCATTCCAATCTGTATTTCATACTCCCCGGTTGCCATGTCCCAGGGTACGAAAACCGCATCATTGTAGAGGTTATCACCCGGCATCCAATCTCTGATATCTGCCCCGGTGATCAAAACCCTGGAGTCTTTCTCATTCTTCAGCCTGATGGCCAGGGGATAATCCTTGTAAGAGGGAGCCACACCTTTATTATCCCACCATGAGGTAAAATGCAGGCCTTCGTTTGGTTTCACCATATCAGGATAAGTAAACTTTCGCAGCACGTAACGGTATCCCATCTTCTTTAACCACCGGTTGATCTCAGGCCACCATTCTGGGGGTATGCCGGATGATTTATTATTGAAGGAAGAAATATGCCATTTCAGGGATTCGTCTATGATGAATCTTACCTGATCAAGGTCATAGCCCTGTTTTTCTTTCCAGCCCTTGATGGTGCCACAAACTTCAATGGAAACAGGGGCCTTCTTCCATGCATCCTGCATTCCATAATTGATTATATCCATCGGATATTTGTCATACATATGATTGAAACCATCCTGTTCTTCAGCCCAAAATCCAAGATCCCCCAGGCAATCTATACGCCAGCCTACGTTTGCCTTGGAGAGGCCGTACTGGTTAGAATGGTAGTCGGACAACTGCATGATCAAGGGTGTAGAGGAAAATGATTCGATATAAGCATCTACAAGGGCCGTCATTGTATTTTCACTTAACAGGTGGGTATATTCTCCTTCTCCCCAGGCCCCTATGATGGAAAGGTCAACTGCATGCAGGTCAGGATGGCCATCATATCGTTTCCCCATCTCCCGGATAAATTTGCCAAAATGATGAATATATTTAGGATGCTCGTGGTCAACCTGCCAGTGTTTCACTATTGATTGATCCCTGTATTCATTCCCGACCATTTTCCTGAACCAGTCCGGTACATCCGTTTCCGGTAAATTATTACCATAGGGCGCCACCCTTATCAGCAATTGTTGTTTTCTTTCCCTGGCGGTTCGCAGGGCTTCATCAAAATGGTCCCACTTGTATTTGCCCTCTTCCGGTTCCAGGAATCTCCAATAGATTCGGAAATAGGCTATTGAAGTCAAGGGGTGGTTTTCTAGTTCCAGGTTCCCATCAGACTTCTGGTATTCAATGGGGTAACCTTCAGTCCATCTGATACCTTCATTTAATGCATCTCCGTTGAATCGCTGAAATGTCATGAAACCCATTCCGGGATTGGTGAGTACATCATCAATTTCAACGGGTTTGACAGTGACGACATCCTGGGATCTGAGATTGTTAAACACAGAGAATAAGACCAGGAGGATCAATAATGATTTGTTAAGAAGCTCAAATTTTTTCATTCTAAATTCAATTATTAATGGCACAGTGAAATGTAGACATTTAAATATAAGGAAGTTTTGTGGTTTAAGTGAATCCCAATATCGTTGTATATTTATAGAATGAAACAAACATTTTTACTCCCTGTCCTTCTGCTTGCTTTGATGTCATGTAACCGCCCCTCCGGTCAAAGGACCAGCATTTCCTTGAACGGCGAATGGCAATTGGCCATTGGCGACTCCCCGACTGACTTACCTGAGGTATACAATGCTGTGGTTCCAGTCCCCGGTTTGGTAGACCTGGCAAAGCCCCTGACTGCCCCGGTAGAATTAAGTGACAAGATATACTGGCACAGAAGGGAGTTTGTAACAATTGAAGGTGAATTCAGCATCTGTAACCTGAAGATCAATAAGGCCAAATACTTAACCCGGATTTACATCAATGGGAAGTATGTGGGGGAGAATCCCTATTGTTTTACTCCGACTGTGACGGAAATCTCCGGATATCTTAATCCGCCTGGTGAGCCCAATGAGATTGTTATTGCTGTGGGATGTAAGAACAATTTACCATCGACAGTGGCGGATGGATCAGATTTCGAAAAAGATTTCTATTATCCCGGTATTTATGACGATGTAATGCTGATCTATTCGGGTACCCCTTACGTGAACAACGTACAGTGTGTCCCCATGGTTGAGGAGGAAAAACTCCGTGTCCAGGCTGAGTTCACTTCCCTTCCTGTGGATGGGAAATTCCCAGTAACATACAGGGTAACAGAGCTGGCCAGCGGGAGACAGGTATCCTACGGGAATGTGATTATTGAGAGCGCAGTCTCCGACTTTGAGATCAATATGGACGGATGCAGGTTGTGGACTCCCGAGGATCCTTTCCTATATGTCCTGGAGCTTCAAACCAGTGCCGATAACTATTCAACACGTTTTGGGATGCGCTCTTTTCGGTTTGATAAGGAAAGAAAACTGGCACTGCTCAACGGTGAACCCTATTTCATTCGGGGTACAAACATATGTATTTATCGGTTCTTCGACGATCCTGTCAGGAAGAACCTGCCATGGAAGTCTGACTGGGCCACCAGGTTGCATGAACAATTCAAATCCATGCATTGGAACAGCATTCGATACTGTATTGGTTTTCCACCGGAACGCTGGTACGAGATTGCTGACAGCCTCGGGTTCCTGATCGCCGACGAATTTCCCATCTGGTTCGGGAACAACCCGGAGGTAATTGACAGCCTGGCAAGGGAACTTACTGCCGAACATCTGGTAGGAGAGTACTCAGCATGGATGCGGGAGCGCTGGAATCATCCCTGTGTTGTCATATGGGATGCACAGAATGAATCTGTCACCGATATTACCGGGGATGCCATGCAGATGGTAAGGCAGCTTGATCTGTCAGGCCGGCCATGGGAGAATGGCTGGGCTGCACCAAGGGTAGCCACGGATCCGATCGAGTCACACCCTTACCTTTATACACATTATTTCGGACACCGATTCGATCCACCACAGGAGGAGCTTCTTTCCTATTTTTTCGATACCATCAGGATCCCTCACAATGATGCCAACGAAAGAGATCCCTCCTTAGACGGAGCTTATTATGAAAACCCTGTCCTTATCAATGAGTACTGCTGGCTTTGGATGAACAGGGACGGGTCCCCTACACGGCTCACCGAACCCATTTTCAACAACGCATTCGGGGATGGGCTTTCAACCGATGAAATGTATGAGATCTATGCCAGGCACCTGGCTATTATGACCGAGTACTGGCGCGCCCACCGTACCGCTGCCGGGGTTCAGCATTTTTGTGGATTGGGTTATTCCCGGCCCGATGAGCCGAGGGGAGAGACCTGTGATAACTTCATCGATATTGATGAGCTGGTATTTGAACCCGGGTTCGAGAAGTATGTAAAGTCTTCCTTTGCACCGGTGGGTTTGATGCTGGATGTTTGGGATTATGCATTCAGAGCCGGTTCAGAACATGAGCGTAAGCTCTTCCTGATCAATGACCTGGAACAACCATGGGAAGGGCCTTTGGAGCTCTACTTTGAAAGGAGCGGAGAAAAGTTTCTTCCTGTTTCCTGGCAGGCATCGGCAGAAGCATTCGAAAGCAAAAGGGTGGATATCCGGTTCACTACCCCTGAGGAACCGGGTACTTATGATATGGTAGCTGAGTTAGACCATGATGGAGAAACTGTTCGGAGTGTCAGGCAGGTAGTCATCAGGTAGTGAGGTCAGCATTAAAATAAGGATACGTAAGAAAAATGCGTATCTTTATCTAGCATAATCTTACACAAACCCAATTACATGAAAACTTTAAGAATTGTCCTGTTTGGAATTGGTATCCTGCTTTTGCTCATTAATATTTTTGGTTTGCTCAAGTCAATGCGCCACAACGATCTTTATACTGAAGAGAATACCGGTCGATTGAATGATGTAACAATTAAACTCAAGGATGCGAAAAAACAACTGGTACGGAGAGATGGCGAATCAGATAAGGAGTTTTCTTTACGTGTCAACGATATCGTCTGTAAAAGCATGTCACATTATTTCAAGAATGAAGGCAAGAAAAAGTATAATTTGAGGGTACCATTAAGGGAAAATTATATCCTTTTTATCGTGAACTCCTTTAAAAAGGATGATCGCTACGAATTCAAAAATTATAAAAAGGGGCTCGAAAGAGGTGTAGGATTATGTTCTTCCCATTCAATCGTAGTGAAGGGGGTATTGCTTGATCATGGCATAGAGGCTCATCTATGGGATATTGCCGGGCATGTGGTTGTCAGGGCCAGGGTTTCCGAAGATGAATGGTACATACTGGATCCTGATTTTGGTTTGTATGTCCCCCATGATATTGCAGAGATTGAGGCTGATCCTGAAATAACCAGGCCCAGTTATGAGCACATGGCAGATGGCTATAAACCCGAATACGATGATCCTTATACTACCGATATGGTGGTTGCTATTTACGAAAAGGAAGGGAATCATATCTATACTTACGACGCAAGGTTTGAAAATTTCTCCTATATCGCCATCTGGGTTTTACCATTCCTCTTAATGCTGCCCTGGTTTATTAAGAAATTGCGACAATGAAAAAGACAAAACTATACCTTATCTGGATCATCTCCATCTTTTATTTTTCCGCCTATCCCGTCTTTGCGCAATACAAGCAGGCAGATCAAAGGGCACCTGGCATAGGTGAAATTCCCGTCAGTGAACCTGGAATCTTGGATAAACCAGGTGCAAGCTATATACTCACAAATGATATACGCAGTCCGAGATCTGCCCTCTTCCTGGGTAAGGGCGTGACATTGGACCTGAATGGATATACGGTTTTTTATGCAGCGGGGGACTATGAACATGTTCCCAATTATAGTTTTGAAGAAGGACTTGCCGGTTGGAATATATCAGGAGCTCCTACCGCCAGGATAGAAGATACCAAAGTACATGTTTTTGTCGGAGAGAATATCCTCCATCTGTCAGCAGGAGAAGAAATAATTTCTCCTTATATCAACCTGCCAGTATCTGATCGATCCTACTTTGCCATGTGCGGGGTCACCAAAAGGGAGATGCAAGTGAGTGTCTATGTTGAGGATGCAGATGGTAAGCAGGTAAAATGTACTACTGTTTATTCAGACAGCACCATGGTTAGCTGTCCCATAGAAAAGCGCTCGCCAAGACTTGGTGGTGGATTCGTATATGCGCATATAAATGGAATAAAGGCAGGCAGGTATCGCATCAGGGTGAAAGCCGAGACTGATTGTTTGATTGACCATATTGATATACGCCCTGCTATGGATGTGGGTATAGGTATTGTTGAAAAAACACATCCCATGGGGCACAATGACCATTTATATGAGAGGGCGCACAGTGCATTTTTTGATTATACGGATGATGTTTCCCTGGGGAAACCTCTGCCAGGTATTCCGGTTGTGGAAGGAAAGGGTACCGTTACCATAAAGAATGGAGTAATCAAGAATGGAACTACGGGTGTGTTATCCTGGGGCGTCCAATCTACAGCCAGCGATGTGAGCATCATCCTCGATAATGTAAAAATCCTTACCTCAGGGATAAATACATCTGCGGTGGATGTGGCTAAGGCCACCATTACGGATTGTTATTTTGATGTAGAAAGTCCATTTATTATCAACCGCCACGGATCAGAATTTTACGCCGTTGATTTGATAGGAGAGGGGCCATCCGAGGTCTCATATTCGGAATTTTTCGGGGGACAGGGATGCCTGGTTTTCAAAGGGAATTATTCAAAGGTACATCATAATTTTTTTGCCAACAGGCAGACGGTCACCAACCATTACAGTATTATGGCCATGGGGGATAGTTCCCTGATCTTTGAAAACAAAATAATGCCTGAGATCGGTTCAGGAATCGAGATATATGTCCACCGGGGAATGGAAATCTTCAATAATGAGATCCATACTGTTGCAGCACCCCCAAGCTGTGAGTATGGGCATGAAGATTACAGCACGACTTCCATCCGGATAGCTGATTACGGGGCAAGGCCAGGATCCGGGGGAGGATGCTTCGGAAATAAAATATACAACAACAGGTTCTATATTACCGGTAAAGATTATCCGGCATATACTGACTATGTCCCCATGGCATGGGCCGTTTTTTACAGTGCCAGTGCGGGCGACAATTATATTTATGGGAACCAGATAATTGTGAATGATGAGAGTCAGGATTCTAAGAATGAAACAGCAGCTTTCTATATTGGAGGAGGGACCGTGGGGGGGCATTTCTTTGATAATCATATTACAAGCAATGTCCCAGCGGTCTGGGTTGCATCCCGCTATGGCGCGGCCAGCAAGACGGAAATATACAATAACACCATTGTTAAATCAGTCTCTGCCAATGAAAATTTCAAACCCTTCAGAATGGGCTGGGATGGATATTATAAATGTGTCGCTACGGATGTTCAATTCCGCTCAAATTTGATTGAAGGTGCCAGTTTCGGGATAGATGCAACGGGACAGGATCATAGTTATGAGGTATACTGGACCCTCGAAATCCAAGTTAGCGATAAAAAAGGAACTCCCCTGGCCGGAAAAGAAGTCCGGATACTTGATAAGAATGGCGAAGAAGTTTTCAAACAGGAGACCGGACCTGAAGGAACCATCATTCGTGAATTATCTGAATATTCATTCGTTTCCCCTGAAAAGGTTTTTAATACACCTTATACTGTCATTGTTGGAAAAAAGAAACAAAAGGTTGAACTTACCAGCAATTCTGTAGTTGCCATCATATCCAGGTAAGATAAAAATGAAAATAAATATTGTCGGGTTAGTTGTTGTGACTGTTTTGATTATCAGCTGTAAAGGGGATGATAAAGACATTATAAATACCATCATTTCTGATAAGGAGAGTTACTATTTTGTAGATTTTGAGTATTACCCTGCTAAAGATAAAACCCTGCCCATAGGGGTTTTTGATTCGGGCACCGGTGGATTGACCGTTTTAAAATCCATTCTTAATTATGATCAGCACCAAAATGATACTTACAACCATGGGAGCGATGGATCAAAGGATTTTATGAATGAATCATTCATATATTTTGGTGACCTGGCAAATATGCCGTATGGCAATTACGCCGGGGAGGATAACATAGGTCTGCTCAAAGAGCATATTATTAAAGATGCCCAGTTTCTTATGAGTAATAAGTACTATGCTGATTATAATGATCATGAGGCAAATACTGACAAGCAAGCAGTAAAGGCTATTGTGATTGGCTGCAATACTGCTACAGCCTACGGCAAAAACCATATTGAAGAATTCATTAGCATAGCTGGCCTTGATCTTAAAGTCATTGGTGTTATTGATGCGGGAGTTGAAGGCGCTTTGGATTGCCTGGCCAGAGACGAAGATGCCATCATCGGCGTCATGGCAACCGTGGGCACGGTAGCATCAAAAGGTTATGAAAATGCCATTATTGATCTTAAGGAAAAGCTACAATTTACTTCTGAAATTGAGGTGTTTTCCCAGGGGGGGATAGGCATAGCTGAGGCTGTTGACGGGGATGCTGATTATTATCAAAAGAATATTGATGCTCCGTACGAAAGTTATAAAGGTCCTGATCTGAATGGTGACATGGCTATAGACAAAAGCCTGTTGGATGCTTATAATTTTGATTTTTCGGGTGGTAAGATGTTGTGTGACAATGAAGTTGTTGACGAATGCACCATTATGCAAATCAATGATGCTGAGAACTATGTGCGTTTTCACCTTGTATCCCTGATGGAACAGATACGCAGATCAAACACCAAAAATAAACTTCAGGTTATCATATTGGGATGTACACATTATCCATATTTATCAGGGGAGATTGATGCGGTTCTGAGAGAATTATACGATTTTAAGACAGCTGAAGGAAAATACCTGTACAGGGAATTCATGGTCCAGAAAATTGAATTAATTGATCCGGCCGAAAATACGGCAAAAGAATTATATGAATACCTGGATCAGCAAACATTTTTCAATCCTGATGGGAACATTGAAGAAAGTGAGTTTTATATAAGTATTCCAAATAAGGATAACCATGATGTAATGATGGATCAGGCAGGCAGGTTCACATATGAATATAAATATGGAAGAACTGAAGGTGAGATCCAGGAATATGTCAAGGTCGTACCCTTCAGCAGAAGAAACCTGTCCGATGATGTAGTAACAAGGATACAAGATCAAATGCCTTACATATACATGCTGATCCAACATTTCAATGAAAACAATCAAAAAACAAGCAGTTTAAAGGCCGCTGACCGGATTTAAGGTTTCAATTGTAGTTCAAATAAATAAGTAAAATGAAAATGAAGTATAGTCTAAGTAATGTTCTTAAAGGAATAACACTATCCATACTTGTCCTTCTATCAGGATGTGGCCAGGTTGATTTGCAGGAGAACCAGTATGACCTTGTAGTTTATGGTGGAACCTCTGCGGGATTGGCCGCAGCCATACAGTCATCCAGGATGGGAAAAACAGTTGTAGTATTGGTGCCGGGCAATAGGGTAGGTGGACTTACTACCGGGGGACTCGGACAAACAGACATAGGCAATAAGCAGGCGATAGGTGGTATTTCAAGGGAATTCTATCAGCAAATTAAAAAGTATTATGATGAGCCTGCACATTGGAAATGGCAGGAATGGAAAGAGTATCGTGATGGTGGACAAACCAGGACCGGTGAACAGGAAGATGCCATGTGGACCTTTGAGCCATCAGCTGCTTTGGAAGTTTATGATGGTATGCTGCAGCAGGAAAAGATTGAAGTCAGATACCAGCTGAGGCTGGACAGGAAACTGGGGGTAAGGAAAGACGGGGGTTCAATTGTATCCATCAGCATGGAATCCGGTGAAGTCTTTCACGGCAAGATGTTCATAGATGCCACTTATGAAGGAGACCTGATGGCTACTGCTGGTATAAGTTACACCATAGGCAGGGAGGGGAATGAGCAGTATGGAGAAAACCTGAATGGAGTACAGGCAAATGATACCAGTATGACGCTGCTCGGGACTGTATCCGCCAACGGGAGGAATCACAATTATGTTGAAGGGATTGATCCATATATTATTAAAGGAGATAAGAATAGCGGGGCATTGCCATATATCGATGAGAACGGACCCGGAGAAGCTGGAGCTGGTGATCACAGGGTACAAGCTTATTGCTTCAGGATGTGCCTTACGGATCATCCCGAAAACAGGATACCTTTTGCCAGGCCCGGGGACTATAATGAATTAAATTATGAATTGTTAATCAGGAATTATGAAGCTGGTTTTAACTATATCCCCTGGATAAATAGTAAAATGCCCAACAGGAAGACCGATTCGAACAACCGGACTGGTTTTTCAACTGATTTTATTGGCCAGAATTACCGTTATCCCGAAGCTTCCTATGAGGAAAGAGAGGAGATCACCAACAGGCATCGTTCCTATCAACAGGGATTGTGGTGGACTTTGGCAAATCACCAAAGGATCCCAGAGGAGATCAGGACAGAAGTATCCCGCTGGGGTACCTGTAAAGATGAATTCGAAAGAGAAGATGGATGGCAGCAACAATTATATGTTCGGGAAGCCAGGAGAATGGTCAGTGATCATGTGATGACACAGAAACATTGCGAGGGGATTGAGGTTGTGGAGGATGCCGTGGGAATGGCAGCGTATGGGATGGATTCCCATCATGTACAGCGTTATATAAGCAAGGAGGGTTATGCGAGGAACGAGGGGAATGTTGAAGCTCATGTCAAAGGCCCTTATCCCGTTAGTTACCGCTCCATTATCCCCAAAGCCGCAGAATGTGATAACCTTTTAGTCCCGGTTTGTCTCAGTGCCACCCACATTGCTTTTGGATCCATTCGTATGGAGCCGGTATTTATGGTAATGGGGCAATCGGCTGCCACAGCTGCATGTTTGGCCATCGATGATGGTATACCGGTACATAAGATTAACTACGATAAGTTAAGGATGAAATTAATTGAGGATAAGCAGGTATTGAGGTAGAATGGACCATTAATCCAGCCTTAAATGAGTAGGAAATTTATTGCACTTATTGTATTCTTCCCCTTCCTTTCTATCTCCTGTTCGGAGATGGAATTTCCGGAGGGAGACTGGGTTGAGAGAACGCCGGAAAGCCAGGGAATAAACCCGGAAAAACTCAACAGGGCTCTTGCTTATTTGGCGGACCACTGTGGCGAGCACAAGACAGACCAGACCGTAGTAATACGCAATGGTTATTTGATATGGAAAGGGAATGATATTGACAATATGCATAATGTGTGGTCCTGTTCTAAATCATTTACCAGTACGGTATTGGGACTGTTAATTGATGAGCATAAATGTCAGCTTAATACAAAGGCAAAAGACCATGTATCCAGTCTTCAGAAGCAGTATCCTGATGTAAGCCTGCGCCATTTTGCTACCATGACTTCCGGGTACGATGCTGTCGGTGGTGCCCAGACCAATACTCCCTATCAGATAGATTCCCCGCTTTATACACCTGGCGCCATGTATAAATACCATGATTGTGCCATGAACCAATTCGGTAATGTACTTACACGTATAGCAGAAGAATCAATAGAGGCACTATTTATGCGCAAGATTGCTGACCCTATTGGGATGGACTCTTTAAAATGGGATTGGCATGATTGGGGGAGTATCGATGGACTGGTAGTCAATGGTGGGGCTGGTAATAAGGGCAGGGGAATTCATATCTCTGCCAGGGAGCTGGCGCGTTTCGGGCATCTTTTCCTTAACCGAGGTAATTGGGACGGGAAGCAATTGATAAGGTCCGACTGGGTTGAAATGGCCACCACGGTGCAGGTGGACAATACCCTGCCTGCTTTTGATTCTTCGAATAGCGGGGGACCTGGAGCCTATGGGTTCAACTGGTGGGTTAATGGGATTGGTTCGGATGGACTTAGGAAATGGCCCTCTGCTCCTCCAGATACCTATGCTGCACTTGGACATAATAACAACGTCTGCCTGGTTATCCCTGAATGGAATATGGTAATTGTCAGACTGGGAGTGGATGGTAGTATCCCGGATGCCAAATGGGACTCGTTCCTGAAGATGGTATCTGAAACGTTGGACTAAAAACTAAAATTGTGAAAAACAAAAGAATTCGAAATACAGATTTATTTTACAAATTGCATGGGATTGCGCTGGCCAGTATTGCTTTTATCATGCTGGCTCAATTATCATGTGTTAATAAGGGTTCTATGGATAAGGTCGAAGTAAGCCAGGTTCTCCAGCGGATCGCTGCACATGATTTCAATCCACTAAATGAAGATCGTTCACTTACCCTGGACCACGCTGAAAGAAAAGCCGGGATACCTGACCTTGACAATGAAGATTGGCGGATCCGGTTATTGGGTGTAAGGGACCTGGTGGGGGCCGGACAAAGCTCTGTGGATGAGATTATTGCAGGGTTGAAACACAAGGATGAGCATGTACGGCAGGTATGTGCCATGGCATTAGGAATATTAAGCGCTGAGGAAGGTATTGAGGGTCTTGAACAGCTGGCCCTTGAAGATACCATCACCGTGGTGCGTTCACAGGCAATCATTTCCCTGGGACAAATGGAGTCGACCGGTTCACTGGATTTGCTAAATAAAATCCTGAAGGAGGATCCCTCACGGGATGTGATGCACCAGTGTGAACTGGCCATAGACCAGATTGAAAAG
>RCNC010005023.1_pt1 | contig 11585 bp, 8 predicted proteins | sample 2041301 | NCBI WGS metagenome assembly RCNC01 (sample SAMN09708231, study PRJNA481090) | Marine sediment metagenome, whole genome shotgun sequencing project. | biome: marine sediment; feature: ocean; material: sediment; isolation source: Sewage treatment plant 13A marine sediment (STP13A) ... | reverse complement strand
ATCTATCCCCTGCCCGACGGCGGCCTGGCGATCGGCGCCGGGCCGGTGTTCAGTCACTACGAATTCCGCCGGCCGTCCACGAACCGCCTGACGGACAAGGAATGGAAGGCGATGGTGCGTGAAGGGAAGACTCCACCCCCGCCAGCCTGGACGGAGAGCTTCTCCGTATCCACACCCGGTTTCGAGATGGACGCTTCGAGCGCCTACCTATGGCTTCGTGAGCCGTCAACCGCTCAAGCCGAGGACATTGGCCTCCCTGTCGATAGCATTGACGTCGAGGTCGATGTTCCCGACCGTCCGCCGGGCGGCGATATCGACAGCATCGATATCGAGGTCGACATTCCCGACCGTCCGCCGGGCGGCGATGGAGGCCATCAGGCGGACGGGGAGCGTGGCGAATCCGGCAACCGTCTTGACTGACCAGGAAAGCTGGAGAATACTTGGGCACTTTTGGTTGGTGGAACCTGCAAACACGTAACATCGCGACAGCGAATCTCATCTCAGAGCATGGAGGAAAAACAGTGAAAAAATGGATGACGTTGGCGGTCTGTCTTCTGGCGCTGGTCCTGGTCACCGGCTGCGGCGGCAAGTACTCGGACGTGGAAAAGGCGAACGAGGAGTATGTGCAGATCATTGAGGATTACATCGCCGCGCTGGACAAGGCCGATGACTCGAAGAGCGTGGTCAAGGCGATGAACAATTTCAGCGATGACCTCGAAGAGCTCTGGCCGAAGATGCAGGAGCTGGCCGAGAAATACCCCGAGCTGGACAACGAAGACAATCTCCCCGACGAGCTGAAGGAGTCCCAGGTGCGGGCCGAAGAAGTGGGCGCCAAAATGGCCGGCAGCTTCATGAAGATCATGAAGTATATGGAAGACCCGGAAGTGATGGCCGCCCAGGAGCGCATGGGCAAAATCATGATGCAGCAGTAACCGGGTAGCGCCAGGATTCACTGAAAAGGCGATTCCATGGGATCTTCCAGGACCACTGTATCCCTCAGCCTCCTCATCCTGCTGGCCCTTTCCGGTATTGCAGCAGGAGGGACCGCCGATCCGGGGCCACCCTGCGAGCTGCAGTGGCTCGACGCCGCTTCCCCAACTACGCCTGCCGTATGGATGGCGACTGGCTCTACCTCGGCGACGCCGATCCTGAATACGGCGCCGTTCACATCTACCGCCGGCAGGGTCTGACCTGGGTTTATGACGAGCTGCTGCTCCCCGATGAGCCCATCGCCGACATCGCCTTCGGCTACCGCCTGGCAGTGGACGGTGACCGGCTGCTGGTGGGCGCCCCGCTCTACAACAGTGTGGATTACCAGCCGGGGGCGGTGTACGCCTTCCGCCGCACCGGCGGGAACTGGGTTCAGGAGGAGATAATCGTCCCCGGCGACGAACCCTGGCGAGCCTGGTTCGGCTCCGAGATCGTCATCTCCGGCAATCTGGCAGGGGTAGCCGCCACCTCCCGGGACAACGGCGCGGTTTCCGATGCCGGAGCGATCTACATTCTCGAAGACAGCGGCAGCGGGTGGACCGAAGTGGACATGATCACCCTCCCCGATCCGTTGGAGGATGAAGCGTTCGGCCGCGACCTGGCCGCCGGCATGCGGTGGCGTGACCACTCCGGCGTTGCTTCCGGGTCCGTCTACATTTTCAAGAAGGAAGGCGCGGACTGGATCGAGGAGGATGTGATCTACGCGGACGACGGAGAGCAGGGTAACCTCTTCGGCTTCGATCTGGCCGCGGACGGAGACCGGGTTCTGGTGGGCGCCGCTGCGGCCAGCGGCCCCATCTTCCACTATGACGGTGCCAGTTGGGTGGAGGAGGCCCGTCTCATCGACAGCGAAAGTTTTGGTGAGGATTATCTTGGATCGTCTGTGGACCTCTCCGGAGACCTGGCGATCCTCGGGATTCCGAGATTCCAGCAGTCCGGAGCCTGCCTGATGTTCGAACGACAGGGTTCGGAATGGCTTGCCGCCGACCGGGTCACGCCCACGCTCGATTTCGAAGTGAGCGGCTTTGGCTCGGGCCTCGTCTACCACCAGGGGTTCCTGCTGGTCAGCGGGCAGGACAATGCCGCGGTGTACGGCACCACCCCGGAGACCTGCTGTCCCCTGGTGCTGGTGGCCCCCGGACCGGGCGAATCCAACCCGGCACAAATCCGCGCCTTCGACACCTTCGGGAATCCCTATGACGTGCCCGACTTCACCGCCTACCCGTCATACGGCCACGGTGCCCGGCTCACCGTCGGCCGCTTCCGCGGCTACAACGACTACCCGGAGATCATCACCGGCCCCGGGCCGGGAGAGGACAACCCGCCGTTGGTTTCCATGTTCTCGGATCGGGGTCATCACATCGACCTCGATTTCACGGCCTATGGCGTGCCGAAATACGGGGTGAACGTGGCCTGCGGCGATCTGGACGGTGACGGCGACGACGAGATCGTCACCGGTGCCGGCCCGGGCGCGGTCTTTGGCCCCCATGTGCGGGGCTGGCGCTGGGACTATGACGTTTATGCCATGTCCAACGTGAATTTCCTGGCCTACGGCACCAGCAAGTACGGGGTCAACGTGGCCTGCGGCGACATCGACGCCGACGGCTTTGACGAGATCATCACCGGCGCCGGACCGGGAGCGGTCTTCGGCCCCCACGTCCGTGGCTGGAACGTGGACGGTAGCATAGCCGCACCGATCCCCGGGCTCAGCTACTTTGCCTACGGCACGCTGAAATGGGGCGTCAACGTGGCCTGCGGCGACATCGACGGGGACGGCTTCGACGAAATCATCACCGGAGCAGGCCCGGGGGCGGTTTTCGGCCCCCATGTCCGCGGCTGGAACCACGACGGCAGCGGCATCGCCCCCATCCCGGGAGTCAGCTATTTCGCTTACGGGACGAACACGTTCGGCGTCCGGGTCACCGCCGGCGATGTGGACATGGATGGCATCGACGAGATCGTCACCACCCCCGGGCCCGGCGCCGTGTTTGGAGCGCACGTCCGCGGCTGGAATTTCGACGGGCAAACCCTCTCGGCCATCTCCAGCATGAGCTTCTTCGCCTTTGACGGTTCCATGCGCTACGGGGCTGATGCGGCACTGCTCGACCGCTGATGTCCCTCTCCGTCTCATCCCCGTTGATTTTATTTTTCAAAGGGATAGAATCCCTGAGACACTTCCCCCCTTACTGAGACACCCACGCGGAGACGGAGAGACCATGCCCAGGAAAATGAAAATCCTCTTCATCTGCCTGACCAATTCCAGCAGAAGCCAGATGGCCGAGGCCCTGCTCCGGGCCAAGGCCGGCGACCGGGCCGAGGCCTTCAGCGCCGGCATCACCCCGGCAAACCTCCACCCGCTGGCCGTGAAGGTGCTGGAGGAGGCCGGGATCCCGGTGGACGATCTGGCCGCCAAGTCCATCGGGCAGCTGGAGGAGGGGATGTTCGACATGGTGATCACCCTCTGCAACGACGCCCGGGAGGCCTGCTTCTCCCCCGATCGGACAGGCGAAGAGGAGCAGAAGCGGCTCTTCTCCGGGGTGCCGATCTATCTCCACTGGCCGGTCCGGGAACCGTCGGATGCCGGCGGCAGCAGCGAGGAGGTGCTGGAGGCCTTTCGCTCGGTCCGCGATCTGGTGGGCAAACGGCTGGAGGACCTTGTTGACTGCGGCTACCTCGACGCCTTTGCCCGGGAGCGCGAACGGCTGCAGCTCTTCGTCGATATCCAGCAGAGCGGGGTCCTGATCCACGACGAACAGCGCCGCATCTTCCTGGTCAATGACGCCCTGCTGAACATCACCGCCCGCACCCGGGAGGACCTGATCGGCCGGGAGTGCGGGGAGGTCTTCCCGCCCAAGGGCCTCTGCGGGGACAACTGCAGTTTCTGCGACAGCAAGGGCGGGGTCACCGAGGAGATGGAGTATCGCTTCAGCTTCGCCGATGCCCGGGGAAAGAAGAAACAGCTGCGGGTGATCGCCCGGCCGCTGGAGATGGAACCGGGGAAATACGGGGTGGTGGCGCTGGTCCGCGACGAGACCGAGGTCAGCCGTCTGCGCACCCGGCTGACCACGCAGAAGACCTTCCACGGCATGGTGGGCGTCTCCCCGGCCATCCGCGAGGTCTTCGGCATGATTGAATCGGTGAGCGCCTCGGACTACCCGGTGCTGATCACCGGCGAGAGCGGCACCGGCAAGGAGCTGGTGGCCGCGGCGATCCACCGCGAGGGCAGCCGCCGCAACGGGCCCTTTGTCCCGGTGAACTGCGGGGCCCTGCCGGAGAACATCCTGGAGAGCGAGCTCTTCGGCCACGTGCGGGGCGCGTTCACCGGCGCCATCCGCGACAAGAAGGGCCGGTTCGAGCTGGCCGGGAACGGCACACTGTTCCTTGACGAGGTGGGTGAACTGACCCAGCCGGTGCAGATCAAGCTGCTGCGGGTCCTGCAGGAGAAGATGATCGAGCGGGTGGGGGGTGAGAAACCGATCCAGGTGGATGTACGGATCATCAGCGCCACCAACAAGGATCTGCGGGAGATGGTGGCCAATGGCACCTTCCGCGAGGACCTCTTCTACCGCCTCTGCGTGGTGCCCATGGGCCTGCCCCCGCTGCGTGAGCGGCGGGAGGACATCGCCCCGCTGGTGGGCCACTTCCTCGAGCGGATCAGCCGCGAAACCGGCCGGGAGTTCCTCCAGGTGGATGACGGGGCCCTGGAGTGCCTGCTCAACCACCACTGGCCGGGCAACGTCCGCGAACTGATAAACGCCCTGCAGTTCGCCGCAGTACGCTCCACCGGTGAACTGCTCACACCCGAGCACCTGCCGCCGGAGGTGCGCTTCCGGCCGCCGGCAACCCGCTCGACCCAGCCCTCCCCGCTGGCCGGCCCGGGTGAGATCCCGCCCGTGTCATTCCCCCCCACCCCCCGGGGCCAGCGGGTAAAGCTGACCATGGCCATGGTGGAACAGGCCCTGCAGGAGACCGCCGGCAACAAGGTCCGGGCGGCCCGGCTGCTGGGCGTGGGCCGGGCCACGCTCTACCGCTTCCTCGATGCACAGAAAAAGGGCACCGCGGGATCGTAGAGCTTGTCATGCGGAGACGATTCCATGGGAAACAAAGTTGCCCTGTTGATCGCCACCTCCGTCACCCTTGTCGGGGCGGTGCTGACCCTGTGGGCCGCCCTGGCCAGCCGGAAGCTCACCGGCGAGTGGTTGGGATATCCGCTTCCGGATGAAGTGTGTGCCGCAATGGGTATCGGAATTTTTGCATTCATAATCGGGGTGATGCTGCTCCTGGCAATAGGTGTGCTGTCCTCGTACGAGCTCTATGCGGTCCAGAGCACTCTGAATACCGAGATCGTGGACGACCAGCACCCCGTCGCACGGATTGGGCGAATCATTCTTCGTGCGCACAGGATGGTGAACATCGGCATCGGCATTCTCCTGCTTCTGCTGCTTGTCTACGGAGCGTTCCAGGACCGTCTGATGGTCTGCATTCTGTGGACCGCGGTTCTGGCGGTGATTGTGGCCTGGTATCTGGCAAGAAGAAACCGCGAGAGTGGTGACGGGCACCCCCACAGCCATCTCCCGAATGGTCATTGACCGGTGATTTCAGCCCCTGAAGTCCAGGATTGTGTCACCATGCGGTTGATATTGCCCCTTAAGAGTTGGGGCGCTGGATCACACAGGCCCGGGCATTCTAACTGCCCCATGACATTCATACCATACAATCCCTACAGTTTTAATAGGTTATGACCGTCATCCAGTTCCCGCCCATGAAGATCCTGTTTTTCAAAACCCGATAAAGCCTTCCCCCTTTCCGCGTCATCCACATAATGGATACATCAAGTTGATCACATGGATGGAAGTTCACCATGTGATCCAAAGCGACTCTCAAGTTTCCCAGTATTTTCGAACCGAAGAGGCCCCAACCGGGGCGAACGCAGTGCCGTGGGGGTTTTCACCTTCACGGCAGTCGGTCATGGTTGTTGGAGACGTAATTAGACGTATCCGAACCCGTGGCTGAATGATGACATCACGGCCCGATTTCGGGCTGCAACAGAAAATGGAGACAGTTGATGACAAGATTTCTGACCAGAACTATGATGGCGACCCTCTGTATGTTGATGTTGGTGATTCCGGCGATGGCCACCGATGGACCGATCGACGCGAATTACACCCTGGCCGAGGGTTACACCCCCGCGGCTAAGTCAGATGCGGCAACCGAGGCTTCCCTCGGGGCACAGGAAGCCAATTTGGGCTACGCAACACCCGCTAATCACCTCAGCCTTGAGGAGATGCAGGCCAGTTGGCAGCCCGCGGTAGGTTACCAGACTCCGCGGATGCAGATGACCAACGCCGGCGAAGAACGGCTTTACGAGTTCAAGGGGCACGTCCTCACCGCGCCGGACACGCTGGCGCCCGCGACCCGCATCCTCTACGCGCCCTCCGAAGGGGACAACCCGACCTTCCGCGCCGATGTGGCCGCCTGCACCGGTGCCACCGTCGACTACTTCGACGCCATTTCGGGCACCCCGGACGTGGCCCTGCTCTCGACCTACGACTGCGTTCTGGTCTGGGTCAACTCCTCCTTTGCCGACAACGTCCTATACGGCGACAACCTCGCGGCTTACGTGGATGGCGGCGGTAAAGTGATCCTCGGCCAGTGGTGCTACTTCAGCGACCAGTTGTTCGGCCTGGCCGGTGCGATCATGACCTCGGCCTACTGCCCGGTCACCACTTCCACCAGTGGCAGTAGCGGTGCCTACGACGCTGACGGCACCGATTGCGTGCACGGCGGAGTCGCGGCCTACGACACCCAGTTTTTGGACGTCGCCACGCTGGTGGCCGGAGCTTCCTCCGACGGGACGTTCAACGACGTAACAAACAGCCTGGCAGTGGCCTGGCGGGCGGACCGGATGGTCTACTACAGCCCGGGCAACACCGGGGGCCACTACGGCACCGGAGACTGGGCCCAGTTGTTCTGCAACGAGTGCGATTGCACCGCTGGTACCGGCGACGTGGACTGCGCCTGCGCTGCTACCTACAGCGCGGGTGACCGGGTTGTGGCCACGGCGAGCAACCCCCAGGGCGCTTCCGGTCTCTCCCAGGGCTGGGGCGGCACCGTGATCAGCGGCAACAGCATTTTCACGAATACCGTCCTGCTCGTCTCCTGGGATGACTGGCAGCTTGGCCATGACGGCAACGGCTATGCCGAGTGTCCGGTGGATTCGCTCTCCGACACTTCCGGCTATTGGGTCGACTGCCCCGACGTCACCCCCTCGGTGAACGTGAGCTGCGCCTGTGGCGGCGCCTGGAACACCGGTGACCGCGTGATGGCCCTGATTGACAACCCCGATTCTCAGCCCGACGTGTATGCCGGTGACCATGGAACCGTTATCGCCGGTTCCACTACCCTCGGCAGCTCGCGGTTACTCATCTCGTGGGACGGTTTGACCTCGGGCCACGACGGCAACGGCTTCGCCGACTGCCCGGTGGTTGCCCTGGACAACACCTCCGGTTGGTGGGTGGACTGTTCTATGGTCGCTCCGGTGACCGCCGGCGGTCCCACCATCGCCGTGGCCCTCGACGCAACGCCCGACAACGGTTTTGTGCCCTTCGTCACACAGTTTACAGCGCAGTTGAACAACCTGACCACCGAAAACCGGCGTGCTGCCGGGAATATCAACGTGGTCATCGCCAGCGGCGCCGTCTTCACCAACTGGAGAGCGGGCTGGACCAACCTTTCCAGCCTGGAGAACTTCTCCACCTCGTGGAACACCAACTTCCCGGCCGTGCCCACGGTTATTGGTGTGAACACCTTTGAGCTGTTCGGTGTGGATGTGACCCCGGCGCCCTTCAACCAGCCGCCCTACGCGCCTTCCGGTGACACCGATACAGATGTGGCCACCGTCACCGCGAACTAGGAACCACAACCCGCTCCCCCCGGCTTCGGCCGGGGGGAGCGATTTCCCTCCTCTCCCCTCCTTCCTTCCCCACACCGTTTTCCCAGCACTATCACCGGCTCCCCTCTGGCATGAATGGCGGGCGCCAATCGGCTATACTTGCTGTAGATAGCGGTCCTGACCACCCACTTCACGGAGCAGTCGTGGAAGACATTATCACCCCGGAAAGCGGAATCGATGGTCCGGCGGAGAGTCCGCCGGCACGCGTTCGTGGAATCGATCTCCTGATCGGCGTCCCGATCATCTGGGTGATGGAACTCGGTCTGGGGATCGTGCTGGTGCTGTGGGCCGGCATACCCTTCGTGATCGAGGACCACCCCATCCCGCTGCTGGTTCTCACCCTGGCTTCCGGGGCGCTGACAGCCCTGATTGCCTGGTTTTTCGTCTGCCGCAAGTATGGCCAGACCTTCACCGGCGGTTTTTTGCTTACGCGGTCGGCCGGGAAGGCGCTGTGGATCCCCGTGGCCATCGGCATCGGCCTGGCCATTGTCGGCTCGGTGCTGAGCACCGCCTACTCCACCGGGGAGCACATGTTCTCCAAGCTGGCGTCCACCCCCACCGGTATGGTGTCGCTGGCCATCCTGGTGCTGCTGCTCCCCTTCGTGGAGGAACTCTACTACCGCGGGTTCATCTACACCGCCCTGGAGAACACGCTCGGGGCCCCACGGGCCACCGCGGCCACCATCATCTGGTTTGGCACGGCCCATTGCCTGCAATCCCTCAGCGATCCCGTCGCCATCCCCATCGTTTTCGTCTTCGGCGCTGTGCTCACGATTCAGCGGCGGGTTACCGGTTCACTCACCGCTTCACTGGTCAGTCATTTGACGTACAATGCCAGCCTGGTGCTGATTGCAGTGATCGTCGGGGTTTACGCGTCGTAAATCATCTTCGGCAATTCGCCAACGCAATCAAAGGAGTCCGCGATGAGGATTTATCGCTGTCCGCCAAAGATTCCCCGCTTCAGGCAGTGATCGAGCACATCGGTAACGTGGATCCCGAAGTCGATTTCACTGTGTTTCGTGAATTGTGGACTGGATGCGATGAATACAATCCCTCCCTGCACCTCAACAAGGAATACCAGAGCACGATCGGGATGTTGGAAGGACATCTGGCGGCTGAAGAATATGCCGAGGCCTGTGAACTGTGCACAGCGACGTTTGGTAAGTACCTGGTCAACCTCAAGTGGAACATGCGATGTGAAGCGGCGTACAAGGGCCTTGGCGATGCGCCCGGGGAAAAGCTGCACGATTACATGGTGAAAGGCCTGATCAAATCAATCATGAATTCCGGCGATGGGGCCGGCACCGATTCCGCCTACAAGGTGATCTCCTACCTCGAGCAGTCGGCCGTCTATGCAGTTCTGGGCTGTGAAGCACAGGGACAGCGCCTGGTGATTGATGGCGGCACATACTATGACATTATCCAGGTAAAGGATAAGAAGACCGGAGAGCTCAAGGATCTGTACTTCGATGTCAGCCACATGATGGGTTTGAAGGATAAGAAGGAGTGACGGACTCTGCTGACATCAGCCAGTGGTCGGTGTCCCTTCACCACCCGGGCCATCCGCACTCCCCGCCATCAGGTCGGCCAGGGTGGTTCCCGAGAAGTGGTCGGAGACCATGCGGTGGATGGTGGGCAGCAGACCGCCGAAGATGCAGTTGCCGAGAGTGCAGGCCTCGTTCCCCATCAAACAGTGCTCCCGGGGCAATGGGCCGTCCATGGCCTCGAAGATCTCCAGCAGGGTGATCTCCCCCGGCCCCCGGGCCAGAACAAACCCGCCGCGAGGCCCGCGCACCGACCCCACCAGCCCGGCCTTGTTCAGCCGCTGGAAGACCTTGTTCAGATGGGCCTCGGACGCGCCAAAGGGGGCGGCGGCCCGGGAAATGGAGACGGGCCAGGACTCCTGGTTGTTGGCCAGGTAGACCAGGGAGTGCAAGGCCAGGTTGGCCGCCTCGGTGATGTTCAGAATCATGTCGAACCCTCTTGTTTTACATCCTCGCCACACCGAGGAAGACGGCATGAAGTGCGGCGGCCAGCACGATGAACGCCGGCCGCGCCGCCTGCACCGCCCGACCGGCCAGGGTGTAGTGCAACTGGCTGTCCGGACAGGACCCCACACAGTCTCCGCAGAGCGTGCAGCTGAAACCCGGCTTCCTCTGTTCAGCGCATCGTAGCGGCAGACCCCGGTGCAGGTGAGGCACTCGGTGCAGCCGTCGCCGATGGCCACCCGGAAGGGTGAAAGCCGGCCCAGCAGGTTGGCCAGCAGGCCCATGGGGCAAAAGACCACACAGTGGGCCATGGCCCCGCTGCGCCGGGACCAGAGCATCATCACCGCCACGCCCACCAGACCGAAGGCCAGGGCCAGTCCGCCGGCCAGCATGGTGGAAGCCCCGGTGCCGCGCAGCACCAGTGCCGTCACCGGCACCAGGATCAGCAGCGCCCAGCGCAGCGATCGGCTCCAGGCCGGCAGCGCCTTCGGACGTTTCCTCGCCCGTGAGGCGGCATGGTCCCAGGCACCGATATAGCAGAGGTGGCTGCACCAGGCCGGCCCCACCAGCAGCACCGTGCTGGCGAAAAGGATCAGCATGAACAGCCCTTCCATGCGGAAGAGCGGCCCGGCAATGATCAGGGCCGGCACCGGCAGGTGCAGCTCGCCGGTCATCAGGAAGAGGTCAAAGCCCAGGAGCCCGATCAGAAGCTGGGTAAAAAAAACGAAAGAGAAAACCAGCCAGACCCGGCGGCGCCACAGCGGCTGGGCCGCGGGGTCGAGCATTTTGCCGCCGATCCAGGCGGCGTAAACCGCCAGCAGCAAGGCCTCGATCCACCCACCGCCGGGGACGAACCGCTCAAGCAATAGCAGCGGGCGGTCCACCGGCGCCAGCTGCACTGCGGTCAGTGCAGCCGCGGTGACGATGAAAGCGGCGAAACGGGGCCCCCGTAAGGCCGGGGCCCCTGTTCCCGCACCGTGATCAGAGCCATTCCTCTCCAAGGACATCACCCTTCAAACCAACGGTCAGCTTCTTCAGCGGCACCTTGCGGCCGGCCGAGGACGCGGCCTGGGTGGCCAGCTGGACCAGGCCGGCGCAGCAGGGAACCTCCATGATCATCACGGTGAGGGTGTTGATCTTTGCCTGGTCGATCATCGCCACCAGTTTCTGCAGGTAGACGTCCTGGCCCTGGTCGAGCTTGGGGCAGGCCACGGCCAGCGATTTGCCCTGGAGATGATTTGTGTGGAAATCACCCATGGAGAACGCACAGCAGTCGGCAGCCAGCAGCACATCGGCCCCCTCGAAATACGGGGCCATGGGCGATACCAGGTGCAGCTGGATCGGCCACTGTCGCAGCGCTGAAGGCGCGCTGGCGCCGTCGCCGGGTCCGGCAGCCGGGGCATCAGACGGCTCATCGAACATCTGCATCAATGACCCGGGACAGCCACAGGGTGCCTCCCCGTCGCTGTGTCCGTGGGGCGTGGCTGCCGGGGCAGCTGCTGCGTGCTTGAGGCTTTCCTCCTTCTTCAGGTCTTGCAGGTGGTCCTCCACCGCTGCCTCGTCGAACTCCACGGCCTCACGGTCCACCACGGAGATCGCCCCCTCGGGACAGTCACCGAGACAGGCGCCGAGACCGTCGCACAGATTGTCGGCCA
>RCNC010002772.1_pt1 | contig 11587 bp, 10 predicted proteins | sample 2041301 | NCBI WGS metagenome assembly RCNC01 (sample SAMN09708231, study PRJNA481090) | Marine sediment metagenome, whole genome shotgun sequencing project. | biome: marine sediment; feature: ocean; material: sediment; isolation source: Sewage treatment plant 13A marine sediment (STP13A) ... | reverse complement strand
GACAGCGATGCGGCACTCACCGATGCACTGCGACTTTCTCGCGGCATGACTTATAAGAATGCAATCGCTGGACTACGTTTCGGCGGTGGAAAATCAGTCATTCTTGCCAATGACGCCGCGCCAAAATCACCCGAACTGTTCCGTGCGTTCGGTCGCGCGGTTGAATCACTGAATGGACAATATGTAACTGCTGAAGATGTCGGTTGCAGTGTTGACGACATGCGTAGCGTCAACGAAGAAACAAATTACGTATCCGGATTACCGAAGAGCGGCAATACCGCCGGCGGCGATCCGTCGCCGATTACGGCGATGGGCGTGTTCCTCGGAATTCGAGCTGCGGTACGCGAGCGACTTGGGCGCGACTCACTCGAAGACGTTAGCGTCGCCGTACAAGGCGTTGGCCATGTCGGCCTGAATCTTTGTCGCTTATTGAATAAAGCTGGAGCAAAAATAGTGGTTGCCGACGTCAATCGGCATAACTTGCAAATGGCACGTGATGAACTACCCGTCACAGAAGTAGCTCCGAATACATTGCTGTATAGCAAAGTGGATGTACTCGCTCCCTGCGCCCTGGGAAATGTGTTGACCGCACAGACGATTCCAAATATTCAGGCCAAAGTCATCGCTGGTGCCGCGAACAATCAACTCGCTACCGAACAAGATGGAACACGATTGACCGAACGCGAAATTTTGTACGCGCCGGATTACGTGATCAACGCAGGCGGAATCATCAATGTTGCGCACGAATATTTTGGCAACAGCTCGGAGGAAAAAGTGCTCGCCGAAGTCGGAGAAATTCCGAAGCGTCTTGATATAATTTTCGCAGAGGCAAAAGATAGTGGCGAAGCAACCAACTTAATTGCCGATAGAATGGCGCGCCGCATTGTGGCCGCCGGCGCCAAAGGATAGATCAACTATGGCCAATAAATCGCGACTTCACATACCGCGCCCGTCGGCTCGTCCGGGCGACAAACCAGACTTCAGCTACCTGAACCTTGCACCGGCTGGTAGCGCGGACAAGCCTGCGCCCGATGCTCGAACTCGCGATACCGAATTTCTGAGTAGCGGACTCGTACGCGTTCTCGACGACGACCATCAGGCCGTCGGCCCCTGGAATCCCAATATCGATCCAGGTGAACTTCAAATCGCACTGCGCTGGATGCTGATGAATCGCATTTTCGACCAACGCATGTGGCAGATCCAACGTCAGGGGCGTATCTCCTTCTATATGGAGGCGCTTGGCGAAGAAGCCGTTTCTATTGCTCAAGCGATGGCGTTGCGCCCAGGTGACATGTGTTTCCCGTCATATCGTAATCAGGGTCTGTTCATGTATCGCGGCGTAAAACTGGTCGACATGATGTGCCAGTGCCTGTCGAATACACGCGACATGTGTAAAGGACGCCAGCTCCCAATCATGTATCACAGCAAGGACGCGAACGTATTCTCGATTTCGGGCAATCTCGCGACCCAATACCCACACGCAGTGGGCTGGGCAATGGCTTCGGCGATCAAAGGCGAAGATCACATCGCCGCGTCATGGGTCGGCGACGGCAGTACCGCTGAGGCGGACTTTCATCATGCGCTGACCTTTGCCGCTGTCTATCAGGCGCCTGTCATACTGAATGTTGTTAACAATCAGTGGGCGATTTCAACCTTCCAGGGATTTGCCGGCGGCGAACGACGCTCCTTCGCTTCACGTGGCCTCGGTCTCGGTATTCCTGGAATTCGGGTAGACGGCAACGACCTGCTCGCAATTTACTCGGTCACGTTGTGGGCAGCTGAGCGCGCGCGGCGCGGCGGCGGTCCAACGCTGATTGAGCTGGTTACCTATCGAGCCGGCGCTCACTCCACAAGCGATGATCCCAGCAAATATCGCCCGAAGGACGAGTACAAAGAATTTCCACTCGGCGACCCCATCGATAGACTAAAAAATCACCTGATCAGTATCGGCCATTGGACGACGGAGAAACACGAACAGCTTGAGGAAGAATTGAGAGCTGAAGTTTTGGCCGCGTGGAAAGAGGCGCAGAAATTCGGAACAATGACCGAAGGACCGTTCCTCGAGTCCGGTACGATGTTTGACGATATTTACGCAGAGACGCCAAAGAATCTCGAATCGCAACGGCGCTACATGCTTGAGATCGAGGGGTCCTGACATGGCGCAAATGAACATGATCGAGGCGATCCGCTCGGCACTTGATGTGACCATGGACAGAGATCCAAGTGTCATCGTGATTGGCGAAGACGTCGGCTACTTCGGCGGCGTGTTTCGCTGCACGGATGGATTGCAACGCAAGTTCGGTGAACATCGAGTCATCGATGCACCGATAGCCGAAGGCGGCATTATCGGCGCAGCTATCGGCATGGGCATTAATGGTCTTCGGCCGGTCGCCGAAATTCAATTCGCCGATTATATTTACCCCGGCTTCGATCAAATCGTCAGCGAGCTCGCTCGCATCCGCTACCGAAGTGCGGGCGAATTTTTCTCCCCCGTTACAATTCGTACACCTTGCGGCGGCGGCATTCGCGGCGGCCAGACTCATTCGCAAAGCCCGGAGGCAATCTTCGCCCACGTGACTGGCATCCGCAGCGTGATGCCATCGAATCCGTATGACGCGAAGGGGCTGTTGATTAGTGCGATCGAGTCTGACGATCCGGTTGTGTTTTTCGAACCGAAGAGAATCTACAACGGACCCTTTGACGGTGATCCCGACAAACCGGCCGTATCCTGGGCATCACATCCAAAAGGTGAGGTGCCCGAGGGCCATTACACCGTGTCCTTAGATACCGCAGAAATTGTCAAAGCCGGCGAAGAACTGACGATCGTCACATACGGCACCATGGTGCATGTCGTCAAAGCTGCTGCGGAAGAAGTCGGCGTTGATGCTGAGATTATTGACGTCCGCAGCATTTCGCCGCTGGATGTTGAGACCTTGACTACATCGGTCAACAAGACCGGCCGCTGCCTCGTGGCGCATGAAGCAACCCGCTTTGCGGGCTACGGCGCCGAATTGGCGGCCAGAATTCAAAAGGATTGTTTCTACAATCTGGAAGCACCTATTGGTCGAATAGCCGGCTGGGATACACCGTACCCGCATGCATTCGAGTGGCAGTACTTCCCCGGCAAGAAACGCGTTGCGAACGGTATTCGCAAAATGATGGAGGAAGGATGAGCGAGTACATCTTCAAACTTCCGGATATGGGCGAAGGCATGGTCGAGTCTGAGATCGGCGAGTGGTTCATCAAAGTCGGTGAACAGGTCACCGAAGAAGATATCGTTGGATCCATGATGACGGACAAGGCAGCCGTTGAGTTATCGTCTCCTGTTTCCGGCAAGGTCATAAAGCTAGCGGGTGAGCCCGGCGATATGGTCGCCGTTGGTGCAGCGCTGGTCATCTTCGAAACGGATGATGTGATTGGGCCTTCAGGCCCAATCGCGGCTGAAGCCGCTCCCACAAATGTTGCTGTAAGAGAAGAGTCTGTGGGAGGGCCTTCAGGCCCGATCGCGGCTGAAGCCGCCCCCACAAATCAAACACGGGTCATGACATCGCCTGCGATTCGACGTCGCGCTAAAGAAGCGGGCGTAGATTTGACGACAGTTGTGGGGACTGGCCCCGGTGGGCGCGTTTCTCGCCAGGACTTTGATGCACATCTGGCGGGCCACCCCCCAAGCACGGCCGTCACCAAGTTTGCTCCGGCAGTCGACAAAGAAATAAAGGTCATCGGCCTGCGTCGCATCATTGCCGAGCGCATGACAAAGGCCACTCAGGAAGTACCGCACTTCACTTACGTTGAAGAAATCGACATCACTGAAGTCGAAGCACTACGTAAGCACCTGAATGATAAGAACGCAGACAAATCACAAAGACTTACACCGTTACCTTTCCTCGGGCTCGCCTTAATTCGCGCCTTACGTGAATTTCCACAGTGCAACGCGACCTATAACAAGGATCGCAATGTCATCGTGCAACATGGCGCCGTGCATCTTGGCGTCGCCACGCAGACACCGGATGGCCTCAAAGTGCCGGTGGTACGAAATGCGGACCGCATGACCGTCCACGAGCTCGCGAGCGAAATTCGACGGGTATCAGACGCTGCACGCAATAACAGCATTACCAAGTCAGAACTCAGTGGCTCGACAATCACGATCACCAGTCTTGGCAAGCTCGGCGGCATCGTGTCAACGCCGGTCATCAATATGCCGGAGGTCGGTATCATCGGTGTGAATAGAGCGATCGAGAAACCGGTTGTTCTAAACGGCCAGATCACCGTCCGAACGATGATGAATTTGTCCTCGTCATTCGACCATCGCTTTGTCGACGGCTACGATGCCGCAGCCATGATTCAACGCATCAGGGAGCAGCTGGAACATCCGGCAACGATCTTTATTTGAGAAAAATACAACTCAAGACCCCCTATCTTCTTTTTATGGGTGATGTTCCTGACGACCATCACGCAAAGACCGGACATGGCATCGCTTATTGGCGCCCCGAAAAATGCGTGGGCCAATTGCGACTACCCGGTTGCCCGGTCGATATGGGCGTGCCAGAACTTGATGTTGCCGCTGCAGTAGAAGCCGGCGTAGGCACTGCGATTATAGGCGTTGCTTCGACAGGCGGTATTCTCAGCGATACGTGGATACCGATGCTTGCGAAATTGGCACGCGCAGGCATCGACATCGCTGGCGGTACTCACGCAAGACTTCAGGACAATGACGAGCTGGTCATCGCTGCGAAGGAAGGTGGCGCAGAGTTGATAGATGTCCGCGTTCCTCCGAGCGACATTGAAGTCGGTAGCGGCGTGAAGCGCTCGGGCAAAAGAATATTAATGATTGGCACCGATTGCGCGGTTGGCAAGAAATACAGTGCACTGGCCCTGCATCGCGAACTCGCGACGCGTGGAGTTAATGCAGATTTTCGGGCCACGGGCCAGACCGGCATCATGATCGCCGGCGAAGGCATGCCGATTGATGCGGTAGTCGCCGATTTCGTATCGGGTGCGGCAGAACTCCTGTCGCCAGATAATGATAACGATCATTGGGATATTATTGAGGGTCAGGGGTCGCTACTGCACCCCGGTTACGCAGCGGTGAGCCTGGGTTTGCTGCACGGCTCGCAGCCCGATGCGATCGTTGTTTGCCACCATACTCGTAGTGACTTCCTCGATGGCCTTGAGGTGGACGTTGAGATTCCGCCGCTCAACGAGGTAGCGGAAACCGCGTTAACTCTCGCACAAATCACTAACCCGAACTGTATTTGGGCTGGCATCAGCATGAATACCTCATCACTCGCCGACGAAGAACGGCGTAGCTATCTTTCTGATATTTCGGGAAAATATGGACTTCCTTGCGCCGACCCTGTGGCGACGGGCATGGCAGATATCGCCGACTACTTGCTGGAGAACATCAAATGACGCGTCGCGTATCGGTACATCTCGAAAACTGGATGGCGTTGATTCCGTTTCGAATCTCGCGCAATACCTGGGATGATTTCCCGAGCGTTGTTTGCGAAATCGAACAGGACGGGGCGATCGGGCGTGGCGAAGGCTTGGGTGTTTACTACCTCGGCGAAGATCAGAAATCGATGCTTGCGCAGATCGAATCTATTACTGGTGAACTGGCTGCCGGCGCCGGGCGTCAGGAGTTGATGGAGCTCTTACCTCCCGGTGGGGCCCGCTGTGCCGTGGACGCGGCCCTATGGGACCTCGAAGCGCAGTTGGCGAATACATCGGCATGGGAATTAGCCGGTGTAAGCTCAGATCCGATAGAAACTGTGTTCACGATCGGACTTGAGGCCGAACCGGATGACATGGGGGCTCGGGCGGCAGCGGCAAGCGATCTCACGCTCTTCAAAGTAAAGCTGAGTAACGACAGACCGGTAGAGCGCATCGCCTCTATTCGTAAAGCCCGACCTGATGCGAGACTCGTCGTTGACGTTAATGAAGGCTGGGAATTTGATCAACTGGTTGAGGTCGCCCCTGCACTCGCCGAACTCGGCGTCAGTATGATCGAGCAACCGTTGCGGCGTGGCCATGACGATGCACTGGAAGGCTACGACTCACCGTTACCGCTGTGTGCGGACGAGTCGATCCAGCACTCTGGTGAACTTGAACAGATAGCCAATCGCTATCAGATGATTAACATCAAACTCGATAAGTCCGGTGGTTTGACGCACGGTCTTGAGCTGGCAGCCGCTGCAAGAGAAAAAGACCTCGGCATCATGATCGGCTGTATGGGCGGTACTTCCCTGAGCATGGCGCCAATGCATGTGATTGGGCACGTTGCAGATTTCGTCGATATCGACGGACCACTCCTACTAAAGAATGACCGCGCCGGTGGATTTATCTACGACAAGGGAATCGTGTCCCTACCCCAGAAACGTTTCTGGGGTTAATACTGAACTAAGTTCTTACTTCTCTGGCAACGGCTAACGCCTCACGTGCCAATTTCGTAATTTGATCGTAGTCTCCCGCCGCAATTACCGCTGCGGGTGTCAACCAACTGCCGCCGCAGGCAAGAACGGAAGGAAGCGCAAGATAGTCCTTCAGGTTGGCCGTCGAAACGCCGCCCGTCGGCATGAATGTCACATCTCTGAATACGGATGAGAGCGACTTGATCATTGCAACACCTCCGGCCTGTTCTGCCGGGAAAAATTTGAGTTCCCGAAGACCCATATTCCATGCTTGCTGCGCTTCCGTCGCAGTCACCACGCCGGGGATGATTGGCACGCCCAGTTCGTTCGCCGTCGCAACCACGTCTTCGTGCAAACCCGGCGAGACAATGAATCTAGCGCCCGCGGAAACAATGCTGCGCGCTTGCTCCGCACTCAGAACGGTACCTGCCCCCACATGGGCCTCAGGCACCTCGGCTGCAATCGCCGCGATTGCGGCTGGCGCCGCCGATGTTCGCATTGTTACTTCAATGATCGGTAAGCCACCCGCAACCAGCGCTCTTGCAACGGCTACTGCTTTGTCGGCGTCATCGATAACAACAACGGGGACTACCGGAATATTTTCTAATATCGATTTCATAGGATTCTTTATCTGCTTCTAGAAAAATTTAGTCAAATGTGGTCGCCACCAACGGTAGGTTTGTTGCAACCGCCGCACGCTTCATACCGTCCGAATTGTAAGGCATGGCTATTTCGCCGCTTCTGCTTACGGCGATCAGTCCAGCGTCGCCTCCCAATCGCTTTATCTCGGCCAGCACATGGTCTGCAGCTTCCTGCAAGGTCCGACCTGCTTTGAACTGATGCGCGACAGCAATCGCACCGCCGGATCTGATGATATGTTCGCCTGTGCCGGTAAACGATATCGCAACGTCATCATCCGCCCAGGTACCCGCCCCGATAAGCGGGGTGTCACCCACGCGGCCTTCGAGCTTCATGAATGTGCCGCCTGTTGACGTCGCCGCCGCGAGCTCGCCAGATTGATCCAGGGCAACCGCACCTACCGTGCCATGCTTTGATGCAGTGACATCCTCGGCGGTAACACCGATCGGCAGTACGTAGTAAGAACCTGCGTCGTCGACTAAATCAAATCCCGAGGCTGTCGCAAAATGGAGTGCGCCGCTGCCCGCTAACATGACGTGTGGTGTTTTCTCCATCACGCCGCGAGCAACCCGCACAGGATTAACGACATTAATAACCGCAGCGACCGCACCTGCTGCACGAGTGGGTCCATGCATAATCGATGCGTCAAGCTCGACGTATCCAGCGGAGTTCGAGGCCGATCCTTTGCCGGCCACATACAAGCCACAGGACTCGAGTTCCGCGACGGCATACTCGACAACATCGAGGGCACTGGTGCCGCTGGCCAGCATGGACTCACAACTTTCCGCGAGACCTCGTAAATGCGCCTCGGTGACCGCGTAGTCGCGGCCGGGAACAGGGCCCGCACCGCCATGCAGCGCGACAGCATAATTTGCCATGGGTTTCAGTTTTCAGAGTCGACAGGCGAGTGAGTCTACCGGCCCCGGCTGGTTACGGCTATGGATTAGTAATCTATCCGGTCGCGGCGCGCCGCCGGGCGCATCATGAGCATCTGTACGGTACCAGTGGCACGTTCTATGAACGCGGCTTCGCAGTAGCACAAATAAAACTCCCACATGCGTATGAACGTCTCCGGATATCCCAGCGCCCGTGTTTTGTCGATGCTTTGGAAGAAACGTTTATTCCAATGATTAAGAGTGGTGGCGTAATGCGGCCCAATATCTTCAGTGTGCAGTACCCGCATGTCAGTAGTACGCGTCATTACGCCAGTCATGTCTGTGACGGATGTCAGGCAACCACCTGGGAAGATGTAACGGCGGATAAAGTCCACACCCGTTTTGTACTTGTCATACTGTTGATCGGCGATTGTTATCGCTTGCAACAGCATCTGCCCTTCCGGCTTAAGTAAGGCGCTGCATTTTTGGAAAAACGATTTGTGAAACTGATGCCCTACCGCCTCTATCATTTCTATCGACACCAACTTGTCGTACTGACCTTCAAGGTCTCGATAGTCATCGAATAACAAAGTGACCTTGTCCTCGAGGCCAGCCTCTTTGACGCGCATGCTTGCGAGCTCGTACTGCTCTTTTGAGATCGTGGTTGTAGTGACGTGACAACCATAGTTCTTCGCGGCGTAAATGGCGAAACCGCCCCAGCCTGTGCCAATCTCAACCACGGAATCCGTGGCTCTTAGATCAAGCTTCCTGCAAATTCGATCCAGTTTGGCGGTCGCTGCCATTTCCAGAGACGTATCCGGTGTTTCGAAGTAGGCACAGGAGTACATCATGGTCGGGTCCAGCCAACTCGAATAGAAGTCGTTGCCGAGATCGTAATGCGCAGCAATGTTGCGTCTGCTTCCATCTCTAGTATTGCGGTTCATCCAGTGCAATAACTTACGCGCTGGTCGCACAACGGCTGACAAGCCCGAATCGATGTCCTCGAGAACGTCTCTGTTAATTAGCAATATTCGCAGGAGATCGCTCAATTTATCGCAGCGCCAATGTCCCTGCATGTAGGCCTCGCCGGCGCCAATCGAGCCACCGAAAGCGATATCGCCATAAAACGCTGGGTGCTCTACCTGCAATACTGCTGCTAGCTGACACGTTTTTGTCTGACCACCATAGACGACGACGGAATCACCTTCTTTGATGGTGATTTGGCCGTTACGCAACTTACTCAGGCGTGACCGGACCATACGCCGGGCAAAGTTCTCCAGCTGTGTTGGACGGACAGGCGCTTTGAGAAAAGAAGGCGAACTGATCGTTGTTGCTTTCATCGTTGTTCCACCATCGATGTCGGTTTTTCAGGGTGTGGATAAATAGGGACGCGCTTTAGCCATAATCGTAGCGCCTGCCAGTGAATTGCGAAAATGGTTCGCATTGTTTGAAACGGATAGCGACATAAAACGCCCGCCAGAGAGTACGACGTTATCTCCTTGCGCTGCAGGTTCAACATGGCCTTGAACGCTCTGCTCCCTGATATCTCGTTTGCCATGAAAACAGAAACGGCTGCAGACGGTTGCGTTAGTACCCATTTGTAATTCACATCCATCGGCATGAATGGCGAAACATGCATTTCCTTCGAGACACTAAATCGCCACAAATTGGGTTTTCCCTGTGAGTTTGTGCAGCTCTCAACGTAGCAATGCTGCTCTCCCCACGGCGTGTTGTTAACTTCGACAACGACGGCTTCAACAGTCTCGCCATCATCTGCAAAGCAGTAGTAGAAGCTGACGGGACTAAAAAAGTAGCCGAAATAGGAAAAATTGGTGAGCAGGCGAATTGGACCCGTAGGCCGGGTACCCAACTTCTCAGCAACCAGGTCTCGAACATCTTCCTGGAGATCACCCTCTCCCATATGTCGATCGCGTTGAAAAGTCGCCAACGCGGAACGGGATGCCGACCAAAACCAATGCTTTTCGAACAACTGCGGCAACTCGTCGAGATCGACATACATCATGAAAATGCGGTAGTCGAATCGATGGCTTACCGGCTGCACGCGTGTATGGCTAACCCGCCCTTCGTAAATGCAGCTCTTCATCACTAAGCCACTCCTCGAAGTGTTGGACAGCATTCAACGCACTGGTGACGCCATCCTCATGAAATCCATTGCGCCAATAGGCGCCGCAAAAATAGAAGCGATCAACATTGAGCTCACGCTGCCGTGATTGGGCCGCTACCGCCTCTCGGGTATACATAGGGTGTTCGTACCGAATCCTCTTTATGACGCGATCCGCGCGAATATCCTGGTCATTATTCAGTGTTACGCAGTACTGATTCTGCGCGCTCAGACCTTGCAGAATATTCATGTTGTAAGTCACCGTGACGTGGCGCTCCGGGTCTTTGGGAATGTGATAGTTCCAGGCAGCCCAGGTCTTTTTTCGACGTGGCATTACGCTGACATCGGTATGCAGAATTGCCTCGTTGGCCTGATATTGAATGGCTCCGAGGACCTCGGCTTCAGCCGTCGTCGGATCTGACAGCATCGACAAAGCCTGGTCGCTATGACACGCAAAGAAAACCGCGTCGAACATCTCCGCTTCAGTGCCAACCGATCGAATCTCAACACCCACCGCGGTACGACGCACCGAGCGAACCGGACTATTAAGACGTATTCGGTCGCGATGCCCGGCAACGAGTTTCTTGACGTACTCTCTCGAGCCCCCACTCACTACTCGCCACGTCGGACGGTCGTTTAGTTGTAACAATCCGTGATTTGAGAAAAAACGCACCAGGAAATCAATCGGCATATCCAGTACGCGCTTCGGCTCGGCCGACCAGATCGCCGCCGCCATCGGCACAAGGTACTGCTCGGCGAACTCGATACCATATGCATTCATAGCCAGGAACTCACCTACTGTAAGTCCTTCGATGTGAGAATAATCTTCCTTACTAGCCTCTTTATTAAATCTCAGAACATCGCGAATCATTCGATAGAACCGCGGTCGCAGAAGATTTCGCCGTTGCGCGAACAAGGCATCCAGCGACCGTCCGTTATACTCCAAGCCGCCATTCTCGCTGCGCACGCTAAAACTCATCTCACTGTCTTTGGAGTTTTGCCCTATCTCATCAAGAAGCTGAATAAATTTTGGGTAGGTGCGATCGTTAAAAACGATGAACCCGGTATCAATCGCGAGCTTCTTGCCACCTTCAAACACATCAACGGTATTCGTATGTCCGCCAACATAGGGTGCGGACTCGAATACCGTAATGTCGTGCTGCTGATTGAGCTTGTAAGCAGCAACATTTCCAGCAATACCCGTACCAATAATAGCGATCTTCATGTGGCTACCACTGCTGCGGAACGCGCCGCAACTTGCTGGCGTCGTAGCCGTTCAAAACTATGAACTCGACCAGCTCGTCGTAGAGTTGCTCCGGGATCTGCGGATCACGAGCCATGATCCAGACGAAATCACGCTTGTTTCGGCCAACCACGGTTACTGAGTAGTCTTCATCGAGAGAGATAATTCGGTAGTCCGCTTTTATGGGCCAAACGAATCGCATACCCCAGACCGCGTTCGACTCGGTATCGGTTACAAATCCTTTCGGATTGTATTCTTTTTCCTTGCCATCGAAACCGTCTTTGCGAAAGGTGAAACG
>RCNC010002769.1_pt1 | contig 11594 bp, 9 predicted proteins | sample 2041301 | NCBI WGS metagenome assembly RCNC01 (sample SAMN09708231, study PRJNA481090) | Marine sediment metagenome, whole genome shotgun sequencing project. | biome: marine sediment; feature: ocean; material: sediment; isolation source: Sewage treatment plant 13A marine sediment (STP13A) ... | reverse complement strand
TTTTGATGAAGAGAATTATAGAATTTATCAGGCATTACAATAGTTGCAAGGGATATTACGGAAAGAAAGGAAGCGGAAGAACAGTTAAAAGAACTTAACGCTACAAAAGACACCTTCTTTTCAATCCTGGCACATGACCTTAAAAATCCGTTTTCAAGCCTTCATTCTATGAGTGAACTGGTCATCCGGGACTATCAGGATCTTGAAGAAGAGGATAAATTGCAAGTGCTAAAAAATATTCATAAACAGACTGAACTCATATACAACCTGCTGGAAAACCTGTTGACATGGTCAAAATCACAAAGTGGAAGGATTGAATATTCACCCGAGAAATTCAATCTCTCAAAGCTGGTTGAGGTGAATATTAATTTACATCAGGTACCTGCAGAAAAAAAGGGCGTAGTTCTTAGCTCAAATGTTGAAGAGGAAATTCAGGCGTACGGAGACAGGGAAATGATCAATACGGTAATCAGAAATTTGGTCAATAATGCTGTTAAGTTTAGTAATACAGGTGGACTGGTAGCAGTGGAGATTCAGCGCAGAAAAAAATTATTTGAGGTAATGGTTAGGGATCAGGGCACTGGTATATCAGATGAAAATGTAAATAAAATATTCCTCATTGATCAAAAATTCAAAACACCCGGAACATCAGGAGAAACAGGTACTGGATTGGGATTGGTACTGTGCATGGATTTTATTGAGAAAAACGGGGGAGAGATATGGGTCAAAACCGAGGAAGGTTCAGGGTCGAGTTTTTATTTTACCATTCCCAGTTACCCGGTCAAATAAATTTCTATAAAGGTTAAAATTTTGTGAAATTATTAGATTTGCGATTCCTGAATAATATATAGTCGTACATTTACTTTAACCAAGTAATAAAACAATCATACGTACTTAACTATTAATTAATTAAAAGATGAAAAAAGTTTATTTTTTGATCAGCATGATTGCTGTATTCGTAATGTCGGCACAGGCCCAAACCAAAGAAGAGATCGAATTGTATCAAGCCATATTTGGAATGGAAAAAAAGGATGTTGTGGCTGAGTGGGTTTCATTAGAAGGTACGGCTGCCGCTGGTTTTTGGACCCTTTATGATGAATATGAATCAGCCAGGAAGCTGCATGGGCAAAAAAGGATATCGCTTTTAACCAGGTATGCTATTCAATATGAATCACTTGATGATGAGAACACAGACCAGTTGATGAAGGATATGATGGCACTGGGTAAGGATTACGATAAACTGATTCAGAAGTATTACAAAACCATTCGGAAAACTGTCGGGTCAAAGACTGCCGCTCAGTTTTACCAGCTTGAGGTGTATTTTCAAAGTGTAATCCGACTTGAAGTGCTGGAGCAAATACCTTTCATCGGAGAATTTGATGACTGATCATCTCCCTTAACACATTCTGAGCCTGGCTGCATCCTTCATGGCGTCCTGAAGACTTACCTTTTTGTTATTACGCAAGTTTCATTCCTGTCTTGCCCCACTTTTGCTAACAGGCATGCGCAGGGTGACTGATTTTGAATCAGGATTGCCTGAAGTTACATCATCTTCTCTAAAGCTGGCTATAAGGATGTGCTGATCAGATTTGCGGTGATAATCATATATGATGTATATGGTGCCGTCGTTCACCTGCTGGCCATCCGGGTAAGAAACACCTGATCGTTCATCCAGTAACAGGCCTCCTGACCAGGAAAGGCCATCATCTTTTGAAATAAAGGCCATCAAGTTGGAACGGTCTGTTCTCTTATTAATTGGACCGTGTTTTACAAGCAGAAGGTTTCCTGAATTAAGTCTCCGGATAAAAAACCGGGCTGTAGGGTGCTCTATCTTTGAAGGGATTAAAGGACTCCAGTTGCTACCGTTGTTTGTTGAAACGCTTTCGCCTATTCCGTATTGAGTGCGAACAAGCATCCATAGTGACTTATCCTTTCGTTCAATAATGATATGTTCATCAAAACTGCGGACATCATCGGGCACAGTGGCAGCTCCTTTGACAAGCCAGGTTTCACCACGGTCAGTGGAAACAACCATCTGGGCGCTTGCGTCTACTAGATTCCATAATGATACCGGTAAAATCCACTCTCCGCCAGATAAAACTGCTGGTTTGCACATCATCACACCATCGGTAAGACGCCTGGGTTTTGACCATACCGGCTTCCTTTTATCAGGTTTTTTTGTAGTAATGGACCAGACTCCTGCCAATGTTCCATCTTTGATAAGAGACCATGCACCGGAATGGGCCATTGCCTGTGCCCAGAACACCCAGAGTTTGCCGTCCGGATCAATCCAGATCTCCGGATCATAAGACCTGGCCGGTCCAGGTCCATCCGGATCAATAGCAAGCATTTCTTCCCATGTTTCTCCCCCATCACCACTGGTGGCAACTACCACGTAATTATTGCTGTCTTCAGCCGGAGTTACACCTGTGTACCAGGTGGCCCACATACGGCCCTTCCGGCTGATTGCCAGGCTTGGAATCCCGGTAAATTTTCGGTGTTCTGCTGAATGCCCCAGCGTTTTTGCAGGATTTGTAATTATCTGAGGCGGATCTATAAACGATGTATTATCCTGTGCAAACGTTTCAGTTTGCACAATGAAAATGCAGGCAACTATTCCAAAAAACAGATTTAGCTTCATGTATAATGTAATTCACCCTGTATACATTGGAAAGTTATAAATTTTCCAGGGTTTTTACGCTTGCTTCTTGCTTTCAAGCCACCAGGGAAGAGATTTTTTCCATCCCAGGGCAAAAATTCCTATGGTATACAGTCCGATGTTAAAAATGCTGATGGAGAAGACCCCTATAGAGAAGATCCCGATGGAGAATATCCCAAGAGAAAATTTACCAGCAGCAAAAACTCCACAGGCAAAATCACCTGCAGCAAAATAGTTACAGGTGAAATCACCGGTGCTGAACTGGTTACCGATAGTAAAATGGAGAATTAATCCTAAGACAAACAAGGTACCAGCTGTTAAGAGAATCCATGATTTTTTCATAATGCATTTTTTAAGGTTATTTTTCTGACAATGCAATTTTGGGATTATCAGGTTCAGCATTATAAATGTCGGGACAGAATGTTTGCTTATGTGATAAGATGCATAACCCTGGGATGGATTGCACAAAATTCTGGGATGGAAGGAATAGGCTAAGGGCTTTTACTAATGGCCTCCCTGAATGATTTGGAGTAGTTCCTGGCGACAGGAACTACCTTATCAAGGTATTTTATAAGCAGGCGGTAGCCCTGAGAATTCCCAGTGACTTTTTCTATGTAGGACAGGTTTATTATATAGGCCCGGTGGCATTTAAACAGGTTTCCTGCCTCCAGGATCTGGCTTTCGATATTTTTAATGGTGTTGCGAATTAATAAGCGGACAATCTTGCCTTCTTCCAGGAACCAGGTATTAACGTAATTTCCTTCTGATTCAATACATATCAAATTGGATGCAGGGATTTCAATCTTCTGATTCTTGTTCTCAGAAGTAATTACCAGTTTATTATCAGAGGTAAGCGCAAGCCCTTTCTTATCCATAATCATCTGGCTAAGCTGAGTGGAGGCTTTAAGGTTTCTCCTGAGCAAGGTGTTGTGTGAGATCACAATAAGTCCAATGACCGGTATGATAGCAATAATTAAAGTAAACCCGGTGAAAATGAAAAAACCCTTTATCCCAACCCAGAAAACTATGGATAGAAGGACAGAATATAAATAATTCCCGGCTGCAATTGTGACTACTATAAAAATCAAAAATATAACCTCCCTTGAAACGGTCCACTTTTCTTCCTTAAATGCTGATGAGAATATGAAAGGGACAAGAAATAAATCAATGCACAATACCACAAAGGTTACCAGGCCATATCCGGCAAGAAGCAGGGATTTACTGTCAGGATCCAGATTTTGCAGGCCGAAGGGCTGGAAAATGATCATGAAAACAGAAATGAATGGACTGATAACCAGGATTATAGACCATCGACTAAGACTCACAGGATAGGGCTTTCTGGCGTAATCTAGGATGCTCATTCATTAGGTAAATTAACCATTTAAAAATAACCAATTTGCCTGTTCTTCCACTATAAAATATTTATAAAGTAAGAGAGCCAGTTTCGACTCTATTTCAGTCTTCATAGCAGTCCGTATGAGAAATGATCAGGTTCCTAACTACTCAAAAAATCAGTTGAGGTTTCTGTAAGGGCTATTTACATATTGGATTAGTTATATTTGTTATAATCCTCGACTAATGATATATGAATATGAAAAGTATTCTGTTGACAATCCTGTTTGTCTTGATTTGTGGTGGAATGGTAGCGCAACCAGTTCCGGGAGATGTTTTTAAAGAATATTCCTGGTATAACGAAACTGGTGATTGCGGTGGCGCTTTACGTGTCGGAGGGAATCTGGATTACAAAATTAAAGAACAAGCTAATAACTACATTGGAGATGGGAAAATTTCACTCGATTTTGATTTTGATCTGAGTAAGGCAATAAAAGCAGAGCTGGTCATTGAAAAAATGTTATGCCACAGTGGCACTGAGGGATTGAGGATCATAATCAATGACAGGGATCCGGTTTATATTCCCGAGGCAAACAATATTCCACAACCACAATCTTCATATGCCCACCACTTTAACCAGGTTGTACCCATAGACCTCTCTTTCCTCAGTAATGGCAGAAAAAATATAATGGCTTTTGAAGTGGATACTGCAGGACACTGGTGGCCGCAAAACCTGGTATACGGTGTAATTTTTCGTATCTATTACGATAAAAACGTAGTCGCTCAGAAGAGGAAAATCACATCACCTTCCACTGGTGAAAGCCTCAGATTATCAAATGTTATCAAACTTGAATTCCCTGCCAATGAAGAAATTAAACAGGTAGATTATATCGGGTATTATGATGATGTTGATCTGGAAGGCGATGGAATATATAAAAAATGGCATTATGGTTTTCATAAGGGTGAAATATTTAACCATATCGGATCTGTTTCTGAACCACCCTACGAGCTGGAATGGAATACCGAATGGATACCTGACCAGGTGGGTCCAATTCAGATTGCAGGCCGGGTTATCAGAAGTGATGGCTATATATATATAACAGAACCTGTAAGAAATTTATCCCTGGTGAGACCTGGATATTCAATAGAGCTTTGCAAGCCGTATGACCAACCGGAAGAATGGTTTACCCGAAAAGGTGAATTTCAGGAAAAATTCAATATCAATGGAGATATTGATTCAGCGATTGAAGCAAAGATGGTTTTCAAAAGCTGGAGTCCGGGATACTTCAATGGCATTTATATTAATGATTTTTTGGTTTTTATCAAGGAAGGTCCCAAATATCATTACTATATTCACGATATACCCCTCAGAGACACTTATTTTCTTCAGCATGGGGAGAACATCCTAAAAACCGGTAAAACACCCAGATATCATGGAGTTATCGTGCATGGAGTTGAAGTCCAGTGGCCGGGCATTATGTTACTGATCAAATATGAAACAATCAAATAATCATTTAATATCATGAAAAAAACAATTTTATTAGGAATATGTATTTTCTGCTCTGGTTTCCTTTTTTCTCAGACCTTACCAATCAATCAATGGACTTATCTTGAGATTGACAACAGTAGGGAAATGTTGGCTACTCCTGACGGGCCTGAATGGTTAAGATCCTTTGGGATCGACGCTGCGGACATTAACAGGGACGGATATAAAGACATAGTTTGCGGAAAATATTTCTATCTCAATCCAGGAGGACAAATGACAGATGCCTGGGAGAGGACAGAATTCCGGTTTGCCTATGATGGTTACCATTTTGTGGATGTTGATGGAGATCATCTGGCGGACATTATTGCTGAAGACCTGCCCAATGTGGTCTGGCTGGAAGCCGATGATTTTAATGGCTCATCCTGGAGTGCCAGAAAGATTGGGCAAATTCCCCGCACCGGGCATAAGAATGGCCAGGGATCGGGCATTGCAGATATTCTTGCAGGAGGTAAAATGGAAGTGTTACTGGCTGCTGAAGGTGGGATCTATTGCGCTGAAATTCCTGAAAACCCTGCCTCTTCCGAATGGGAATTTAAGAATATAGCCCAGTCCCATTCAGACGAAGGGATAGGCATAGGAGATATTGATGGGGATGGTGACCTGGATCTTGCCTTTGGAGATTCAAAAGAGGCAGGGGAAAAAGCTGAACTTCTGTATTGGGCTGAAAATCCAGGAAATATTGATCAACTCTGGACCAAACATCTGGTGAGCAATGAAGTAGAGGTAGTGGACAGGGTAGAGATCGCGGACTTCAACAGAGATGGTAAACTGGATATTGCCATTGCTGAAGAAAGATCTCCGGGCAATGAGCCTAATTCCAATATGCGTGTGTTTCTGGCCGGGAACGATCCTGTATCCGATGCATGGGAACACAGGGTGATAGTCACCCAGTGGTCTATGAACAACCTCGATGCAGTGGATATGGATAATGACGGCGACATAGATCTAATTACAAATGAACATAAGGGTACTGAGCATAAAACTGAAGTTTACCTGAATGATGGGAAGGCCAACTTTACAGTCCAACTGGTGGGAACAGGACATGAAATGCACCTGGGTGCCAAATGTTTTGACCTGGACGGTGACGGCGACAATGAGATCATTGGAGTGGGATGGAAGAATTATCAAAACCTCCATTTATTTAGAAACGATGCGTTGAAGAGTGAGTTCAAATGGAAGCATCTCTCCTCCATAAATGGAGATATTGAAATTCCAAATTCGGGCGATCAACAAACTGCTACGCTGATTGTAGATATGGATCATGACGGGGTTAATGAATTTTTTATTACAGAACGAACCCAGGCACCTGCAGTTGTTGCCTACAAGAAGTCTGGAGATGGATGGCAGAGACACATTATTGAAGAAGGACCTTTACGTATTGAAGCCGGTTCCACGTCCCACGATATTGACAAGGATGGTGATATTGATGTTGTATTTGGTGGCGACGGGGGGAGCAATCAGGTTTGGTGGTGGGAAAACCCTCATCCCAGGCATAATCCTGAAAAAGGCTGGACCAAGCATCTTATAAAAGATTCAGGAAAGAATAAACACCATGATCAGCTTTTCGGGGATTATGATGGAGATGGTCAAATGGAACTGGTTTTCTGGAACCAAACGGATGGGAAGCTATTCCTGTCTGAGATCCCGGAAAACCCTGCAACTCTCAAAGGGGAATGGCCGCTGACCATTATTTACACTTATGGCAGGGATAGTGAAATGGAACAGACCGGACAGGATGGATATCCCCGATGGAAGGGCACAAACGAACAGGAAGGATTATTTGCTATAGATATTGATGGTGATAATATTAAAGATATTGTAGGTGGAGGAAGATGGTTTAAGTATAATGGTAATGGAGGCTATAATGAGAATATCATAGATGCCAGTTATACCTTTACCAGGTCGGTGGCCGGGCAATTCATAGAAGGAGGACGTCCAGAGGTGATCTTACTGGCCGGTGACGGGCACGCTCCCATGTACATGTATGAATACACAGAAAAGGGTACCTGGAAGAAAACCATGCTGATCCAACAGGTGGCGGATGGTCATACCATTGATGTGCTGGACTTCAATGGAGACGGACACCTGGATATCTTCAGCGGTGAAATGGGACTCGGAGGAGGAAATCCCAACGCAAAGATCAGGATTATGCTGGGTGACAGCCAGGGCCATTTCACTCACCATATAGTGGCCACCGGTATTGGCACTCATGAGAGCAAAATCGCCGACCTTGATGGAGATGGCGATTATGATATTATTTCGAAGCCTTATAACTGGGAAGCACCCAGGCTGGATGTTTTTATCAATGAAAGTAATCGGTAAATAACAATACTTTACGCCATGAAAATCCGGGAAGTGAGGATATTACGGGCGAACAGTCCGTGGGTAAATCTATCTGGGCAACTTTACATTTACTTATTCTTCAAAACGTAATCTTACATTTTCCAGGCTTTCACTTGAACCAACCAATGTTACAATATCATTCTTCCTTAATCTGGTATATCCATGGGATATTATCATCTGGCCACGACGGGTAACGGAAAGTACGATAATATCATGAGGCAGGTGCAAATTCCTTAATGCCATTTTATGCAAGTTGGGATTTTGAACTTCCAGCATAACAGTATCCTGATTTTCTTCCATACCCAGCAATAATGATGTAGCATGGGGCGAACGAACAAAATGGTCCAATAAGCTGACCATGGCTGTTGCCGGTTCAACAATCAATGCTCCAAGCTCGTGAAAACGATCAAATTTTTTCCGGTCATGTAATCTTACTACAATATCTTTTGTTCCAAAATTTTGAAAAGCCTGTTCGCATATTTGGTAATTTTCTTTGTCGGATAGCATTGTTACAATTGTCTCTGCCTTGGAGGCATCAAGTTCCTCCATAGCTTCCATGGAAAGACTTGAAATCTGGTGGATATTTATACCGGAGGTTTTCATATCACTGATATCGGATTTCAGGGTTGCCATCTTTACATTCCAGTTATGTTCCTGTAATTGACGGGCCAGGGCCAGTGACTGGCTTTCAAGACCAAATATTAATGCACTGCGTGTACTTACCAATTCAGGTGTAGTTCCTCGTACATGGCCTTCACCGGCATGGTTAATTGCCCATTTAAATATTGGAGGTCCAACAATCTGGTTCAGTACAATGACAGCAATAATAATAGTTGCAAACTCCGTCCCCCATCCGATAAATTCGCCAGCAACCGCAGCGGTTAGTCCAAGGCTGACTCCAGCCTGGGTTACATAGGGCATCCATGCAATCCTGTTGAGACGAACAGGATCTCCACCCAACGAACCTCCCACAAAGCCAGCTATCACCAGGGTTGCCAGACGAATCACAAACAACGCTATGGCAATTGACCAAACCGTGGCCAAAACCCCTAATGAGATTGATGCACCGATAAGGGTAAAAAATATAACATATACAGCAGTTCTTGAATCATGCAATATTTTTTGAAATTCAATGCGGTGTTTGCTATAGTTGGTAATAATAAAGCTTCCGATTATGCAAATTAGCAATGGCTCTATGTAGATCTCAACATTAAAATACAGAATACTCCATTCACGTACATAGTGAGATAGGGTAAATATGCCAAATCCTGTAAGCAGGATCAAAATGGTTTTTACAATTGGTTTTATCTTGAATAAAATAATGATACCCAGCATTTTTGACAGTGCATATCCAAGGATAAAAGCAAATAGTAGTTCAAATAATAGCAGAATTATATATATCAGGCCAAAGCTTGTGCCAGTAATAAGGGCTTCTCCAATGGTAATGATTATAGTGAATAAAATTATAACCAGGAAATCAGTCAACACAGTAACTCCGATTGCTGTCTGGGTGAACGGACCTTTTGCCCTCATTTCATGCACCACGGCTATTATAGACGCCGGAGATCGTGCAATAAAAATGGTCCCGGCCAGTAGGGATACAGCAACCTTTGATTCAATATTCATTTCCTTCATAAAAGGGATGTATTCCGAAATAAAAAATACAGCCAAACTACCCAATATGAAGGTGATACTTAACTGACCGAAGGTCATTCCTGTGATGCTCTTGAAACGGCTTCTCAATTCTCGTAGATATAGCTCTGCCCCTACAGTGAAAGCAATGAAAGCCAGGGCAAAATCATTCACAAAATCAAGATCAGCCAAAGCCTCCTGCGGGATCAGATCCAAAACGAATGGTCCGGCAATTATCCCCATGACGAGAAGACCCGTGACGAGCGGAAGCTTTACCCTTATAAAGAGTCTGGATATCTGATTTGAAGCAACCGCAATTATTAAGAAACCAGCTAAATAAATCAGAATCTGCAGATAATTCTCCATTATATTAAACAATGTATAAATATAGAAAGTTCAATATAAGCCTTTTTAAGATATTAATTGGAAATAAAATTAGCAGGCGTATTCAAAGGATCTCAAGCCTGACCAGGTATGTCCTGTTATTAGGTATTTTGATATCCATTATGACACAAAAAAAGAGAGCCATCTCTGACTCTCTTCTATGAGAAATTGGCAATGCGCCTCCATGAATATCAGGTGCTCATTTTCACCTGAATTTCCAATCTTACTGACAAATCTCATTGACCACTCCTGGAGTGCCAAAGTCACCTGTACTATAAACTGAAGTAGCTGTACACCAGGAAGTTCCTATAATGGCATCAGCGGCATTGATCATATTCGAGCTTAGACTGATTGATGCACCGGAAAAGTCTGGGAAAGATTCTCCGCCATAATTAACAGAGAAGATCAATTCTCCGGGAACGGTTTCCGTACCCTCATTGTAAATTGATAGAACAGCCCCGGTATTGGGCAGTGTAATGGCGGTGCCATAAGTATAATAGTAGGTGGCATCCGTTGCCAGTTCGGTACGTTTGAATACGAAATATGCCGCTGGTGACAATTCGATGGAGTCGGAGATGATATGTCGGTTGGAATCATCCCTTCCCAGTACTAGGTTTTTCAGGTTAACTACTCGATCTGAATTGTTGTAGATCTCAAACCATTCACCGTCTGTATCAGAAAGAGCTGAGGGATTATACATGATCTCAGTGATTAGTAATTCTCCATATCCTATGGCACTGCTTTGATGAGTGTTTGAATGATCTGTTATTTCGACAGCCTCCATTTGTACCTCAGCTGAATCCAATAGTATCTGGAAAGTTGCTATACCTTCATTAATTGAAGCATCAATTAGTATCTCATAATGTCTATTCGAAAGCGGGTCAGGTATATTCCCAGATAGCATTTTACTGGTATCCGATCCATCAGGTTTCAGATAGGTAAGCTCAACCATGATTTCAAGAGGTAATGTTTGAAAATAACCCATCCTTGTTTCATCTTTTGAGAATACCAGTAAATCCAATTCCGTTGATACTGTTGCCGTATAATCTACAAAACTGTTCATGACATTATCGGAATATGCCACGGTCACAATGGTGTTGGCCAGCTCGCAATTTAACAGAACCGACTGAGGGATGTTGCTGCTGATGGTAAAAACATTCGATACCCCAAAATAATAGGGATTCTCAAAGGCAGCCGGAAGGTTGTTATCTGAATGAGCTTCAACATAATAATTACCAATTTCAAGCTCAATGGTATCAGGCATGCCCCCCGCGCTTTCAAAGGTCATTGCTTCCGTACCATCTGCTCTGAAAATATTGACTTTGAAATCTTCAGTCTGCAGCATTGATTTTAATCCGCAGTTTACCTCATTAATGTGCATTAACAATCCAATGTTAACGTGTAAGTTGCCGGTTTCACTATTGGGATTAAACTCATTTTTCTGACAAGAAATTAAACTAATCGTCATTAAACAAACCATTAAAGGATAAAGAGTTTTCATAGTTAAAAAATTTATTAGTTAAAATTTGAAAGGGATTTATTGCTTGATGTGATTGAAAGCAAAAAATCAGCGTCTCTTTTCAAATAATTTTCATTCAACATAAACATTGTAACCATCTGAAAGTTACAAACAACTTTAATGCTGTTAAACTGTAGAAAAATTGAAACTCTATTAGTGAGATTTTCACAATTGCTAAT
>RCNC010002768.1_pt1 | contig 11595 bp, 8 predicted proteins | sample 2041301 | NCBI WGS metagenome assembly RCNC01 (sample SAMN09708231, study PRJNA481090) | Marine sediment metagenome, whole genome shotgun sequencing project. | biome: marine sediment; feature: ocean; material: sediment; isolation source: Sewage treatment plant 13A marine sediment (STP13A) ... | reverse complement strand
CGGAAGCCGGCGGCCCGACCGGCCGAACACTTCTTCACCAGCCGCTCCACCGCAGCGGGTTCGAAGAGCCCGGCCCGTTTCACCGCCTCCGGTGACAGGTCCTGCTCCAGGTAGCCGGGCAGCGGGTCGGTGAAGAAACTCTCCTTGTTCGGCGCACCGTAGGGTTGTTTGTTGCGGGCGGTGATCTCACGGGGCAACAGTCCGGCAAAAGCTTTTTTCAGGACGTATTTCTCGTTGAGCCCGCGGATCTTCATCTTCGGGGGGATGGTGGCGGCATAGTCGGCCAGCCGGTGGTCGAGGAAGGGAAAGCGCCCTTCCACCGAATTGGCCATGGCCATCCGCTCGCCCTGGCTGTTCAGCAGATACTCGGAGAGCAGCATCCGGCACTCCAGGTACTGGGCCTGGTTCAGCGGGTGCCAGCGGCGAAAGTCGGCGGGCAGTGAGCGTTCGAGTTCTTCCGTGCAATCGTAGCCTTCCAGTTCGTCCCGCAAATCAGCGTGGAGGAACATCTTCGCCCCAGCGGTGTTGTTCCAGGTGACCCGGTGGGAATAGCCGAAATCATCGGTCTGCTCCAGGCCCCGGCGGTAAAAGGCGACAAACATCCCGCCGCCCTTTTTCAGATCGATCTGGGCGTGGGGGTAGAGTCGCTGGAGCAGGAGGTAGCGCCAGGCCGAATCGGGCTGCCGGGCCCAGAAACGGCGTATCTTGTTCTCCTTGAAAATATCGTAGCCGGCAAACAGTTCGTCGGCCCCCTCACCGGTGAGCACCACCTTGAAGTTCCGTTCACGCACCAGGCGGGAGAGGAGCAGCATTGGCACCGGTGCGGCACGCAGCACCGGCTTCTCACCGTGCCAGATCACTTTGGGGAAATTGAGCCCCACATCCTCGTAGCCGATGCGTACAACGTTGTGCCGGGTGCCCAGGTGTGCGGCCACCTGCTCCTGGTAGGAAGACTCGTCGTAGCGAGGATCGGCAAAGGCGATGGAAAAGGTTTCAAGCGGTGTATCGGTAAAGTGGCGAACCGATGAAGCGATGATCGACGAGTCGAGGCCGCCGCTGAGGTAACCACCCACCGGCACGTCGGCCCGCAGCCGGATGCGCACCGAGTCCTTGACCATCTCGTGAATGGTCCCGGTGACCTCGTCCAGCGACGGGTCGGCAAACTCGTCGCGTCCGGGAAAGCGGAGGTCCCAGTAGCGCTTCAGCTCGCGCCGGCCGTGGCGCACCACCAGCAGGTGCCCGGCGGGCAGGGTGCGAACCTCGCTGAAAATGGTCTTGCGCGGCAGCACCGTCCAGAGGGTGAACACCTGGTCCAGGGCCTGGGGATCGATGTTCAGGGAGAGGCCGGGGATGGCGAGAAAGGCCTTGATCTCCGAGGCGAAGTAGAGCCGGCCGCCGTGGCGGCAGGTGAAGAGGGGGCAGATACCGAACCGGTCGCGGGCCAGCAGCATCCGCTGGCGGGGAGCGTCCCAGAGGGCGATGGCGAACTGGCCGTTGAGCTTGCCGAGAAACTCGTCGCCCTCCTCCTCGTAGAGGTGGACCAGCACTTCGGTGTCCGAGCTGGTGCGGAAGGTGTGTCCCTTCCCTTCCAGTTCCTCCCGCAACTCGATGTAGTTGAAAATCTCACCGTTGAACACCACCCAGACAGTGCCGTCCTCGTTGGACAGGGGTTGCTGGCCGGTGGAGAGATCGATGATGCTCAGCCGCGAGTGTCCCAGGGAGGCGCCGGGGAAGAACTTGAAGCCCTCCTCGTCCGGGCCGCGGTGCCGGAGCATCTTTACCATTCCCGGCACCACGGTGCGGGCTTCCTCCTCGGTGACCCGGCGGGAGATGATGCCGCAGATACCGCACATGGTTTCAGACCTCCAATTCCGGTGGTGCCGGCACCGGCAACACCGTTCCGGCGTGGGGAATGACCCAGGCCGGCGATCCCCCGGGAAGCTGGGCCGCAGCCCACTCCAGACCGGCATCCAGCGTGGCCAGCGGGATCATCCCCATGGCTGACACCGTCTCCCGGGGCATCCCGCTGATCAGCCCCACCCTGAAGCGGCGGGTCTTGGCGGTGAGAGCCAGGGCCGTCTGGCCGTAGACCTGGTAATTCGCCCGCAACCGAGAGGCCATCCCGGCCACATCATGCCGGTGGGCAAACCAGGGGAAGAAATCGGGGTGGCCGGGGCCTTCGGCACAGGCGGCGGCCAGCAACAGCACCCCCCCCTCCTCCAGCGCCGCGACTGAGTATTCCATCGCCTTGTGCGCCTGGATCATGTTGATGTCCTTGGGATGGCCACCGGCCGACGCCACCACCAGGGGCCGTCGGGCTTCGATGGACACCGTCCGGGTGAGCCGCACCCGCTCGCAGGCCGCCAGGTGGGCCTGCTGCCAGTGGCCGGCAAACACCTCGGCCACCCGGCCATTATCGTCGAGAATGGTGTTGACGATAAAGTCGATTCCCACCATCCGGGCGGCCTCCTCCATCTCCAGATGCACCGGGTTGCCGGCGATCCGTGCCGGCCCCACCCCGGGGTGGCGCAGTCCGTCGTCACCCCCGAGCACCTTGAGGTGGTTGGCAAAGATGGTCTCCCGGTGTGCCAGGCCGGGCAGCACCGCCTTGCGGCCGCCGGTGAACCCGGCAAAGTAGTGCAGGCCCACCGCACCCAGCAGGATCTTCAGCTCGGCCTCGGCCAGCAGGCGGTTCAGGCGGATGGCGGTACCCAGCGAGGATGTGCCCACGGTGACGAATTCTCCACCATCGCCGGAGATGTGGTTCACCAACCGGTAACGATCCGCGACCTCCCTGCCGAGGATCGCCCGCTGCTCATCGGCAGTGACCGGCCGGTGAATGCCGGTGGCAAAGAGGATGGTGATGCCATGGGGATCAGCGCCGGCGGCCAGCAGCCGCTGCAGCAGAGCCGGCAGGATATGGTCCACACCGGCGGCGCGGGTGGCGTCGGGGACGACGATGGCCACCCGGCCGCACACCTGCTCCAACTGCTCCACCGGCGGAGAGCCCAGCGGCGAGTCCAGGGCCGTCTGGACCAACCGGCCGGGTTCCGTGGAAACCGTACCGCCACCTCCGGCCACGGGACGCACCTCGTCCCAGTGGAAACGGGAATCAGCGGTGAAGGGCAGCTTCCCTGTGCCATAGGGCAGGCTGTGCGGCAGTCTCGTACCCATGGGCGGTCTCCCCGATCACGGTCACAACAGGTCGTCCTGGCGGGAACCTCCCCCCTTCCAGGAGGGTATCCGCTCCAGCAGCAAGGTCTCGATGTGCGGCGGCATCAGCCCTTCCACACTGCCGCCCAGGGAGGCCACTTCCTTGACCAGCCGGGAGCTGAGAAAGTTGTACATCTCCCCCGGCAGCATGAAGATGGTTTCGATGGACTCGTCGAGCTTGCGATTCATCAGGGCCATCTGCAGTTCGTACTCGTAGTCACTCACCGCGCGGATGCCGCGGATGATGACCCCGGCTCCGGCTTTCCGGGCAAAGTCCACCAGCAGGCCGTCAAAAGCCTCGACCCGGACATTGGGCATTTCGGCGCAGGACTCGGCGATCATGGCGCAGCGCTCTTCCACGGAGAAAAGCGGTTCCTTGCCCCGGTTGCGCAACAGGGCCACCACCATCTCGTCGAAGATCAGCCGGCTGCGCTCGATGATGTCGAGATGGCCAAGGGTCAGGGGATCAAAGGTGCCGGCATAGACGGCGATTTTCTTCTTCATCAGGATATCTCCACGTTGTCATCCATCCATCAGCCGCTGGGCCGATTCGAGCACTTCCGCTGACGGGGTCTCCTCGCCACCGAGCATCCGGGCAATTTCCTCCAGGCGCGCCTGGCCCTCGAGCGGTTCCACCTGCACCACGGTCCGGCCGGCCCGCTCGTGCTTGCGCACCGCCAGGTGGTGGTCGGCCGCGGCACAGATCTGCGGCAGGTGGGTGATGCAGATCACCTGGTCCTTCACCGAGATGGCCTTCAGCTTTTGCCCCACCACCCGGGCCACCCGGCCGCCGATACCGGCGTCAACCTCGTCGAAGACCAGCACCCTGCCGGAACTGCTTTCCGGACGGGCCACGTTGCGCAGGGCCAGCATGATCCGCGAGAGCTCTCCGCCCGAAGCGATGCGGGCCAGGGGTCGCGGTTCCTCACCGGGGTTGGTGGAGATGAGGAATTCCGCATGATCCACCCCGCCCCGGTCATACCCCAGTGCCCGGCCATCCACGGTCACCGGCGAGGACGCATCCTCATCCTGCCACAAGCGCACCTGGAATACAGCATTTTCCATGGCCAGTCCGGCCAGTTCCTCCTGCATGGCGGCTTGCAGTCGCTCGGCCTGCTGCCGGCGGGCAGCGCTGAGCCGGGCGGCCTGCTCGGCAAAGGTCCCGGCGGCCTCGGCCAGCAGGCTCTCCAGGCCGGCACCCTCCTCCTCCTGACGCTGCAGCGAGGCGAGTTCACCGCGAGCGGTCTCGAGGAACTCCAGCACATCGGTCAATTCAGGGCCGTATTTCTTCTTCACCGCCTCCAGCTGGTACAGCCGTTCCTCCACCTCGGCCAGCCGGTTGGGGTCAAACTGGCTCTCCCGGGCATAGTCGCCGAGGGAGGCCGCCAGGTCCTCCAGCTCCAGGCGCTGGGCCGAGCACTGCCCGGCCATCTGGATGGTCCCCTCATCGATCTCGGACAGCCGCTGCAGGTTCCGCTCAATCCGGACCAGCCGGGACAGTATTCCCGATTCCTCGTTGTCGAGCATGGCGTGGGACTCGCGGGAAAGTCGGCTGATTTCCTCGGCGTGGGCCAGGATTCCCTTCTCCTCGCGCAGGGCCACATCCTCGTTTGGCAACGGCCGCAAGGCCTCGATCTCACCCGCCTGGAAGCTGAGCGAGTCGATGCGCCGGGCTTTCTCCTGCTCGTCCATCCGGCGCGAACGCAGCCGCCCGGCCACCGCCTCCAGTTCCTGGTACGCGGCGGCACAGCCGGACAGCAGGTCGCGGTGACCGCCGAAATCATCAAGCAGACCGCGGTGGGCGTCCACATCGAGCAGCAGACGGTGGTCGTGCTGGCCGAGGATCTCCACCAGACTGCGTCCGATCCGCCGCAGGGCGCTGGCCGGACAGGGGCGGCCGCCGGCCCGGATCCGTCCCCGGCCGGCAGCGGTGTAGGAACGGAGAATTTCCAACCGGCCGTCTCTTTCCGCCAGCCCCAGTGCCGCCAGCTCCGGTCCCAGCTCCGGGGAATCGTCAGCCTGGAACCTCCCCACCACCTGAAGCGATCCTTCACCGGTGCGGATCAGGTCACGGGTGGCCCGGCCGCCGGTGAGCAGGCCCAGCGCGTTCATCAGGATCGACTTGCCGGCACCGGTTTCGCCGGTGATCACGTTCAATCCAGGCGTGAAGCGTACATCGGCTTCGCGAATGATCGCCAGATTGCGTACTGTGAGTTGAACGAGCATGGGTCCGCCCCGGATGCCGGCGGAATGCCGGCCACGGCCGCTTGCCGGCGATACGGTCAGAAAAGTGCCAGGTTGAAAACCTTCAACCCCAGTTCGCGGTCGTCACCGGAACCAACGAGTTCGCTGGGCACCGCCGCCTCCCCGACTCTGAGGGTCATGGGCAGGAACTGCTGGTCCCGCAGAATGTGCTCCGGTATCGGGAATTTCCTCAGGAAGCGTTTTTCGTCCGCCAGCTCGAAGGAGGTCAGCTGCTCCCCGGCAATCTCGATGGTCACCACCTGGGGCCGTTCAAGCATATCCACCGGGGCCTGGCCCTCGAGGTAGAGCGCCGCCGGCCGGTGCGGGTTCTCCAGCTTGCAGAAGGCCTCCTGCCGGCTCCAGCGCCACACGACGCCGTCGGGCTGGCCGGGAACGAACTCGCGGTTATACCAGCCGTCCTCATAAACGATCTCGGGGAGCTGGTCCGGAGGAACCACCTCGAAGCGACAGACTTCGTATTCCAGGCTGTGGGTCTGCCGGCCTTCCAGCCGGACCTTCTCCCCGGTCCCGTCCGCGTCGTAGAGGCCGAGGGTCAGGGTGACCTCCTCCCGGGGAACGTTGCGGGGCAGGAAGTGGATCCTGGTGTATTCGATGGTCTGTCCAGGCTGCCAGCGGCTGGTGGGCACCGGGGGACGGTGATCATCCTGCCAGTGCAGTTCATCGTCCTCACCCCAGAAATGGACAAAGGCCACCAGATCCTTTTCCACCGGAACGAAACTTTCGCTCACATTCCAGATATAGGTCACCTCCAACGGGCCGGTGGCTGGAATGGTCCCGTGAATCTGCCGCGCTTCCGGACGGACATCCAGACTCGTACGTGCCTTGCGGCACCCCGCCGGCATCAGCAGCATGGCCGCCGCCGCCACCACCATTCCCAGCCGCAGACTGGCTCCCCATGGTCTGCCGGACAACACCCATCGCCGTCCCGTCACCTGAATCCTGGACATGACCCCTCCTCGAGGTTGATCCTCCGCCACTCCACCGTGGGAGACCTGACCGGGCGCCCGTGGCGGAGCATTGCGGAAACAGTAGAAAATGCTACAGATTATTGGTCGTTGAACTCAGATGAGATTTCTAACATGAGGCCCCTCCGCCGTCAAGGAGCGCAACCGGAGGCCCAGTGGACCGGAAAGTCGGATTCCAGACGCCTGATGGTGAACAGGCTGGCGATGAACTGCTGTCGATCTCCGGCGCGGTGAGGGTTCCAGAACTCCCAGACGATTTCGCCGCCGGGGGTGACCTCGAAGGCCCGGCCACCATCCGATTCAGCCACCAGGGTATTGCCGTTGGCCAGCCGCTGGCAGGTGCCGCAGGTTTCGCTGAAGAAGGGTTGCTGGGGCGTGCCGCGGTATGACCAGAGAGGCTGCCACTTTTCCAGATCAAATTCCAGGACCCGGGAACGGCCGGGAACGCCGAGGTTGTCGAAGAGCAGCAAGTTGCCATTGGCCAGCAACCGGGGATCGTGCTGGGCTTTGAACCGGCCGGTTCTGGCCCAGACCACCTTTTCCTCTTCCAGGTCCACAACCGCCACGCAGTGGAGCGATCTCATCGAGGTGAGCACCCGGCCGGAAACAAATGCGGGCGGTATGGCAGCAGTCGTTTCGCGGAGCAGGAACAGGGTATTGGTATGAAAAATATCGCCGACCCGATTTTCCGAGGAGCGCCAGATCTCTTCGTACCATGGGGAACGGGCAAAGCACTCCAGCAGGGATAGACGGCCCTTTTCCCTGCCGTTGCTGTCCAGGGTTGTGATGAAGTCCTCAAGAATCGGCTGGTCGTCGCTGACCAGCGGATTGATCCGAGCCTTGCGGGTCAGGACGAGAATGTCGCCATTGTCCCGCACGTCGAGGTCATGGTGGGCGCCGCAACGGTTGGCCCAGATCAGATTGGAGTCCTTGTCCAGTTTGATCAACCCCCGCCCCTCGAAGATAACCAGCAGATCTCCGTTGGGAAAGAGGTGGATATTGCGGAAAAACTCGACATCGGTGCCGCTGTCAGCCATTTTTTTGGCTTTACCCCGCGGGGTGCCTCCTTTGCGGGGAACCAACGGTTCATCGGGGTCAGGCCAGATAGTCCGGCAGGAGTACCTCCATCGGTGTAGCACCTGCCCGGCCATATCCATCAGCACGGCTTCCGGCCCGTGACCGGAAGTGTAAAGGTTGTAACCCTTGCCGGCCCGTGTCCCATCGTGAACGGTAGTACCGCGCTCAACGCCAGCCTCCCGTGAACCACTGACGTAACCGATGGCTTCGAGACGAGCCATCGTCTCATTCCGGCTACTCTCCGATGCCGATGTATCGCGGTGACGGACCCTGTTCCAACGACCGGGGGGATGAGGTTTTCCAGGCTCCTTACTGACAACAGGGGATCGATCCCCGACATCGACGGAGTCATCGGCTTTCCGCTCGGGAGTCTGATCCGGGCCCGGCGCCGTGCATCCGGTGAGCAGAACGATGATAAGGGCACAGTGCACCAGTACGGGGATACCCCCCATCCTCCGGCGGAGATGGCCATCACGGAATCGTCGCATTGATCTCCTCATCATTGGCGTGCCGCCGCCATATTCGGCAAAGCCTAAACCACAGGCCCATTATTGACAAGCTGAGGGGCGGGGCTTAGGATGACGCTTCGCCCCGAAATCCCAAATCACCCTTCAAATCCACGGGCACCATGGCTTCAATGGTCTCTCAACTCCGTGCCCACTGGCCTCTGGCCGCCGCGCTGGTCATTCTGACCGTTTTGCAGTTCTGGGCCTGCGTCATCGACCTGCCGCGGCTGATGGACAACTTCACCATCGACGACACCTATCTCTACCTGCAGGTGGCCTGGAACGTCGGCATGGGCGAGGGTTTCACCTTTGACGGCATCCACCGCACCAACGGGTTTCAGCCGCTGTGGCTCTTTTGCATGGTCCCACTGTCCGTCCTGTTTCGCGAACCGATCCTCTTCCTCCGGGCCTCTCTCGGCCTCTGCGCACTGTTCAACCTCGGGACCACGGTGATGCTCTATCGCATCGGCTCCAGGCTGGATGGACGGCGGGTTTCCCTGCCCCTGCTCGCCGGCTGGATCTGGATGCTCTCCACCTGGAAGCCGTTTCTCTCGGCCATGGAAACCAGCCTCTACCTGCTGATCTTCACCATCTTTCTCGACCGGCTGCTCCGCGACCGGGTGCCGCCGCTGCGCCTCTCCCTGCTGGCCGGCCTGCTGGTGCTCTGCCGCCTCGATGCCGTCGTCTTTGCCGGGGCAGGGCTGGCCGCCGCCTGGCTTTCGACATCCCGGCCCCGCAGCTGGAAACAGGTTCTTCGGCTGGGACTGCCCCTACTGCTGATCCTCGCCGCCTACCTCGGCTGGAACCTGGTGAGTTTCGAGCACCACCTGCCGGTGTCGGGCCGGGTGAAAACCATTTACCACCAGCAGGAGCTGGGGCCGGACTACCTCGGTAAGGTCCACGTGGAAAAGACTTTCAGCACCTGGTTCCGCAAGGCGGCCAACAGCGCCTCGCGCACGGTCTCGGCTCCGCTGGAGACACTGTTTCCCCGGCAGAAGGTTTTCAAACAGCGCTGGTTCTGCCTCGCCGCCCTCTGCTGCTGCCTGCTGGCCGCTCGCTGGCGCTGGCGGCTGGGGCTGGTGGCCCTGGCCGGGCTGCTGCACATGATGATCATGGCCGCCTCCATCGGCCGCTTTGCCGGCCTGGCCTGGTACTACGCTCCGCTGATGGTGATGGTGCTCATCGGCCTCGCGGTGGCCCTGGCCCGGCTGGCCGCCCTGCTGCCAAACAAGCTGGCGCCCCTGGGGATGCTGCTGCTGGCCGCGGCCTGCGGTCTGTCTGTCTGGACCGCGGTGGAGCGGATGACCGAAGTGCCCGACCCGAACAATCTCTACCAGCGCCGCTACCGCATGGCCCGCTGGATGGCCAGGGAGCTGCCGCCGGACGCGGTGGTGGGTTCATGGAACGCCGGCCAGCTCGCCTTCTTCTCCGGGCTCGCCGTGGTGAACCTCGATGGCCTGGTCAACGATCAGGCCTATGCCCGCCGGCTGCAGGAGCAGCTGCCGGTGATGGACTATGTCAGGAGTGAGGGGATCGGCTTTATCGCCGACTACGACGGGCCCGACCTGAGCATGGCGCCGCAGAAACGATGGGACTCGCGTCAGCAGTTCAGGGGAGCGTTGCCGAGGGACCAGCTGAAGCTGCTGCACCGCGAACAGCCCGGGGGGAAGGCGCCGAAGACCGTGCAGCTGCTGAAAGTTCTGCCGCCGGGACGCGAGACTGCTCAGGGAACGAAACGGTAGCCCACGCCGCGGACGGTGAGAATGTGGCGCGGCCGTTCCGGCTCCTCCTCGAACCAGCGTCGCAGACGGAGGATGAAGTTGTCCACGGTACGTCCGGTGGGGAATTTATCCATCCCCCAGACCTCTTCGATCATGTCGGCCCGGGGGAGCGGCTGGCCCTGGAAACTGACCAGCATCCGCATCAGCGCCGATTCCTTTTCAGAGAGGGTCAGCAGCCCATCGTTGGTCACGGCCTCGCGGGTGTCGAGATTGATCTCATAGCTCTCACCGAAGCGGATGATCCGGTCCGAGGGCAGTTCCCGCTCGGACTGGGAGCGCCGCACCAGGGCCCGGACCCGGGCCAGCAACTCCGAAACGTCGAAGGGTTTGGGCAGGTAATCATCGGCCCCCAGATCCAGCGCTTCCACCCTGACCTTGACCTCGGTACGAGCGGTGAGCATCAACACCGGGGTGGTGACCCCGCCGCTGCGCAACTCGCCCAGCAGTTCGAGCCCGTCCCGGCCAGGCAGGGCGATATCCAGCAGGATCAGGTCGAACTGCTCACGAAGCCCGGCGGCCAGACCATCCTCACCGTCGCGGACCCAGGAAACCTGGTAGCCCTCGCCTTCCAGGTTCATGCGCACCATGGTGCCCACCAGTTCCTCGTCTTCCACCAGGAGAACTTTGACGCTCACTGTACCTTTGCCTCCTTCAGACGCAGGGTGAATCGACTACCCTGGCCCGGCCCGTCACTTTCCGCACTCAGCTGGCCTCCCATCCGAACGGCCAGCGCCCGAGCAATGGACAGCCCCAGGCCGGTACCGTGCTGCACCGCGTTCACCGCTGCCGAGGTCCGCTGGAACGGAGTGAACAACTGCTCGGCGTGCTCGCGGGCGAACCCGATCCCGCGGTCCTCAACCGACACCAGCGCCAGTCCGGAGTCCCGACGGGCACGGATGGTCACCACCGGTTCAGGACCGCCATATTTATAGGCGTTGTCGGTGAGGTTGTCCAGGATCAACCGCAGGGCTGAACTGTCGGCCTCCACGTGAAGTTCGCCCTCCGCTTCCCAGACCAGCTGGAGCGAGTCAGGCCGGTCGGCCAATGTCCGTTGACGGTGGACCACGAAACGCTCCAGCACGGTGCGCAGTGTCACCAGCTCCACCTGGGTCTCCAGTTGCTCTGCCCGCAGCCGCCCGGTGAGCAGGACGTTTTCGATGGTGTGCTCCAGCCGCTCGGCCTCCTTGAGACCCATGGCGTAGAGCCGGTCCCGTTGGTCCTCGGGCACCCGTCCCTCCACAAAGGTCTGCAGCATCGACTTGATCCCGGTGAGGGGCGTCTTCATCTCGTGGCTCACCGCCGCGATGAAACTCTCCATCCGGATCATCTGCAGCCGCTGCTGCCGCACCTGGCGGTAGAGCATCACGGTGCAGATGGCCAGCAGCGAAAAGAGCAGAACCCCTTCGCCGGTAACCATCTTGCGCCGGCGGTGGTTCCGTTCCTCGATCCGGCTCACGGCCATCAGGGACGGGCACACCGCGAATTCGGGATGGCCGGGAAGGGTGGTCACCGACATGTCGCCACTCTCCCGATCCAGACGCCGGATCACCTCCAGGGTCAGGTCCGCGGTCAGCGGACCGGCTTCCGGCAGGGCCTCGCCACCCCCCAGGCGAACGGCCGCCAGCTCGGCGCGGTGGCGCAACTTTTCCATGGCGGCCAGCTTCTCCATCTCCACCGAGCGCATGAAGAAAACCGTCCACCAGCTGCCCAGAGCCAGCAGCGCGAGCAGCGTGACCCCGAAAAGGATGTGATATCCGCGTCCCTGTCCCATGAATCAACCTCAATAAA
>RCNC010002767.1_pt1 | contig 11596 bp, 9 predicted proteins | sample 2041301 | NCBI WGS metagenome assembly RCNC01 (sample SAMN09708231, study PRJNA481090) | Marine sediment metagenome, whole genome shotgun sequencing project. | biome: marine sediment; feature: ocean; material: sediment; isolation source: Sewage treatment plant 13A marine sediment (STP13A) ... | reverse complement strand
GACGAAGGACTTCTTCCGCTTCTTCGTCGCCCACGGTGACAACGGTTACCGTGCCGCCGACCCGGTCACGAATCTGGATGGCCTCTTCAACCGCGTAGTTGTCCCATTCGTTGACCGAATACACTAAATCATCCCGTTCAATGTCGGTACCGTCGCTGTTGACTTCGATCTCGTTCTCGGCCGTATCCGGCACCCGGGTGACACAAACTAGAATCTCCATCTTCACCTCCTTGGTTCATTAAATTAACGTCTCATAATTCCTACAATATATTGATTTATAGAGAAGACAGAGCGAAGCGATACCACAAATCGTCAATCGTCAATCTTCAATCGTCAATTTGATTCCGGCTTTGCCGGTTTAGGTTTCATCCCTTATCTGCTGATCGACCAATTCCACCACGTCGATGGCTTCCATTTTCCCTTCCAGACCGCTGACCTTGATGGCATCCTCGATATTCACCAGGCAGAACGGGCAGGCGGTCACGATGACATCGGCGCCGGCCTCGGCAGCCATCTGGACCCGTAACACCCCCATGCGTTGTTCTTCTTCCGGCTCGTAAAACAGCATCAGCCCACCGCCGCCGCAGCAAAACGATCGATCCCGGCTTTTTTCCATATCCAGCCGTTTCAGGCCCGGGATAGCATCGAGGACGGCCCGGGGATCATCGTACAGATCGTTGTGCCGCCCCAGGTAGCAGGGATCGTGGTACGTGTAGGTTTTCCCATTGTCCGATAACGGTTTGAGATTCAACCGGCCGTCATGAACAGCCTTTAATATAACCTGACTGATATGTTCCACCGGCGGCAGATCCTCATAGTCTTTGGTCAGCGCGTTAAAGGCGTGGGGATCGGCGGTGACAATTTGGCTGACACCGCTGTTTACTATGGCCTCGGTGTTTTGATCCCTTAATTCAAGAAAAAGCATTTCTTCGCCGAACCGCCGAACTTCGTTGCCGCTGTCCTTTTCCAGTTTCCCGAGAATGCCGAAATCGATTCCCGCAGCAGTCAGAACCCGGGCCGTGGCCTGGGCGATGGCCTGCATCCGGTCGTCAAAGGAAGTGATACTGTCGACAAAATAAAGGGTCTCGGCCGATTGTTTCTTGTCCAACACCTTGACGCTGCACTGGGCGGCGAATTCCTTGTCCTTGATCCAGTCGATCCGCTTGCGCTCCATTTTGCCCCAGGGATTGCCTCGTTTTTCAAGGGCCCCCAGCGGCTTTTGGAGGGATTGGGGCACCATCCCCTCATCCACCATCCCCCGTCGTAAATCAACGATTTTGTCGATATACTCGATAAATAGCGGGCATTCCGCCTCGCAGGCCCCGCAGGTGGTGCAGGACCAGATCTCATCTTCGCTGAAGATGCTGCCGATCAGCGGTTCTTCACTCGGATTGATGTCTCCCTTCAGCGGGTAGTGTTTAAAAGCGAAATCACGTGATTTCACGGAAATAAACCGGGGAGACAACGGCCGGCCAACGGCATTGGCCGGGCATTGGTCCGAACAGCGCCCGCAATCGGCACAAGAATAAAAATCGAGGATGTGCTTCCAGGTAAAATCTTCGAATTTCTTAACACCGAATGATTCCAGATCATCCAATTCCTCGGCCCCCACCCCCCATTTAACCGGTTTCACCGATCCTTTGCGCAATTTCCTGAAAAAGACGTTCGGCAGGGACGTGATCACGTGGAAATGCTTTCCATTGGGCAAAAAACATAAGAAAAAGAAAAAAACCAGTTCATGAATAAAATAGCTGCTCAGATGGATTTTTTGTAAAGTGGCCGCGGGTGCTCCGGAAAGCGCCTGGGCAGCCATCCAGTGGCCGGTCAGTGGAAAAACGAATTCGGCCGGATGATCCGTCCGCATATGGGCCGCGTTCCAGCTCCCTTCGAAGGCCATGTCGCAGACCATCAGGCTGGCGATGAGTGCCAATACCAGAATGGCCTCCCAGGTGTGATCCCGACCATATTGTTTCGGCACGGCGTATCGTTCGGGTTTGAAGAATCCCCGTCGAATCATGGCAATAATCGTGGCCGCCAGGACCAGGGTCGCGGCAATGTCTTTTAACACATTATAAATATCGCCACCGATTCCGTTTAATCCGGGGAGTACGAAATCCGGGGAGATTCCCACCAGCACCAGCGTGATGGACCTTAAGGAGAGAATCATGAATCCGGCGAAAATGATGATATGCAGTACGCCGGCCAGCATGTACCTCGGCTGGCGCCACTGGGCCACGGCGTATTTAACCATACCGAACAGTCGCTCGGGGATACGATCCAGGCGTGGGTCAGGCGCCGCTCGAACTAGAGGGGCCATCCGTTTCGCCAAAATAAAAGTAAACATGGCCACTCCCAGAACGGGTATCAAAACGGCGAAGATAACCGCAGGAATGCCGAAAATAGACGCCTCAGCCGGTGAGATAACTCCCGATGAGATCAATCCTGGATTCATTTTATCCCTTTCTTTGCTGGTTCATGTGCGGCAGTATCGTGCATGGCATTATAGAAACCTTTTACAAAAAAGTCACATCATCGGCAAGTGGTGAACCATCCTATGCACGCTATTTTCCACCAAAACTGTCTTCGGATATTTTCACGACCGCGTCGTTACCGGCTAAAATGGTATCCATCTTGCCCAACGTGACGGGAAGCATGCTGGATACGAAAAATTCTGCGGATTTTATCTGACCCTCGTAAAAGGCCACATCTTTTTTCTTGACCCCCGTTTCAATTTTCCCGGCCGCAATGGATGCCCGCCACAGCAGCATCCATGCCATGACCACATCACCGGTTACATCCATGAACGGGCTCGCGAAAGCAAACGCATTCATCGCCTGAGGACTCATGGCCTGGGCACCGATATGCATCCCGACTTCGCCCAGCTTGTTTATTACGGTTTCCAGTTTTTCAGCCAGTCCCCCGATCGATTCCTGCTTTTTAGCCCCGGCAATGGTTGTTTGTATTTTCCCTAAAAGGTCCATGACCGGCTTACCCTTATTCATACCGAGTTTACGGCCAAGCAGATCCATGGCCTGGATCCCGTTGGTTCCTTCATAGATCATCGTTATGCGGACATCCCTTAAGAGTTGCTCCTGGGGGTATTCTTTGATATAGCCATAGCCTCCGTATACTTGGACACCGAGGTTGCACACTTCAAAGGCCCGATCGGTTACGTAGCCCTTACAGATGGGAATGAGCAGATCGATCAGCCCCTGATATTTCTCCTGGTCTTCCAGATCCGAAGTCACTTTCTTTAAGTCCTCAAGAAATCCGACATAGTAAAGCAGACTGCGCATCCCCTCGACGTAAACCTTCATGGTCAACAGCATGCGCCGGACATTGGGATGCTGGATGATCGGCACCGATGGCGCGTTTTTATCCATCATACTAAGCAGATGCCGCCCCTGGATCCGTTCCCGGGCATAATTCAGCGCATTTATATACGAATTGCTGGCGCCGGTGAAGCCCTGCAGCCCAACCAGCAGGCGGGCGGCGTTCATCATGACGAACATGGCGCGCATACCCTTGTTTTCCTCACCCAGCAGCAGCCCCCTGCAAGTCCCCTTGCCACCTAGGGTTAGCGAACAGGTGGCATTGCCGTGAATCCCCATCTTCTTTTCTATGCCGGTGCAGACCACGTCGTTGAAATCACCCAGGCTGCCATCTTCGTTCACCCGGTACTTGGGGACTAAAAACAGGGAGATTCCCCTGGTACCGGCCGGGGCCCCTTCGATCCGGGCGAGCACCGGGTGGATAATATTTTCAGACAGATCATGTTCACCAGATGAAATAAAAATTTTATTACCGCTGATTGAATACGTTCCGTCGTCGTTTTTCACGGCCGTGGTGGTCAGCGCTCCCACGTCGGAGCCGGCCTCGGGTTCGGTCAGAAGCATGGTGCCGGTCCACTCACCCGTGTACATTTTTTTTAGAAATAATTCCTTTTGCTCATCGGTCCCGAATGCGTCCACCAGCAAACCGGCTCCGTGGGTGAGTCCCGCATACATCATGAACGCGAAATTGGCGCCGATCAGGTAATCACCGGCAGCCAGCGATACGGAAGCCGGCATCCCCTGGCCACCCCAATCGGGATCTTCGCTCATGGCGATCCATTCACCCTCTTTGAGCAAATCCCAGGCCCGATGAAATTCTTTGGGAACGGTCACCTTGCCTTGATCAAAGGTGACCCCTTCTTCGTCTCCGATTTTTTGGGTGGGCAGAATCTCCTTGATGGCCAGATTCCGTGCTTCGTTTATAATGAGATCGATGGTTTTTCGGTTGAATTCGGCAAACTGGTCGTGCTCGGCCAGAGAGGCCACGTCCAACTGCTCATTTAAAACAAAGTCGATATCCCTTCGGTCTGCAATTAACTGTGCCATGGTCAGCTATCTCCCTGATAATTTAACTTCTTGGTATTTATGCAACTTATTGATTATAAGTAACTTTCTAAGCCCTCGATAAATGTCATTCATTGGGAATAATGGAATGTTGGGAAGTTGGAATAGTGGATAATAAGAGCGGTCCGCCATAGGCGGGTTAATAGATAGAATTCCTTTAAACCCATCATTCCATTACTCCAGCATTCCACCATTCCAGTTGGGGCAAAGCCCCTAAGTTCATTTCACATACATCATTTTGAATTCTATCCCTTGTCACGGGTACCGATTCCCCTGAGAACCAGATCTGCCAGGGGTTCCGCCATGGTTGCCAGATCATATGTGTCGTCGGACATCAGCCAGGTACTGATCACCTCCTCCACCGCCCCTAAAAAAAACCGCTTCACCAATCCCATGTACAGATCCTTGCGCATGGTCCCTTCCTGCTGGCCCTGCTCAATAATTTCGGCCAGAAGATCAAAGTACATTTTGGCCATTTCCCGGATCTGACCATCCACCAACCGGCTGTACCGCCGGGTCTCGGCCTGATATACGATGGCCATATGCTTATCCGCCTGAAAGGCCTTGAGATGGTGACGAATCAGTTTTGTCAATTTATCAACCGCATCGTCGGCACGGCCCACTTCCTCCCGGAAACGAGTGAACACCTGTCTCATTTTATAGTCAAAAAACTGAACGAGAATATCGTCCTTGTTTTTAAAATACAGGTAAATGGTCCCATCGGCCACACCGGCGGTACCGGCGATCTCGGAGACAGTCGCCTGGTGGAACCCGCGACGTGAAAACACCTTCCCGGCGGCATCGAGAATCCGGTTATATTTATCGTTGGACTTTTTGCTGTGATTGGCCATATTTTAAATATGAAATAACTCGAAATATAAATCGATCATGAATGAATGTTCATTCATTATCATAGCGATTTTATGACGTCAAGCAAAAAAATATCAATACAATCGTGGGCTGTAATTTACTTTATTATATATGATTATTTTGGATAAAGGTTAACATCAGGAAGTTAAAAAACCCGAAACCGGCCCTATTTTTAAAAATGAATATATATTCACTTGCAATTATCGTGAAGGCTTTGATATATAAAAGCTTGTTTTTCCATTCAGGGACAGCATCGGATCGAACAGAGGAATCATATGATAGAAAAAAAACGATGTCATTTTTGCGGGCACAAACTCATCCGCAAGCGCCATGAAGAACGGATTCGCCTTTTTTGCGAAGCCTGCCACCTACCGATTTACGAAAACCCGGTGCCGGCCAGCTGTCTGGTTGTCCGGGACGATGAGGGTCGGATCCTGCTGGTCAAACGTGCGGTCGACCCCCAGAAAGGCGGGTGGTGCCTACCCGGTGGGTATATGGAAATGGATGAGGAACCGGATGCAGCGGCCCTTCGTGAACTACATGAAGAAACAGGACTAACTGGTCGTATTAACAGATTATTAGGTGTTATGAAGGGCCACAGTGATATCTATGGCTCCCTCTTGATGATCGGTTACCTGGTATCATCTTTCAAGGGCCGGTTGGCGCCCGGCGACGATGCCGAGGCGGCCATTTTCTTTAAATCTGACGATATGCCGCCGGTGGTTTTTCGAACTCATCGGCTTTTTATCGCCATGGCTAAAACGGTTGATAAGGATTATAGGGTTCCAGGGACCAAGGGTTCAAGGAAAACCTTGGCGGATCCCGTCACTTGAACCAACCCCTTGGACCTCTGAACCCCCAGTCTTCGTATTCAGCCGAAGGTGGTTGAATTCTTTTTTTCCATTTCTTTGGCTGCTTCCCAAAGCCGATCTAATTCGGCTCGATTTATATTTTCCAGAGTACGGCCCCGGGCTGCGGCCCACTGTTCCATCCATTTGAATCGTTGCTCAAATTTACGGGTGGCCGCCGTCACAGCCGTTTCCGGATGAAATCCGGCAAAACGAGCCACATTGACCAGGGTGAAAATCAGATCACCGAATTCGAGCTGGACATCATCTTTGAGTGGTCCATCCTCCTGATTTTTCGGGTCCGCTTTCAGATGATCCAGGGCCGCTTTGAACTCGCCCCACTCTTCTTCCACCTTTTCTAAAACCTCGGCCAGATTTTCCCAATCGAAACCGGTGCCGGCGGCCCGCTCGGAGACACGATAGGCCCGCATCAGGGCCGGCATTCCGGTGGGAATGGAATCCAGTACCGACTCCTGTGGATGGTTTTTCTTTTCCTGTTGCTTGATCCGCTGCCATTGAGCGCGAATCTCCTTGGTGTTTTTTACCCGGCTTTCTCCAAACACATGGGGATGACGCCGGACCATTTTTTCGATATTGCTCCGGACCACGTCTAAAATGTTGAATTTACCGGCTTCTTCAAAAAGACGGGCCAGGAAAAAAACATGAAATAGGACATCCCCCAGTTCCGCGCAAATTTCCTCGGTATCACCGGTTTCGACGGTTTCGACTAATTCATGGGCTTCTTCAACCAGATAGCGGGCAATGGAGGAGGGCGTCTGCTGTTTATCCCAGGGACAACCGGTCTTGCCCCTCAGCGAATGGATCAGATCAACCAGCGCCTTAAACGGGGGGGATTTAAAATTCTTTATTATTTTTTCCAAGCTTTTATATAGTCATCTATATTTTTATCATACCTTGATTTAACTTCACTGGTCACCACTAAGGTTATCTTTTCCGACACAGGCATCAGGTACTTTGCCAGCCGGGATTGTTGAACAACGGATGTATTGGAAGGCAAAAAGGTGGTGAGGGCAATCAAAATGATCGCTGCGACAAGCAGGGCTTTAACGGCGCCGAAGACAACCCCCAACACCCGGTCCAGCCAGCTTATTTTGGATACCTTCATCAGGTAATGGATTATCCACGCCAATAAAACAACCCCAATGAACACACCACAAAAGATGACCATGAAAGCGGCGATGTCCCGGAAGCCGGGATTTTCAATCCATCGCTGCAATATCCCGGTCAAAAGCGGATAGTACCGGATTCCGGCAAAAAAGCCGGCCAGTACGCCCACGATAGACGATACCTGCCGAACAATACCGATCATAAAGCCCCTGATTAAACAGAAACTCAGGATCACAACAACGATAATATCAAATATATTCATAGCAGCCATTAACTTCCGTCACGGATTCAGGAGAACCTGCATAGCCAGCTAACAAAGCCGCTTCATTGAGTCAAGGTCTTTTTCCTGTCTTGCGTCGGTACAAATTAGATGTTTGCAATTTTGAAAATCGATGTGATACGGTGTCGCTTTAAGATGAGGAAGATTCATATTCCCCTCATCGCTAATTGAGGACAGGCAACGTTCCTATGGGTGACGACCCCTTAACGGACACCATCCGGCTGACTTTCCCCGATAATGCGTCGGCCGGGCAACTATTCGGCGAACATAACAGCCACCTTAAACGGATTGGCGACGATTTGGAAATTTCAGTGAGCGCCAGGGGAAACACCGTCTTTATCCAGGGGGACGTTGTTTCGACCCAACTCGCTGAAAACATACTGAATCAGCTGTATGAGATCCTCCAAAACGGCTACCCGGTTTATGCCAGTGATGTCGACTATGCCATTCGCATCATCAGCGCCGACTCGCGTGCACGACTCAAGGATATCTTTCTCGACACGGTTTTCATCACCGCTACAAAAAAAACCGTTGCGCCCAAAAGCCCGGCTCAAAAAGCCTATATTGATGCCATGCGGCATTTTGACATCGTTTTCGGCATCGGTCCGGCGGGTACCGGCAAAACCTATCTGGCCATGGCCATGGCGGTGGCGGCACTCTCCAAAGGTGATGTCGAACGGATTATTCTCACACGCCCGGCGGTGGAGGCCGGTGAAGCGTTGGGCTTTTTGCCGGGAGATCTCGCCGAGAAGATTGATCCCTATCTGAGACCGCTGTATGATGCCCTGCATGATATGATGCGTTTTGAAAAAGCCGCCAATCTGATGCAACAGGGAGTGATCGAGGTGGCGCCTTTGGCGTTTATGCGGGGCCGTACCTTGAATGATTCGTTTATCATTTTGGACGAAGCCCAGAACACCACCTCGGAACAGATGAAAATGTTTCTCACCCGAATCGGATTCAGTTCCAAAGCCGTGATCACCGGAGATATTACTCAAATTGACCTGCCCAGCGGAAAATCGTCAGGCCTGGTGGAAGCAAAAAAAATTCTGCAAACCATTGAGGGGATTAAATTCGCCTTTTTTTCCAACCGTGATGTGATTCGGCACCGATTGGTTCAAAAAATCATTCAGGCCTATGAAATACTGGAATCATCTAATTAGCCCATGAATTTAACTAATATCAAAGCATCGATAAAAAATATTTTCCTTTGGCACCTGACCATTCGCTGGGCCATTCTATTGATCACCACGGGGCTGTTCGTCCTGATCCTGTATCCCAGTCTCTTTATGACCCAGCCTTCGTATAATCTGGGAGATATCGCCGGCCGAAATATTAAGGCCACCAGGGATTTTTTCATTGAAGACGAAGCGGCCACCGAAAAGCATCGCCAACAGGCGATTGAAACCGTGCTCACCGTATATGACCACGATACCACGCTGTTGTCGCGTAGCTGTTCACAGGTCCGTCAGGCGTTTGAATCGATTCGATCCGTGTGGGAAAAGATGGAAAACAGCCCGAATCCGAATCTTTTTGACGGGCAAGACGGTATCCGGTCGGAAGGAACCAAACCAAATAAATCCCTTTATGACCAAATCTGGGCCGAGAAAGCGTCTTTCATCAAACAAATCGGTATTCCGGTGAGTGATGGCGCTTACCGGATTCTTGAACAAGAACGTTTTTCCGATGAGATCTCTTCCAGCATTCATGACATTTTAAGTCAGATTCTGGAAAACGGCGTGGTCGCCCATAAAGAAATTCTTTTAAAAGAAGCTGAACGGGGAATCGTGCTGAGGGATCTGGAGACCAAAACCGAAAGAGCGGTCCATGCCTTGAAACATTTTTACGGACTCGATCAGGCCAAGGCCATGGTGAGAATCGTCGGCGGACCGGCTTTAAACGGCATGAGTTACAACCTGCGAAATCTGGTGGTCGACTTTGCCCAGGAACTCATTCGACCCAACATTACCTTAAACCGCAGCGAAACCTCGGATCGCCATAAAAGAGCCGCGGCCCAGGTTGCGCCGGTGGTTTCCCAGATAAAAGCCGGAGAGATGATCCTTCGGGAAGGTGAACGGATAACCCAGGACAAACTGATAAAAATCCGGACGATTCAACAGCAAAACCGTTCCCGGCAACTCCTGATCAGCGGTGGTGGCGTAGCAATTATCATAATCACCCTGATGCTTGCCTTATACACTTTGCACCATCATAGCCAACCCGTCAGCCCGGATCGCAACCGGGATATTTTCTGTCTGGCCAGTATCTTTCTGACCATTATGGTAATCGCCCGTTTGGGACCCGCCCTTTCGGACACATTGGTCGCCATTTTACCGTACAACATTTCTCCCTTGTCCATCTATTTCAATGCCCCCTTAGCCGCCGGCGCCATGACCGTATGCCTGTTGATCGGTTTGAACGTAGCCGTGTCTTTCGCCCTGGTCATCGCCATGGCCGTCGCATTTATTTTTCAAAACAGGCTGGAAATCTTAATTTTCTTTTTTATCAGCGGCACATTGGGCGCCTATTGGGTCAAAGATTGCCGGGAACGAACGGTTTTCATCAAGGCCGGTTTAAAAGTGGGGCTGTTGAATGTCCTCCTCATCACGGCGGTTGATGCCTATCTGGGTCGAATTGGGGGGTTCGGCATCGTCTGGGACTGGATGTTTGCTTTTGGCGGCGGGCTTTTTGCAGGAATTATCACCGCCGGTCTCGTCCCCTTTTTCGAAACGACCTTCGGTTACTCAACCGATATCAAACTACTGGAACTGGCCAATCTCGACCGGCCCATCCTGCGTCGGCTAATGATCGAAGCGCCCGGTACCTACCACCATTCGGTCATCGTGGGATCGATGGTGGAGGCAGCGGCGACCGATATCGGGGCCAATCCGTTGCTCGCAAAAGTCTGCGGATATTATCATGACATTGGGAAAATCAAAAAACCCCTTTATTTTATTGAAAACCAGCCGATCAGCCTAAACAAACACGACAAGCTGGCCCCATCCATGTCGAAACGGATCCTGGTGTCTCACGTCAAAGAAGGGGTCAGAATCGCCAAAGAACACAAACTCGGCGAGCGCATCATTGACACCATCATCCAGCATCACGGTACCAGCGTAATTTCGTTTTTTTACGAGAAAGCCAAAAAAATGAAAGGAGATCAGGCCATCAGCATGGATGATTTCAGGTATCCCGGGCCTCGTCCCCAGACAAAGGAAGCCGGTCTGGTCATGCTGGCGGATATCCTCGAAGCCGCTTCAAGAACGCTGACAAACCCGACCCCTTCCCGTATTCAGGGACTGGTTCAACGCCTGATCAATAAAGCCTTTTCGGAAGGGCAGCTTGACCAGTGCGAACTGACCTTGAATAATTTGCATAACATCGCCAAGCGTTTCAATAAGATATTAAACGGCATTCATCACCATCGGATTGAATACCCTGACACGGCCCGGTTTGAAAACGGATATGGAAAAAGCAACCATCGAAATCGACAACCGGCAAATACGGTTCAAAATCTCCCAAAAAGCAATACGGAAAACCATCCAGAGCGCCTTAGACGCCTTGGACAGTCCTGACGGCGAATTGTCTCTCGTTCTGGTGGATGATCTCCAGATAACCGTCATCAATCGGGACTATCTCCACCGCAACCGGCCTACCAACGTGATTGCCTTCCCCATGCGTGAGGGCCCTTTCGGTGATATCACTCCGGGATTGCTGGGAGATGTGGTCATTTCTCTGGAAACAACGGCCACTGAAGCTCGCAATGCCGGACTGGCCCTGACAACTCGGTTTTGCCAGCTGTTGGTTCACGGTATTTTGCATCTGTTCGGTTACGATCATGAAAGATCCGAAAAAAACGCGGCGGTTATGGATGCTAAAAGCCGGGAGATCCTGGAATTAATTGTGGAGAAATGCGAATCAGCGCCTCATTTTCCGGAAATGCTCATCGATTCCAAATCCACCTGACCCAAAGAACTGCCGGCGGGACAAGCCCGAAAAGTGGGTAGCTGGCAAACCCAGCTAAAAATGACCGACACATTCACTATTACCCCCGCTTCCTTTAAGCAAACGTT
>RCNC010002764.1_pt1 | contig 11601 bp, 8 predicted proteins | sample 2041301 | NCBI WGS metagenome assembly RCNC01 (sample SAMN09708231, study PRJNA481090) | Marine sediment metagenome, whole genome shotgun sequencing project. | biome: marine sediment; feature: ocean; material: sediment; isolation source: Sewage treatment plant 13A marine sediment (STP13A) ... | reverse complement strand
AACGTCTCAGTTCGACTGGCGGGGGGATCGGAATGTTTCCGGAATTCGCCTGTCAGGGCAGGCGCACCCGCCTGCAACGGGGTGATCTGTTGACTGTATTCAGTGACGGGGTGACCGAAGCGACTGTTTATGGCGATGAGTTTTTTGAAAGAGAATCGGCGGAGGAGGTCGTGCTGCGCAACAGTGAAGCGGAACTGCCCGAGCTCATGGATCTGATGTTCGCCGAGATCAACGTCTTCCTGAAAGGAGGCCATGGCTCAGACGACACTACGCTGCTCATGTTGCGGCGCCGGGCCTGATCTTCGGGCTGCTCTGGCGCCGGTTCGGATAGGGAGAGCCGCTGCCCGGGTGGCGGTTCGTATCACTGGGAGGTATCCCATGCGAAGTCCATTCAAAGCCTCGTGCCATGAAAATGGGGACATCATCATCGTCAAGATCGTCGGCAAAATGTTCGGGTGCCCAAATTTCGAGGAAATTCTCTACGACCCGGTCAACGAACACCTCGACCGGGGTTTTCGCAAATTCGTACTCGACATGACGCGCGTTCGGTACATCACCTCGATCGGTGTCAGTTTCATCAATGCCATCTACACCTCGATCAAGAATGACCACGGGGAAATTGTCCTGTGCGGACAGAACGACCGGGTGCTGAGTGTTTTTCACGTGGCGGAACTGGACCGGCTTTACACATCCTACCCGGATGTCGAAAAAGCGATCGCTTCCTTTGGCGGCACGATGCTGAAGCAGGCCGAAGAGGGCGCTTCCGAAATCTCGCGGACAATCATGTGATCAGCGGACCAGGGTCATACTTCTGATCTGTTGCTGTCCTTGGCTGCTGATCCGATAGAGATAGGTTCCTGAGCTGACCATGCGGCCCGAGTCGTCGGTTCCGTTCCAGACCAGCCGGTGGTCTCCGGTGTCGCGAAATTCGTTCAACAACCGCCTGATTCGGCGCCCGGCAAGATCGTAAATCTCAACGGTGACCGGGCCCGGGATGGGAATCCCGAAGCTGATGCTCGTGGTCGGGTTGAAAGGGTTGGGCACATTCTGGTCCAATCGCACCAATGATGGCAGATCATGGTCCGGCACCGCGCTGGGGCTGTTGGTTCCCCGGACGACTCCCTTGCCGTGGGTGCCAGCGACAACCAATCCGTCAGCTGGGCGCACGGCCAGCATATCGACCACAACGTTGCCGATCAGGTCGGCGGCTTCCTGTCGCCAGACAGTGGTGGCGCCGTCCAGAAGGGTGGTTGAGTAGATGCCGGTGCTGGTGGCCACGAAGCAGTAGTCCACCGCCTCGGCGGGCATCCAGGCGACCGACCGGAAGCTTGGCGAATGGGGGCCGCCGAGGTTGCCTTCGGCCGCGGTCCAGGTGGCGCCGCCATTGGGCGAGTGGAAAATATTGACCACGTTGTAGTTCGAAAACGTGACCAGTAAATTCTGGTCGTTGTTCGGGTGCACGGCGATGCTGCTGACATAGGCTCCACTGGGGAAATTTGCGCCGGTGTCGATCCGGATCGGAGTATTGCCGGCCGGAGCGGTGGCCGCGTTGCTCAAACGGTAAAGCTGACCGGATGCTGTGCCAAAATAGAGCAGGCTGGCGGCCGAGCGCGACATTGCCAGAGCAGAAATGATCTGGCCGGGGACGGAGGTCAGGGCGCTCCAGTTGACGTTCGTGGTGCCGAGGTTGCCCAGCGGAATGCCGGTCAGGTCGCTGTTGCGCCATATGAGGGCATCGGCGGCCAGATACATCCGGGACGAATCCAGTGGATCCAACTGATAGGGTTTCAGCCAGAGGGAAGTCTCGGCCAGGGGTGGGTCGACCCGCGACTGGCTCTGCAAGGCACCGGTGTTGTTGTCCAGGAGCATCCGGAAGACACCGTAATTCTGTTGGTAGGACATATAGTAGGTGCCGATGGGTCCGCCGGCATCTGCCACCGCGCAGTACCCGCCGTCGCCAGCCAGCGGGTTGCCCCAGTTGGCGCCCGGCAGATCCAAAGCACCGAACAGCGAACCATTATCCTGTGTGCCACCGATGGCCACGGGGTTGGCGGCCAGATTCTCATCAATGGCCACTGTATAAAATTGGCTCGTTTTGTAACCCTGGTTCAGCGAGGTCCAGGCCACCGAAACCGCACCCGCATCAAGCGTGCGATGCACCCCGGCATCACTGGCGGTGTAGGCGCGGGCGGTTGACCCGGGCCGGAACAACAACCCGTGCAGATCGGCATGGTGGCCGGGATAATCCCAGCCACCGATCAGCGAAACATTGCTCGCGAGTTGGAAGCCGTCAGTGCTGCGGTGCAGATCGACACCGCCGAGATAGACGGTTTCGGAGTCGGTGGGGTGGACGGCCAGCATCTGGCAATAGCTCGCCTGGGATTCGTAGTGCGTATAGCCATAGACGCCGGGCAGTGAGGGCAAGAGGCTGGAGCGATCCTGCCACCAACCACCAGCTCCGGCACCATTGCCGGACAGGTATTCGTAGCGGAACAGGGCGGCGTCAGCCACGCCCAGGGTATTGGCCACCAGAATCCAAATCACGTCTTCATCCGAGGGGGCCATGGCCATGACGATGCGGTCATAGTCGGTGTAGCCGGCAGGCGTGATGTCGGTCCAGGTCACGCCGTCGACCGATCGAAAGGCGCCGTGCTGGGCGCCGTCATAGCTCAAGGTGGCGTAGACCACACCGGATGGCGAGATCACCAGGTCGGCGTAGGCAGCTGGCGTTGTCGGGCTGCCCAATACGAGCGACCAGGATTCGCCTCCATCGACCGACCGATAGATACCGCCCCAGGTGGCGGCGTACACTTCTTCAACCACCGTTTCGGAGGTGTCAACGGCCAGGCGCCAAACAACCTGCCAGGGTGAATTCAGAAATTGGGGATCGGACCCGGCGGTAGCCGGCAGAATCGACCAACTCTGGCCACCGTCGAAGGATTTGTAGACACCATCGCCGGGATAGACATAGAGCTCGTTTGACGGCCAGGCCGCCGACCCGCCATCACCCTCCCCGGTGCCGTAGTACCAGACATTCTGGTGGCCCGAGCGCGTATCCTGGGCCAGGGAAGAAACATGGTGAATCTGGGTATTGCCGGTCGTCAGGGTCCAGCTCAGTCCTTCGTCAGTGGAGCGCCACATACCGCCGCTCACGCCGCCGGCCAGGATGGTGTTGTAACCGGGATCACTGATGTCCAGGGCCAGGGCCCGCGTGCGTCCACCAACGTTGGCCGGTCCGCGGGAAACCCAGCTGTAGGACTTGTCGCTGATCTGGCGTTGGGGAATTTTGTCGGCAAAAATCAGTTCGAGGCGACGAATATCAGCCGGAAGCCTGCCTGTCGCCGGGTCGGCCAGCCGCAACACCTCGTAGTTGCGCCGGGCCACCAGGTTTTCCTGGTTCTGGTCCCCGGGAGCCATACTCGTGTTGCGGGATGCTGGGGCCGGTGGCAGTGAAACGGAGTCGTGGGCTGGAACGGGATCTTGAGGCCAGACCAAGGCGAATGCGGCAAAGAAAGTCAGGAGGGATAGGGCGGTGAATCTAGTTTTCATGATCGTTCTCCGCGCTGAATGAGCTATTGAGTTTTACAAAACCTCTCAGGTGATTTATGGGCGATAAGACATCCTTTTTTCTTAGGCTGTATCCTACCTCAATGATATGAAATTGTCAATGAGAAGGGTCGGCGTCACGGCAAACTGCCGCTACGGTCGCCGGCAAGGCCGCGACTCGCCGGGCCTGATAGTTGAAACAGATCATGCCGGTTTCGACCAGGGCAATGGGGGTTGCGTCGGTGTCCCCTGCGCGGGTGACGCGAAAAAACAACCGAAACCCACTGCGGGATTCTTCGGCTGCCTCGACTTCAAAAACCAGTCGGTCTGCGGCAAAGGCCTCACCCTGATAAACCAACGCCGCATCGCCCATGATCAGCCCAACCCCGGCGCAGTCCAACTCGCTCCAGCCGTGTTCGGCCAACCAGGCGACGCGCGCTTCATGCACCAGCGAAAGCAATCGGTCATTGCCCAGATGTCCGCCATAGTTCAGGTCGGTGGTGCGCACCGTGATCTCGGTCCGAAAACCGTAGGCCGCCCTGGGCTTCAGTTGCAAGCGGGCCATCGCCTAACCCACCAGTACGCCAGCGATGGTTGCCGTCAACCACGAAGCGATGGCTCCGCCAAACATGGCCTTTAAGCCGATGGCCGCCACTTCGGACCGTCGACTGGGAGCGATGGTGCCGATGCCGCCAATTTGAATGGCGATGCTGCTGAAGTTGGCGAATCCGCACAACGCATAGGTGGCGATGACGATGCTGCGGGGTGACAGGGTTCCGTTCTGCGTGGCTTCACCGAGGGCGATGTAGCCCATGAATTCGTTGACCGCAATCTTGGTGCCCAGAAGGTTGCCGAAGGCGCCAGCCTCGGACCAGGGCACGCCCATGACCCAGGCGATGGGCGAAAAGACCCAGCCAAAAATCTGTTCCAGTGACAGGCCGAACAGGCCCAGCCCGTAGTTGGCCATGGCCACCAGGGCGATGAATGCCAGCAACATGGCGCCCACATTGGCGGCCAGTTTCAGGCCAATGCCAGCCCCACCGGCGGCGGCATCCAGCACATTGGCATACTCCCGCGGAACATCCAGGGAGACTGACCCGCGGGTCGGTGACTCTTCGGTTTCGGGATACATGATCTTCGCCACCACCAGGGCTGCGGGGGCCGACATCACGCTGGCGGCCAGCAGGTGGCCGGGATCGATGCCGAAGCGCACATAGGCGGCCATCACGCCACCGGCGACCGTCGCAAAACCTCCCACCATGACGGCCATCAATTCGCTGCGGGTCATCGTCTCGAGATAAGGTTTGATGACGAAGGGCGCTTCGGTCTGGCCCACGAAAATGTTGGCCGCGCAGCTCAGGGATTCACTGCCGCTGGTGCCCATGGTGCGGCGCATGACCCAGGCTACGCCCATGATGATGCGCTGCATGATGCCCAGGTGGTAGAGCAGGGCCATCAGGCTGCTGAAGAAGATGATCGTCGGCAAGACGTGAATGATGAATACGGTGCCGATGGGCATCAACTGTCCGCTGACCGAGTTGGTGACCTGGATGTAGCCCGCGTCCGGATTGGCGTTGGCGATGATTTCCGGGCTGGTGCGGTAGAGATTGCCCCACAGAAAAGATGCGCCGGCATCGGTGAAACTGAGCAATTGGGTTACGAAGGCGCGGGCGGCGCCAAAGCCGGCCTGGCCCCAGGGCGTGCGCAGCAAAATAACCGCCAGGATGAATTGCAAGCCAAGACCCCAGCCGGCGACTCGCCAGGGAAAGCGGCGGCGGTTGTTGCTCAGGACCCAGGCCAGGGCCAGCAGCACGAAGATGCCGAATACGGAGATGAGGTTTTGCACGAAATTGGCTCCATCGGGGTAAAGGTCGCAGGCATGTGTGCCAGGAGTATTGATGATACAACGGTGATGGTCCACTGAGAATGCCACAAGTTCTGCAAATATGATATCATGTTGATCGTCAGGGAAATGGCGAAAACGGGGATGTTTTGGGAGGTCGCAATGTCATTTTTTGCCAAGTCCATATTGCTGGTCGCCGCCCTGCTCGGCTCGGTTGCGGCCGGAGCTGAAGAACCGATTTGGGAAAATCTGGGCCTGGTTGGCACCGAAATCCACACCGTTCGTTATCTGCTCAGTGACCTGTTCGTCGGCACCGAGGATGGGCTTCACATCGCTTCGTTGGACGATGGCTCATGGCGGGACATGAATCGGGAGGGCGTGGCCGGTTGGCCGGTCACCGCCGTGGGGCGCGCCCCGAATTACCCGGAATATGTGATCACCGGTCGGGTTGACAGCGAAGGCCTGGGAGCCCTGGCAAAAACCTATTTGGCCGATGGCACCACCGAACTGCAGTTGTCTCGGCAGCCAGGCCCATTTTCACGAATTTCCGACACGGGCTATTTCGCGAATTTCCGCGTCTGGGCCTGTTCGCCGGGAGGTGCCCAGGCTGGCGTCGTGCTCAAATCCGGCAGTGGCGGCGTCCTGTGGACGGAACTGACCGATCATGGCTTTACCAGCCCAACCTCTTTTATCCACAATCCGGCGGTGGCGAACGGTGAAATCGTATCGCAAATTTTTCTGGCCGGTGATGGGGGCGTGCAGTCGACTGTGGACAATGGCGCAACCTTCAGCCCGGACTTTTCCGGACTGCCGGTCGCGATGGTCCATGATGTCCTGATAGGGTACCTCTGTATTGGCATCCCGGGCAAGGTGCAGGACCAGTGCAATTGGTATTTTGCAGCATCGGATTCGGGCCTCTATTTGAAAACCGATGAGGATGCGGATTGGGTTCGAGGTCTGGCGGACCCCTGTATAAAAGTGCGCTTCATTTCAGCTACTGACCTGCGCCGGGTTCTGGTCCTGACGGCCGATCATCGCCTGCTCAGTTGCGATCTGAGCGAGGGCCTGAATTGGCAGTGGACCGATTGGGGCAGCGACCTGGGCGCCGTGGAAATCGTGGATTTCAGCATCTTGGGCATGCGCCGGGCGGTGGCCACGGCCAATAGTGGGATCTTCGAGAAAATCTGGCCAAATCCGTATTCGGACGTGCCGGCAAGTGTCACCCACCTGCAATTGAGGGCGGTGCCCAACCCCTTCAATCCCACCACGAGCCTGAAATTCAGCGCCCCGCGGGGCGGATATGCCCATTTGGCCGTGTATGACCTGCGCGGACAGAGGGTGGCGACGTTGCTGGCAAACGAGATAGAGGCGGGACCGGTGAGTCTCACCTGGCAACCGGGTGACCTGGCGAGCGGCGTCTATTTGGCCCGCTTGGAGTTGAATGGGGTGGTTGCGACCCAAAGGGTGGTCCTGATCCGGTGATCCTCTTGGACAGCAGTGGGCGGCAATGGTGGCCCCAAACACCATGCTGGCGGCGCGATTGTCTCGCCGTGGCCGGTCGGGCTGAGAGAACCAGCCGGATTCTCGTCCAAAAATTGACAGATGCCCGCATACCGGGTATTTTACGGCCATGAATGAACCAAATCTGGCACCTCTCCCACCTGTCATCATCGGTGTCGCCGGCGGCTCGGGCTCCGGCAAGACCACCGTGGCCATGCGCGTGCGCGAAGCGTGCCCCGGCCGGACCATCCAGATCCTTCATCATGACTCTTACTACCACGACAATTCGCAGCTGCCCCTAGAAAAACGCGCCGAAATCAACTACGACCATCCCAACGCCTTTGAGACCGATCTTTTGATCGCTCATCTGCGCGAATTGCGGGCCGGTCGGCCGGTGGAAGTCCCTTGCTACGACTACGCCCAGCACAGCCGCCAGGTCGAAACCGAGACCTGCCAACCGGCCGACATTGTCTTTGTCGAAGGCATTCTGGTGCTCGAGTCGCGAGCCTTGCGCGAGCTGATGGACATCCGGCTGTATGTGGATGTGGATGCCGATGAGCGGGTGCTCCGCCGCATGAAACGCGATACGACCAAACGGGGCCGGACCATGGAGTCGGTGATGGAGCAGTACCTGACGGTGGTCAAGCCCATGCATTTGCAGTTTGCCCTGCCGAGCAAGCGTTACGCCCACTTGATTATCCCCGAGGGCGGTCACAACAAGGTGGCCATCGATCTGATTGCCACCAAGATCCAGAATATCATCCGTGAACGCGACCATTTGCGGGCTACAGGGCGGGAACACCTGCAGTCGGCGACTGACAACCAAACCGGAGGCCGCTCGTGACATTCGACGACCAGGAATATCTGCAGCGTTACCCATTTATCGAACGGGTGCTGATTTCTTCGGAGGATATCCAGCTGCGGGTGCGGCAACTGGGCAATGAGATCAGCGACGCCTACCAGGGCTCGACGCCAATTTTCGTCTGCATCCTCAAGGGCGCCTATCCGTTTTTGGCCGACCTGACGCGCTGCGTTTCAGTCGATCACGAAGTCGACTTCATGGCGGTCAGTAGCTATGGCGGCGGTACCCAAAGCTCGGGCGTGGTGAAAATCGAGAAGGACCTGAAGGCCAACATCACTGATCGCGACATCATCCTGGTCGAGGACATCATCGACACCGGCCTGACGATTTCAAACCTGATCGAGGTGCTTGAGACGCGCAACCCGCGCAGCATTCGGGTGGCGGCCCTGTTGGACAAGAAGGCGGCCCGGATCAAGGACGTGCCCCTGCACTACGCGGGCTTCGAGATTCCCAAGGAATTCGTCATTGGCTACGGCCTGGATTACGACGAGAAATACCGCAATCTGCCGTTTATCGGCATCATGAAGGCCTAGGTAGCATGAGCGAGAACAAGGGCAGTTTCGAGAAAACCTTTCGTGAGGCCCTGACTTTCGACGACGTCCTTTTGGTGCCCGGTTATTCCGAGGTCATCCCGACGGAAATCGACACTTCGGCTCAGTTGACCAGGACCATCCGCCTGCAGATTCCGTTTTTATCGGCGGCCATGGATACGGTGACTGAAGCGGAGATGGCCATCGCCGTGGCCCGCTCCGGTGGCATTGGTGTGATCCACAAGAACATGGAGCCCCGGCAGCAGGCGGCTGAAGTCGAACGGGTCAAGCGTTCGGAATCCGGCATGATCACCAAGCCGATCACCATGGGACCGGACAATACCATCGACGAGGCCCTGGAACTGATGAACCACTACCACATCAGTGGCGTGCCCATCACCGAGGGTTCCAAGCTGGTGGGCATCCTGACCAACCGCGATCTGCGTTTCGTCAAGGACACCAAGCAGTCGGTGCGCGAGGTGATGACCAGCGAGAACCTGATCACCGTGCCGGAAGGCACGACGCTGGAAGAATCGGCCGAGATCCTGCATAAGCACCGCATTGAGAAACTGCTGGTGGTCAATGGCGGCGGCGAGTTGCGCGGCTTGATCACGGTCAAGGATATCCAGAAGAAGCTCGACTATCCGAATTCCTGCAAGGATCCTAAAGGTCGCCTGCGGGTGGCGGCCGCCGTTGGCGTGGGCCCTGATACGATTTTGCGGGCCGAGCTGCTGGTCGACAAGGGCGTGGACCTGCTGGTGGTCGACACCGCCCATGGCCACAGCCGCAACGTCATCGAGATGGTGCGCACCCTGAAAAAGACACACCCCGAGACACAGATTATGGCGGGCAACATCGCCACCGGTGCGGCAGCCGAAGCCCTGATCGAGGCCGGCGCCGACGCCGTCAAGGTGGGCATCGGACCGGGCTCGATCTGCACCACACGGATTGTCGCGGGGGTTGGAGTGCCCCAGATCACCGCGATCATGGATGTGGCCAGGGTGACCCGCAAGCACGGCATTCCCCTGGTGGCTGACGGCGGTATCCGCTACAGCGGCGATGTGGCCAAGGCCATCGCCGTGGGCGCCAATTGTGTCATGGCCGGCTCTTTGCTGGCCGGCACGGACGAATCACCGGGCGAAAAAGTGCTCTTCGAAGGCCGGGTCTACAAGACCTACCGCGGCATGGGCTCGTTGGGCGCCATGCAGCAGGGCAGCAAGGACCGCTACTCCCAGGGCGATGTGGTGGAGACCGAAAAACTGGTGCCCGAGGGCATCGAAGGCCGGGTGCCCTACAAGGGGCGCGCCGGCGATGTGTTGTACCAGTTGGTGGGTGGCTTGCGCAGCGGCATGGGTTATTGCGGCTGCCAGACCATTGTGGATTTCCAGGAGCAGGCCGAGTTGGTCCGGGCCACCGGGGCCGGTATGATCGAGAGCCATCCGCACGATATCCTGATCACCAAGGAAGCGCCCAACTACGGCAAGGGCAACTGACCCACGGTGCGCTGGCCCACTGTTGATGACCGAACGATGCCCCGCCCTGCGGGGCATTTTTTTGGGAATCAGCCGAATCGGGAATCTTTTCAGTCGGAATTGCCGCTCCAGCGCCGTCTCCACCTTTGTGAAACGCGAATACTTGTCTGCAGTTGCCACGGCCTCACCTGATGTGGGGCCGGCTCGGCAGCACCCGAATTGGGGGAATATCATGAATGCCCGGACCCAAATACTGCTAGCTACCACTATGTTGACCTTTGGCTTATGTCATGTCGATTTGGCGCTTGCCGAGCAGCGGCCGCACCTGACCAATGGCGGCTCCAGCCTCATCGGCGGCAGCGCTGATCTGGCCAAAGCTGCCGGCGATACGATTCTGCTGATGGGGCCCACTGGCTCCGGCGCGCCCTATATTGGCGATTTTGAGACCGGGATGAATGGCTGGACCTCGGTGGATCTCACCCAACCGACGGAGACCCACTGGCAGGTCAGCGACTACAACCAGTCCGTGCCGGGCAACCTGGCGGCCTGGTGCGGTTCCCTGATTTATCCTTCCTGCAACGATTCTCTCGATGTATTGGGCGGCTATGGGAACAACTGGAACGAAATTCTCGAATTTCGGCAGACGGTGGCCAATCCTGCCGTCAGCACCCTGGCCACCACCACGGCCACCCTTCAGCACGATAGCGAACCCGGCTATGATTTTGCGATATTTGGCTACCGGGTCGCGGGCCAAAATCCGATAATTCCCGTGCGCACCTGGGATGGCCAAGGGGTTGCTGAGGTCGCGGAATCTGTCAATTTCCTGCCTGGCGAGTACATCGATGGCACGGACATCATCCTGCAATGGCGTTTCGAAAGTGATGGCGGCTGGTCGGATGAAGACTGCAACTGGTCGACAACCGGCGCCTGCCAGATCGACGACATCACCGTGACAATGGACAATGGTGGGGTGGTCACATCATCGTTTGCCGATTTCCAGGACGGCACCCTGGGAGACTGGGTGCCCCAGCTGCCCCGCGGCGTGGGCGACTACGCCCAGCGCTGGGCCGGCCTGGCTGATATTGACCCCTGCGGCACGAATTTCAGCTGGCAGGTGGCCTTTATCGACAACGGTGTCGTTGTGCCTGGTACCGGTGGCAGCGATTGCATCAATTGGTGTTACGGTCCTGGCGGCTACATCGTCAATACCATCGGTGGTGTGGCGGGCCCGGCCAGTCATATGCACAACCAGATCTGGTCACCGGTCATGGTCTGGCCCAACAGCAACTTTGACGGAGCGCGCTACGCTTTTGATGTCATGCAACATGAAGACCTGACGTCCGACGCCCCGGGTATGTTCTTCACCTGGGATGTGCGCTCGGCCACTTCGGAAGCCGAGTTGGCCAATGCGCCCTGGAAGGGCCCGAATTTTGTCTTCTACGGCAACCCGGAATACCGCCGCTTTGACAACGACATCACCGAATACATGACACCCGGACGCACGCACCTGCAGGTCAACTTTGGCGTCTACGAATTGGGGTTCGCCTTTGGTTTTGTCGGCAACGACGGCTACCCGGCGCCCTATTTTGACAACGCTGCAGTTCGCGTATTTCCCATCAATGGCCCGATCCTGTCCACCCGAGAACTGGAATTGGCCCAGGACAATTTTCCCGAAGTTGACGCGATCAATTTCAATGATCTCGGCAGCATGCATGTGCGGTTTGATATGGCGAACAACATTTCGCCGGCCGCCCACCTGAGAAATGATCCGGGTGATTCCATCACCATCAACGTGGTGGCCGCACGCACCGGAGCGGTGCACGTGGGCATGCCCGAGATGTATTATAC
>RCNC010002763.1_pt1 | contig 11601 bp, 6 predicted proteins | sample 2041301 | NCBI WGS metagenome assembly RCNC01 (sample SAMN09708231, study PRJNA481090) | Marine sediment metagenome, whole genome shotgun sequencing project. | biome: marine sediment; feature: ocean; material: sediment; isolation source: Sewage treatment plant 13A marine sediment (STP13A) ... | reverse complement strand
GGAGAAATATTTGCCCTAGCCGAAGCTGCGAATGATGCATCAGTAGGACAAGGTGGATCTTTGGCCCGTTTTAAAATTGTAGGAGACTTTCTTTACGCCGTAGATAGCCACAATATAAATATCTTCAACATACAGGATTTGGAAAATCCGCAAGACTTGGATGATGTTTACGCAGGTTTTGATATAGAAACCATTTTCAATAGAGGACAGCATTTATTCTTAGGTAGTATGCGTGGTATGTATATCTATGATATTTCCTCTCCTGCCACTCCCACTTTCATTTCTGAATTTCAACATGGTACCGCCTGTGACCCAGTTGTTGTAGATGGGGATTATGCATATGTAACCCTTCGAGGCGGAAATATGTGTGGTGCTACCGAGAGTGGTTTGTTCATTGTGGATATTTCAGATATATCCAATCCCGAATTAACTATAAGCTACCCTATGGATGGCCCCTATGGTCTCGGTGTAAAAGACGAAAAGTTATTCGTTTGTGATGGGGATTCCGGTTTAAAGGTTTATGACAAAACAGATGTAGAGGATTTGGTGGCTCTAAATCACTTTGAGGATATAAATACTTTTGATGTTATTCCATTAGAAAATTCATTGCTTATGGTTGGTGAAGATGTGTTGTACCAATATGAATATTTAGATAACAATATCAAGTTGATGAGCACTTTGGAATTGAATTGATCTTAGGATTTAAGAATTGAAAACGCCCCTCTTAATAGGGGCGTTTTTTTATTGCTTTATTTCGGTTTTTAAAACTATAATTGCGGAATCACTTCCAAGATATCATTTGAATCTTATTTTCGGAAACTTGGTCATTGATTTTGGTGACATACTCCTCCATTAATCGGTTAAGTGCATCAATCTCGGTATTCAGTTCTTGGGTAATCTCAGAAAAGAATTCCATTGATTGGTCCGTAGGTGGGTAATCTCCCCGTTGCGAATCAGCCATCAAAAATGCTAAGCGGTTGTTTATCCGAATGCCATAATTTAAAGGATCTTGCCGACTTTGGTTTTTAGTCATGTGAATGTTGTTTTCAATAACATCCATTTTAGTTCTAAAGCCAGTTATTAGCTCTTGTATTTCTTTGTTATCTTTTGTTTTATTCACAAGATAGTCCAGATCTTTTTTAACCCTTAGAAGATCTGTTATTGCGTCATTGGCCCTACTAACTTGATTACGCACCTTCATCAAGAAAGTAAATTGTTTTTTATAATCCTCATCGGAATTAGGCAAGCGAGGGTCTTTTACAATAGTAAATACTTGCTCTGAGACTTTACCGTTATAGGTCATTTTTACTTTGTAATTGCCTGGCACCGCCTTTGGCCCCACATTGGGTGAAGAATAGAAGACCATGCCCTCAAAGGCCGTATAACCAGGATATCTCAGATTCCATATTAATCTATTTCCTCCAGATTTCATTTTGAGGGGTTTGGTTGCCCTAGGGTCCAACTTGTTTTCTTTACCAATATTTGAAAATTCTTGTATCAATGTTCCATCTGTTTCCAATATTTCAAGGCTTACCGTGTCTGTTTCTTTTTTAGTTTTTATATAATAATTGATAATGGCGCCATCGGGGTGGTTTTCACCTACTAATTTGGTGTTCGGTTTACTCCAACCTCCAGATTGTTGCATCCTATAGGCTTTATCAGGTTTGAATAGATGGAATTCACGATTAGCTATGTCTGGTGAAAGTTGATGAAGGGGAGTTAGGTCATCGATCATCCAAAAACTTCGACCATGTGTTGCGGCAATCAAATCGTTATCCCTTACATGAAGGTCTCTTATAGAAGTGATGGGTAAATTCAATTGAAAAGGAGACCAATTGGCCCCGTCGTTAAAGGAAATGTACATTCCCCATTCTGTTCCGGCGTATAAAAGACCTTCCCTTACCTTATCGGATCGTATGGCTCTTGTATAATGATTGATTTTTATTCCTGCAGTAATGACCTTCCAGGTTTTGCCATAGTCCGAAGTCTTATATAAATAAGGAGTATAATCGCCAAATTTATATGAAGTAGCAGCTACATAGGCGGTACCTTTTTTAAACGGACTGGGGTCTATACAGTTGATCATGTTGAGTTTAGGGTTCATATTCGCAGGTGGAGTGATGTTTTCCCAAGTCGTACCATTGTCGCGGGTAATATGTATCAATCCATCATCGCTGCCAACCCAAATAACTCCCTTTTCCAATGGCGACTCATTTATGGCGAACAAATTGGAATAGAATTCTGCACCGGTATTGTCTTGGGTGATAGGCCCCCCAGAAGATTTAATGGTTTCAGGAAGTCCTCGGGTCAAATCGGGTGAAATTGTTTTCCAGGACTGTCCTTCATTTGTGGTTACATGTAAAAAATTAGAGCCGGCATAAAGTCTATTAGTGTCATGAATACTGAATTTTACTGGAAAGTTCCAGTTAAAACGGTACTTCATGACTTCTGCTCCCGAGCCTGCCGGGTTGTCGGGCCAAATATTTAATGAGCGCGTCTGGTCAACCGAATGGTCTTCGCGCATCATGTATCCTTTGAAAGTGCCACCATAAACTATATCATTGTTTTTTGGGTCTGGTGCTAAATGTGCGCTCTCACCGCCTGCGGTTGGTTCCCAATCACTTTCGCCAATAGAAGAGCCAGTGGTTCTATTGAAAATACGAATGGTGCTATTATCTTGTTGGGCACCATAAATGCGATAGGGGAAAGTATTGTCGGTTGTGACCCTATAGAATTGTGCAGTAGGCTGATTGTAATAAGTGGACCAATTATTGCCTCCATCATTCGAAATTTGTGCTCCGCCATCATCGGCAATAATCATCCGGTTATTGTTATTTGGGTCTATCCATAGGTCGTGGTGGTCACCATGGGGGGCATTTTTTAAGGTAAAGGTTTTGCCGCCATCGGTCGACACTCCATAACTCACATTCATGACATAGAGTTTATCAATATTTTGGGAATCGGCATAAATGCGACTATAGTACCATGCTCTTTGACGTAAGGCCCTATTTTCGTTTATTTTTTTCCAAGTCTTGCCAGCGTCATCAGATCTAAAGAGCCCTCCGCCTTTGGCTTCGATCAGTGCCCAGACTCTATTGGAATCCATAGGTGAAACGGTGATACCTACTATTCCCCAAGGTCCTTTTGGTAAACCCTCATAAGTTGAAATATTTGTCCATGAATCTCCGCCATCAGTACTTTTGTACATTTTGCTATCGGGTCCTCCACTGTCCATGCGGTAACCGTTTCGATTCATTTCCCATGTTGCAGCATAAATAATTCTAGGGTTGTTGGGATCCAAAACAAGATCTCCCGCTCCGGCCTTGTTACTCTCGTATAATATTTTTTCCCAATTTTGACCACCGTCATTAGAGCGATATATACCGCGAGTTTCATTTGGTTTCCAAAGGTTTCCTATGGCAGCTATATAGACAAGGTCGGGATTTGTCGGATGTATCCGAATACGGGCAATATGTTCGGATTCTTCGAGTCCAATAAATTTCCAAGTCTCTCCGGCGTCCATACTTTTCCAAATGCCATTCCCTGAGGAAACATTGCCCCTGAGTGTTTGTTCACCTTCTCCTACATAAATTATGTTGGGATCTGATTCCGAAACTGCTATGGCACCTATTGATCCTCCAAAATATCCATCTGAAATACAGCTCCAGCTGCTTCCTGCATCCGTTGTTTTCCAGACGCCTCCCCCAGCGGTCCCCATATAGTAGAGATCAGGACTCTGGGAAACACCTGTTACTGTTCCGGCTCTTCCGCCCCTGAAAGGGCCGACCAAACGCCATTGGATTCCATTATAAAGTGATTCCTTAAAGGTTAGGGCACTTTCATTTTTATTATTCTTGCGCTGTGCGGCCAAATCTTGATATAAGAAGGCCAACAAAAAGATCAAAAGGTAAAGGGAAGTTTTTTTCATATCTATAATTGAAGAGTGCCCTAAAAATAGTAATATAATTTATTTGATTCTTATAAATGGTTCGTTTTTTTGAGGTAATAACGCATCGGGAAATTACTAAAAACTATAGACGTTTTTTAAGGCATATATATTAGGCATAATACGTAATTAAAAAATTCGACTACTTTTGTGACTTGAAAAACCAATCAATGGCAAAGAATTTAGTTATAGTAGAGTCGCCTGCAAAGGCCAAAACCATAGAGAAATTTTTAGGTAAGGATTTTAAGGTTGAATCTAGTTTTGGGCATATTGCAGATTTACCTTCGAAAGAATTGGGCGTAGATGTTGACAATGATTTTAAACCAAAATATATTGTTGACAAAGACAAAAAAGCACTCGTTAAAAAACTCAAGGATTTAGCAAAGAAAGCCGATACAATATGGTTGGCCAGTGATGAGGACCGCGAGGGGGAAGCAATTTCTTGGCACCTTTCCGAGACATTGGGCTTAGACAAGTCCAGGACCAAAAGAATTGTTTTTAATTCAATTACCAAGTCTGCAATCCAGAAAGCCATTGAAAATCCGAGAGAGATAAATTATAATTTGGTAAATGCCCAACAAGCAAGAAGGGTCTTGGATAGATTGGTGGGTTATCAATTGTCTCCGATACTTTGGAAAAAAATCAAACCAGGTCTCTCAGCAGGAAGGGTACAGTCGGTCGCAGTGCGATTGATTGTAGAACGTGAGCGTGAAATAGAAGGTTTTACTGCCCAAGCTTTATTCAGGATTTCGGCGGAATTCAAAACGGAAAGTGACGGAGTGTTCACGGCTAAGTTAGGTAAGAACTTTGCAACTAAGGAAGAGGCAGAAGCTTTCTTGAAGAAAAATATAGGAGCCGATTTTTCAATTGGGAATTTAGATAAAAAGCCCGGAAAAAAATCTCCATCCGCACCATTTACAACCTCAACCTTACAGCAAGAGGCATCAAGAAAATTGTATTTTTCTGTGGGACGGACTATGCAGGTGGCGCAACGATTATATGAAGCTGGACTCATTACTTACATGAGAACCGATAGTGTTAATCTTTCCGGCGAAGCAATCAATGCCGCTAAAGATGCCATTGTTGCAAATTATGGCGAACAATATAGTACAGTCCGTAATTTCAAAGGAAAATCGAAAGGGGCACAAGAAGCTCATGAAGCCATACGTCCGACAGATATGACGAGGCAGTCAGCTTCATTAGAACGTGATCAATCAAAATTGTATGAGCTAATATGGAAAAGAACCATTGCTTCACAGATGAGCGATGCCCAATTAGAACGTACCAATGTAATAATAAATGCAAGTACCCACGCTGAAGAATTTACGGCGAATGGGGAAGTAATCAAATTCGATGGTTTCCTAAAAGTATATATGGAGGGTATTGATGATGAGGATATGTCTGAAGACCAAAAGAGTATGTTGCCTGCAATGAAGGTTGGTGATGCATTGAATAATAAATTTATAACTGCTACCGAGCGTTTCACTAGACCACCATATAGATTTACGGAAGCATCATTGGTTAAAAAGTTGGAAGAATTAGGTATTGGTAGGCCATCTACATATGCCCCAACTATTTCTACAATACAAAATAGGGGTTATGTTGAAAAAGGTACCGTTGAGGGAGCCGAGCGAAAATATATTCAGTTTATTTTGGAAGTAGGAGAAATTAAGGAAAAACAACTTGTTGAAACTGTCGGTTCAGATAAAGGTAAAATGGTCCCAACCGATATTGGTATGATTGTGACCGATTTTCTTGTGAGCCATTTTTCGAACATTTTGGATTATAACTTTACGGCAAGAGTTGAGGAAGAATTTGATGAAATTGCCGAAGGTGATGAGGACTGGAAGAAGGTGATGAGAGATTTTTATGAAGACTTTCATCCTAAGGTATTGGATGTTGAGGCAAATGCTGACCGTGCCAGTGGGGAAAGGGTTTTGGGTAAAGATCCAAAAACAGGCAAACAGGTATCAGTACGATTAGGAAGATTTGGTCCTATGGTACAAATTGGCACTGTTGATGATGAGGAAAAACCACAATTTGCAAGTTTATCGCCAGACCAATCCTTGAATACAATTACTTATGAAGAGGCTATGGACTTATTTAAACTTCCTAGAAAATTAGGAGTTTTTGAGGATGAGGAAATCGAGGCTAATATAGGAAGATTTGGCCCGTATGTTAAGTTTGGAAAGAAGTTTGTCTCGCTGGCCAAAGGTGAAAGTGCTATGGATGTTTCTTTGGAAAGAGCCATAGAATTAATAAAGGAAAAGCAAAAGGCCGATGCACCTATCGCAGCTTATGAAGATAAGGATGTAATAAAAGGAGTAGGCCGTTTTGGACCTTTCATCAAATGGGATGGTATATTCATTAATGTGAACAAGAAATACGATTTCGATAATCTTACACAAGCGAATATTGAAGAGTTGATCGAAGCCAAAAAGCAAAAGGAAATAGATAAACTTATTCAAGAATGGCCTGAAGAAGGCATTCGAATTGAAAAGGCAAGATGGGGAAGGCATAATATTCTAAAAGGCAAGATAAAGGTTGAATTGGCTAAAACGGTTGATGCGACTAAGATGTCTTTGGAAGAAGCCAAAGCACTTGTTGAAAAGAAATCCCCCAAGAAAAAAACAAAGGCAAAAGCAAAACCTAAAGCTAAGAAGTAAGTATGGCATTCGATTTTTTGGTTCCTGTAGAAGATAAGGTATTGGCCCATTCAGAATTATTACCCCCACAGGCGCTTGGAAAGCATATTTACGCGCATACCAAAAAAGATGGTTTGCCCGTCTTGGCGAATGCCACTATTGCAATTTTGGGTGTAAAGGAATCCCGTAATGCCTTTGAAAAGAAACCTGAAAAACTGCATGTTTCCGCTATCAGAATTCAGTTATACAAGTTGCTTCTTGGTAATTGGGATTCCACCATCGTTGATATGGGCGATATTGAAGAGGGTGAAACCGTTGATGACACTTACTTTGTAGTGAAGGAAATAATCGCAGGTCTTCTTGAAGAGAATATCATACCTATTATATTGGGAGCAACACAGGATATCACGTATCCTGCATATAGGGCCTTTGACGGTATTCGAGATATGATCAATTTAGTGGCGATTGATAGTCGCTTTGATTTTGGAATGGAAGATGAGCTTATTTCTTCACATTCCTATATGAGTAAGATAATTACCGACAAGCCTAATAACCTTTTTAATTTTTCCAATTTAGGGTATCAAAGTTATTTTAATGCCCAAGAAGAGAAAGATCTCATGGATCGTCTGTTTTTTGATGCTTATAGATTGGGTGAATTGATTCAAGACATATCATTGGCTGAACCTGTATTGCGCAATGCGCATATGGTGAGTTTAGACGCTCGTTCAATCAAAGCCAGTGAGATTGGGGTTTCTCCCAATTTTTCTCCCAACGGTTTTGATGGGCGTGAAATTTGCACCATTGCAAGGTACGCTGGCCTAAGTGATAAAATTAGTGTTTTCGGAATCTATGAAATGGAAAACATTGACCAATCCCACCAGCTCCTGGCACAAATCATCTGGTACTTTATTGAAGGGGTTAATTTCAGGATCAAAGAGTCTCCATATTCAAAATCTGACGATTTTACAAAGTATACCGTGCCAACTGAAACCGAACAGTTGGTCTATTATAAGAGCCATCTTACCGAAAGATGGTGGGTAGAGGTACCTTCAATCTTGACTTCACATACTAAAGCCAATTCAGCGGCGTTATTACCATGCACCGAGCAGGACTATTTAGATGCATGTAATCAGGATATTCCCGAAAGGTGGTTCAAGGCCTACAGAAAAGGCTTTAACTGATTAAAAAAAATAGACGATAATTGTACGAGATACAATAATTTACTCAAAACGTAGTTTTAGAGAGTAGAATAATATTTGTGTTTGCAATTATAACCTTAATCGAAATTTAACCTAAAGTATGAAGAAGCTATTGTTATCATCTATAGCATTTGTTTTTTTACTCACCAGTTGTGGGTCTAAAACAAAAGGAGAACTAACCGGCGTCCAAGGAAAAAAATGGTACCCGGAAAAACCTTATGGAATGGAGTTGATCCCACGCGGATCTTTCATCATGGGTAAGAGCGAGGAAGACCAAGCTAAAGTTCTCAATGCGCCAACCAAGACAGTTACCGTGCGTTCCTTTTATATGGATGACACTGAGATCACAAATAGCGAATATCGCCAGTTTGTGGAATGGGTAAAAGATTCAATCACAAGGACAAAATTGGCTATTCTAGCCGATGAGTTAGGGCTAAGTCCTGAAGATGGAGGTATTGGGGATTTTGCATTTAAAGATGCAGATACTACCAGAGCATCTGTTTATGACAAGTATATGTTGGACAACTATGCTGGGATGGGCGAAACCGGATATGAGGGTCGAGCTTTGAACAAAGATCAAGATTTAGTTTGGGATACTTCTGAGTATCCAGACGAGTACTATGCCGAGGTAATGGACTCTTTATATATTCCAGAAGTTGAGTCCTATAATGGTCAAAGAACTTTTGAAGTTACTTCGTTGAAATATAAATATAGTTGGATGGATATCGAAGCTGCTGCTCGTTCAAGAACTGGCAGTAGAAAAGATTTTATCATTCAAGAAGAATTGGAAATATATCCGGACACAACTGTTTGGATTAGGGATTTCGAATATTCTTATAATGAACCAATGCACAATGACTATTTCTGGCATGATGCGTATAGCGAATATCCCGTTGTTGGTATTTCTTGGAAACAAGCACAAGCTTTTTGTAATTGGAGAACCAAGCACAAGAACGATGACCAAAAAAGTAAAGGCAAGCAATTCGTGAATAAATTTAGGTTGCCAACGGAAGCTGAATGGGAATATGCTGCAAGAGGTGGTATCGAAGGTGGTACATATCCTTGGGGTGGTCCGTATGTGATCAGTGATACAGGTTGCTTTATGGCAAACTTTAAACCACAACGTGGGGATTATGCTGCCGATCAAGCATTGTATACTGTTGAGGCTAAAGCTTATGAGCCCAACGATTTTAACTTGTACAATATGGCCGGTAACATATCTGAATGGACAAACTCTAGCTACGATGCAAATTCATATGAATATGTATCTACCATGAACCCTAATGCTGGCGATGGCAGCAATAAAAGAAAAGTGATTAGAGGTGGTTCATGGAAAGATGTTGCTTACTTCTTACAGGTGAGTACAAGAGATTATGAATATGCAGATTCTGCGCGTAGTTATGTAGGGTTTAGAACCGTACAGGATTATATGGGAGAAGAAGATTCAACAAAATAGAATTATAATTAATCATTTATACATCTCGATTAAAATCGAGGACAATCAAATTTTAACCAAATCCTTATTATTAACATAAACTAAAATTAAATTTAAAATTATGGCACAGTCAAAATCAACAAAAAAATTATTTAACATGGCCTACGGCCTTGGCGCATCTGTAGTAATTATTGGCGCATTATTTAAGATTCTTCACTGGGAATTTGGCCCGCTAACAGGTGGTCTATTATTGGCAGTAGGTCTTATTACTGAAGCACTTATTTTTGCTATTAGCGCGTTTGAACCAGTAGAAGATGAATTCGATTGGTCTTTGGTATACCCAGAGTTAGTTGGTGGTATGAATAATGGGACAGACAATGAAATGGCAGAATTGAAGGAAGCTGAAACTTCGTTGTCCAAGAAATTGGATAATCTTCTTGAAGAAGCAGGTGTTGATGCTAGTCTTATGGAAAGTTTAGGTTCAAGCATCAAGGATTTCGAAGGTGCTGCAAAAGGTCTCGCCCCTACAGCGGATGCTATGCAATCTACTCAGAAGTATTCTGAAGAAATGGTACATGCTGCTGCTCAGATGGAATCTTTGAACAGTTTATATAAAGTACAGTTAGAAAGTGCTAGCAAACAAGCTACAGTTAACGAAGAAGTAGTACAGAATGCAACTGCGCTTAAAGATCAGATGGGATCTTTGGCAACTAACCTTTCTTCATTGAACGGAGTTTATGGTGGTATGTTAACTGCTATGAATAGAAACTAATTAGAACATTAGTCCAAACCCAAATCAATTAATCAATAATATCTAATTAGAAAACATGGCATCAGGAAAACTATCGCCAAGACAGAAGATGATCAATTTAATGTATTTGATCTTCATCGCGATGTTGGCACTTAATATGAGTAAGGAAGTTTTAGCTGCATTCGGAATCATGAATGAAAAGCTCGAAATCTCCAATACTAAAACAACCGCAAGTAATGACGCATTCTTGGGAAGTCTTGAAACAAAGGCATCTGAAGATGATAAGAAGTACGGTGAGTTGTATCAGAACGCCCAAAAGATAAAGTCAATGTCTCAAGAATATTTTGACTATCTAGAGGGGCTCAAGAAAGGTATGACCGAAAATCTTGAAGATCCCAAGGATTATGCCCGAATGGATAACTCGGATTTCCTAGATCAAAAGTTATTTCAGGGAGATAATCTTGCCGAAGGTGGTAGGGAATTTATGAAGCGACTTACTGATTATCGCACACAGGTTGCAGCGATTGCTCCAGCTAGTTTAAAAGAGGCCGTAAATTCACGTTTCCAGACAGGAGATGAGAAGGGTAAGGTTGAAAAAAGAGATGGCACAAAGCAAGATTGGATCAACTATCATTATGAAGGTTATCCTTTAGTTGCGTCATTGGCAAAATTAACTGCACTTCAAGCAGATGTTAAATCAACTGAGGAAGATGCGTTGAAATCAATGTTGGAAGGTGAGTTAACCAGCCAAGTTTCATTGAAGAATTTTGCTACCTCGCTTATGGCTTCTAAATCTGCATTTTATAGTGGAGAAAAGTATGATGGTAAAATCATTATAAGTAAGACCGATAAATCGTCCACTCCAGTACGAGCAGAATTGACCCTTGACGGAAGAAAACTTTCTGAGGGGAAAGACTATGCTTTTGAAGCAGGTGGAATTAAAATGCTTATTGGTGCTGGTTCTCCCGGTGATCATGAAGTTGCAGGTACTATGTTCTTTATGCAGGATGGTGAAGAAATTCCAGTTGAGGTTAAGAACAGTTTTGCAACAATAAGTAAGCCTAATGCAGCTTTGATAGCGGCAGATAAGATGAACGTAGTTTATCGTGGGGTTGCTAACCCAATGTCTATATCTATTCCTGGTATTCCTGACAATAAAGTTACTGCATCAGCTCCTGGTCTTACCAAGAGAAGTGCAAGTAAGTATGTCATGAATCCTGGTAAAGGTAGAACGGTAAGAATAGTTGCTTCAGGTATTTTACCTGATGGTCAGCGTATTTCTACCCCGGCTGAGTTTAGAATTAAAGATATTCCGAGACCTGCAGGCTCAATTAGAGGTGAATCAGGTAGTGCAAAAATGGGGAAAAATACGCAACAAGAGACTATTCAAGGGTCCTTGAGATCAACCCTGTAACGTTAAAAATAGAGTGGCAATTTACCCCAGGTGAGTTGGGCCTCGTTTTTCCGGTTGATTACAACCGTTTCTATAGCCCTTTTGTAAGTGCTGCCCAGCGCTTGCCCAACGGTAACACGTTCATCGGGAGGGGCGGCGCTAGCGGTGACTACATCCCAGCCTGTACGGAAGTCACCCCGGCCGGGGAAATGGTCTGGGAGTTCTACAATCC
>RCNC010002762.1_pt1 | contig 11604 bp, 9 predicted proteins | sample 2041301 | NCBI WGS metagenome assembly RCNC01 (sample SAMN09708231, study PRJNA481090) | Marine sediment metagenome, whole genome shotgun sequencing project. | biome: marine sediment; feature: ocean; material: sediment; isolation source: Sewage treatment plant 13A marine sediment (STP13A) ... | reverse complement strand
ATTTTATATACTTGAGGAATCGACTCGGTTCCAAAGGTCATGGCGGCTATAGCCTGTATACCACCCACTTTGAATATTTTTTTAACTCCGCAAAGATCAGCCGTATACAATACAGCCGGATGCACATTTCCATCTGCATCAGAGGGGGTGCACATCACTACTTCTTCACAACCCGCTATCGTTGCCGGAACAGCCAACATTAAAATAGTTGAAAATAAAGGTGCTGTTCCTCCGGGGATATATAAGCCCACTTTTTCTATGGCTCTCTTTTCCTGCCAACAGATCACTCCAGGTGTGGATTCAATTTTTATGGGTTCCGTTTGCTGTGAGGTATGAAAAGCCTCTATGTTAGATTTGGCAAGTTGAATCGCATTTTTAAGATCAATACTGACTGATTCTTTTGCCTTTTGAATATCAGAGGCATCTACCTCAAGTACAGATAAACTTGCTTTATCAAATTTCTCTATATACTTTTTGACTGCAAGATCACCATGATTGGCAATCTCGTCAAAAATCTCTGCCACTAAAGGCTCAATGTCGGTATAGGTTTGCGTAGGCCTTTTTAATATCTCGGCCCAAGTTTCTCTTTTAGGATCAAGTATCTTTTTCATTGTATCAAAATTAAATGACCATTTTCTCTATTGGCGCCACAAGGATACCTTCGGCTCCAAGTTGTTGTAACTCATCAATGACCTCCCAAAATTTGTTCTTTTCAATAACTGTATGTATAGAACTCCAGCCCTCTTCTGCCAAAGGCAATACTGTTGGACTTCGCATACCCGGTAAAATGCCTATAACTTTTTCAATGGTCTGATTAGGAACATTCATCAAAATATACTTGAAATTCCTAGCCTTAAGCACTGATTGTAGTCTAAATCGCAACCTGTCTAAAGTCTCTTTATTCTCTGAACTGATCAGAGGCGACACGGCTAAAACAGCTTCTGATTTGGCGATAACTTCTACTTCTTTCAAGTTATTCTTAAATAGCGTACTTCCACTACTTACAATATCGCAAATAGCATCGGCCAGCCCAATATTTGGTGCAATTTCAACCGAACCGGATATTTGGTGTAAATCTGCTTCAATTCCTTTATCCTTGAGAAATAGATTCAGGGTATTCGGATAGGAAGTAGCAATTTTTTTTCCATTAAGATCCTTGATACTGTCGTACTGAAATGCTTTTGGTACCGCCAAAGAAACACGACACTTTGAAAAAGAAAGTCTTTCCAGGATCTCGATGCTACCCTCATCTTTTTCAACCAATAGGTTTTCTCCTATAATGGCAATATCTACCACTCCATCAATCAAATACTGAGGGATATCGCTATTTCTTAAATAAAGGATTTCCATGGGGAAATTCGATACAGTTGCTCTTAACTGATCAAGACCATTGCTGATCGAGATGCCGCATTCTTTAAGGATTTTAAGGGAATCGTCATTGAGTCTTCCCGATTTTTGAATTGCTATTTTTAATCTTTCCATCTTTAATTTTTATGTTCAAGCATCAAAATAGGTCATGAAAAAACCCGCCTGAATGCTCAAACGGGTTCAAATATTTTGACTTTAATCACAACATCTTCAGCTCGCTTGATTGCAAGTATGGATATGATGGTGATGTAAAGCTATTCTTTTCATTTTACTAAAATATGCAGCAAATGTAAACATATATTTTAAAAATTCCATAAGGATTGAAAAAATAATTTAGCCATCCTTTTCTGCTGCATGCCTAAATCCGTCATCCCACCATTGCCTCATTTTTTCCTTTTGAAAAACCAGGGTATTGGTTGTGAGTACTACCGGGGTATAATATAAATTCAGCTTTACATGCTGATGTTGCGCTTCAAGTTTTCCTATGGAAATATTATACTTTTCAATATGTATCTGCATATAATTAAACAGGTTTGTAATCAAACTGAAAGGATTTCGAGAGGGCATTCTGTTGAGTTGCGTTACTTCTGTCTCTAAAATAATCGCATCTATTTCGGTCGCTCCCTGGCGGATGGCTTCCCTTATTGGGACCAGGTTGGCTAAACCACCGTCAGCATATTCATAACTGTTCTTTACAAGTAAACTCATAAAGGGAACTAAATTACTGGACGCCCAGATAAAATCTCTGAAATCATCAAACGAATGTGTTTCCAGTTCTTTAAACTCAACCTGATTCAATGTTAAATTTGACACAGTGACCAGTAGTTTTTTATTAAGATCTTTTACTTGCTGTAAATAGTCGTCTTTAATATTCCTTTCAATCATCTCCCGCAGATGATAGCTTTCTCCAAAGGTCTTACTTCCTCTTAAAAAATTTTTTATGGTACTAAAGTGGTTAATACCCACTGAAACATGCCCTTTATATGTTTTAATTTTAAACGGGCATGTACTGAATATGGTATTCTGGTCCACATTAGAATAAATTCTTTTCAGTTCATCAACCTTGCCAAGTGCTAGATGCGTTAACATCAAACTTCCAGTAGAAGTTCCTACAAAAAGTCCGTAATCTCTTTTCTTTTCTTCAATTAAATACTGAGCTATACCGCCGGCAAATGCTCCCTTACTTCCTCCACCTGAGATGACCAATGCCTTCATTTATTTTATTTAAGTATCGTTTGATAAATATAAAAAAATTACTTTTGAAAAAATCTTAGCCGAAATCATGATCAATTTGAAGAAACTACTTTTTTTTATTTGCCTTGTAAGCGTTTCTTTAACAGCTCAGCAAGAGTCAAGTATAACGTTTCTGGCAAATTTTAAGTTACCTGGTGTCAGTATCAGAGCGATAGAAGTAACCCATACAAATACACTTTGGTTTGCGGGTTCCGAAGGCCGATACGGTCGTATTATCGATGATCAGCTCGAAATTGATTCAATCAGTCATCAAGGGAGATTACCTCAATTCAGGTCTATAGCGTTTAATGGCGAATTTGTGTTTCTATTGAGTATAGAGAACCCAGCCTTGTTATATAAGATAGACCCCACGAAACCATTAGGTCAGTATGAACTGGTATACAAAGAGTCTGATCCAAAAGTGTTTTATGATTCTATGTCTTTTTTTGATAAAAAAAATGGAATCGCCATGGGCGACCCAGTCGCAGGTTGCTTGTCTGTGATAAAAACAACAAATGGGGGTGATAGCTGGAGCAAAATGACCTGTGCATCACTTCCGGAAGTTGCTGAAGGCGAAGCAGCCTTTGCAGCGAGCAACTCAAATATAGCCATTTTTAATAAAAAGGTTTGGTTGGTTACCGGAGGTATGAAAGCAAGAGTTTTTATGAGTGAGGATTATGGAGAAACATGGAAAGTGAATGACACACCAATCACGCAGGGAGAAAAAATGACAGGGATTTATACTGTCGATTTCTATGATGCTAAAAACGGTATAGTCATGGGGGGTAACTGGGAAGATAAAAAGCACGGGGCAAATAGTAAAGCTATAAGTAATGATGGTGGTTTGACCTGGAACCTTATCGCTCAAAACAGTTTGCCTGGGTATACTAGTTGTGTACAATACCTTCCTGAGGGAGAGGCTAAGAAAATCCTCGCCATTTCTACAGAAGGGATGTTCTATTCTAATAATGCTGGCAGCACCTGGAAAAAAATTGAAGAAAAGGGGTATTATAGCCTAAGGTTTATTGATAAAGAAACCGCCTGGGTATCTACCCATGAAGAAATTACAAAGATCAAATTACAATAATCTATGAAGTATTTAATTGCCACAATTTGTGTAACCCTTTTGTTAGTATCGTGTCAAAATAGCAAATTTGAAAAAGAATTTGAATGTGAAACACCTATCAGTAATACACAGACCAAAACCTATAAGGATGTATTGAAACACTTTGAAATAGAAGTTCCAAGTAATTGGAAATCAGAATTATATTATGACGAGTACCAATCTGCCTTATATACTGCAGACACGACAAAACAGTTAAGGGAAACATATATTCTAGACATTGCCTGGCATCAGGGAGAATTGGTTTTGAATAAAGATTTTGAAGTTCGCGTCGCCCAGAATGCCTCGCGAAATTTGAAACTTATTCCAGTTAAATCAGGTTTTGGAGAATATCTTGGTCATCCTGCTTATTACCATATTGCTACGGGAAAAAGCGATGACCTCAGCTGGCATTATCTGGAAATATATGTACAGCACAAAGTAGATGAATACTACACATTCACTGCAAAAATTTATGGCAATGAATTTGTAAGCGAAAGAATTTGTGCCTCCTTTAGTGTTTTTAATAAGATATCCTTTCTCGAATAAAATAAATTAGCTTCTATCACGTTTTTATTATTGCTATGAGTCGTTTTATTCTCTCCTACCAATAAATAAAACAATTGTTATGAAAAAGAAAACTGGTATTGCTACTAGTTTGATTTTGTTGTTCCTAATTATTTTCTCATGTGAACAAGAAGATCAAATTGATAGTTTTAAAGCCACCCAATCCGAAATTCGAACGGAAAGCTCAAATGACCCATTAAATATTCTACGTAAAAGAGAAGAAATTGATGAACTAAATTGTGGCGAAACAATTAAAAAAGAGCTGATCGCGGGACAACATATCGTCGTAGGTGATTTACTCATTAAGAAAGAAGAAGATTTATTGAAAATTACTTATGATCTGTCAGGTACTGACTGGTGGTTAAAGGAAACTCATCTATTTGTTGGCAATATTGATCAAGCCCCATTCACCAAGAGCGGAAATCCGAAAATAGGTAATTTCCCATATCATGGAGATCATGATATGATAAAAAAGTTTTCATTCACTATCGCATTGGATGAGTTAGATGATTGCTTTTCAATCATAACACATGCCTCGGTTTCACTGATTGTTGACGGTAATGAAACGGCAAATGAAACCGCTTTTGGGCATGGAGATAATGAGTTTACGGGTAATCGTTGGGGCTGGTATTCGGATGTATGCAAATCTGATTGTGAGGAAGATACAGATAATGAAGAGGATGAAAATGAATCTTCAGACGCTGAAAGTACAACTGAGAGTAATTCAAGCGATCAGGCTAGTGATGACACTTCTGATGTAGCAGATGAAAATTCAGATGGATGCATGGATGCGTATGCCTATTCAAGTAAGCAGAATTCCTTATGCTTTTTAAATGATTTTGACTCCTGGGGCTGGACCAATAAAGTAATTTCCAACGACGAGCATTATATGCCAGGAGGTGTTACCTATACGTATCCTTTATATGCCAGTGCATATGACTGCGCGATAGATAATAGTATTCTCATTGGTGAAGTTACCATTAATGTTTCCGGTGGAGATAGTGTTCTGTATGCTAGTATTTCTATAAATCTTAGCAAACAGGAACTTAGCATCACCGATATTGATATTTATGCCGATGAAACAACATATCCATTGGATGATTCGGGCGCTCCAACTATTGCGTTTGATCAATTTGACATCAGCCTGAATAGTATGAATGAAAAAACATATAGCGTAAACTGGTTCGACTGGTTTGATCAAACCAATTTTATCGTTCATGTAAAAGTTTGTCCGGAAGAAATTTTGCAATAGTTATATTAAAAATGTTAAAAAAGATCCTTGTAATAAGGGTCTTTTTTTTTATCATTCTGGTTTAGAATAATTATTTTTGATCAAACTTAAGAAGATGCAACACATAATCGATAGATTCTTACAATACGTAAGTTTTGACACACAGTCAGATCCAAACAGTTCAACAACACCAAGTACTGAAAAACAATGGGCTATCGCTCGTTATATAACTGAAGAACTGAAGCGTATAGGGATGCAGGACGTAAGCCTTGATGAACATGCCTATATCATGGCCACACTTCCATCAAACGTTGATCACAAAGTACCTACCATTGGGTTTGTTTCGCATTTTGATACGAGTCCGGACTATACAGCAACTGATGTCAGACCTCAGATTCATAAAAACTATGATGGTAAGGACATTGTATTGAATGAGGAAGAAAACATTGTGTTATCTCCCTCCTATTTTGAGGATTTATTACTTTACAAAGGGCAAACCCTGATCACTACAGATGGTACCACCCTTTTAGGGGCTGATGATAAAGCGGGAATCACCGAAATAGTAACTGCCATGGAGTACCTGATCGAACATCCGGAAATCAAACACGGTCCCCTTAGAATCGGATTTACCCCTGACGAGGAAATCGGACGTGGTGCTCATAAATTTGACATTGAGAAGTTTGGAGCAGACTGGGCCTATACCATGGATGGTAGCCAGGTTGGTGAATTGGAATATGAAAATTTTAATGCGGCCGGAGCTGTTGTTACGGTTCATGGAAAAATAGTTCATCCAGGCTATGCCAAAGGAAAAATGGTAAATTCTATGCTCATCGCGACTGACTTTATCAAGGCATTACCAAGCCATGAAATTCCGCAGGAAACAGAAGGTTATGAAGGTTTTTTTCATCTTTCAGATATGCATGGATCTGTAGAGAAAACGACACTGGAATATATCATCCGAGATCATGATATGGATCTCTTTCAGCAAAGAAAAAAGCATATGATAGGGATTGCTGAAAAAATGAATCAACAACTAGGCTCAAAAGCTATTGAAGTGGCCATCAAAGACCAGTATTTCAATATGCGTGAAAAAATAGAACCGGTAATGCATATTGTTGATATCGCTGAAGAAGCCATGAAATTACTGGACATTAAGCCCTTGATCAAAGCTATCCGAGGAGGAACCGATGGGTCGCAGTTGTCATATATGGGTCTTCCCTGTCCAAATATTTTTGCAGGAGGTCATAATTTTCATGGGCGCTACGAATATGTTCCGGTAGAATCAATACTCAAAGCCTCTCAGGTGATTGTGAAAATTGCCGAATTAACGGCTCAAAAATACTAAGCGAATAAAATTTCACGGAAAAAAGGTTATCTGTTATTATTTATTAAAAATTTTGATAATGACATCAGTGTACTATTTTTGCCCACTTAAATGTTATTACCATGACCAACGAGTTTTTGACCTCACTGACTAAAAAATATGATAGCCCTCTGTATGTATATGATGCTGAGAAGATCATTTCACAGTACAACAAACTGACAAATGCATTTTCATCGGTTAAAAACTTAAAGATAAACTACGCAGTCAAGGCCCTTTCCAATATCAGTGTACTTAAAATATTCAATTCTTTAGATGCAGGTTTGGATACTGTTTCTGTCCAGGAAGTTCAATTGGGACTAAAAGCAGGGTTCGACCCCAAGGATATTATTTTTACGCCTAACGGAGTGTCTCTTGATGAAATAGAGCAAGCTATGGGGCTCGGGGTTCAGATCAACATCGATAATATCTCAATTTTAGAACAATTCGGACAAAAGCATCCAGAGGTACCAGTTTGCATCAGAATGAATCCTCATGTAATGGCCGGAGGTAATAAAAACATCTCTGTGGGTCATATTGACTCCAAATTCGGTATATCCATTCATCAGCTACCTCATATCCTTAGGGTTGTCGAAAATACAGGGATGCTGATTACCGGTGTGCATATGCATACAGGATCTGATATTTATGATATTGATGCCTTTTTAAGGGCTACTGATATACTCTTCAATGTGGCAGCGTCATTTAAAAAACTTCAATATATTGATTTTGGAAGTGGTTTTAAAGTACCTTATAAAGAGGGTGATATTCAAACCGATATTGATGAGTTGGGTGAAAAACTATCAAAGAGGTTTAACGAATTTTGTAAGGAATATGGTAGAGAGTTGACTTTGATGTTCGAACCTGGAAAGTTTCTTGTGAGTGAAGCAGGTCAGTTCCTGGTCCATGTCAATGTAGTAAAACAAACTACTTCAACTGTATTTGCGAGTGTTGACAGCGGTTTAAATCATTTGATCCGCCCTATGTTCTATGATTCATACCATCATATAGTCAACGTTTCAAATCCGGAAGGCAAGAAAAGATTCTATACCATTGTAGGTTATATTTGTGAAACTGATACTTTTGGATCAAATCGTCAGATCTGTGAGATCAAAGAAGGTGACGTACTGAGTTTTAAAAATGCAGGAGCTTACTGTTACTCTATGGCCTCCAACTACAATTCACGCTACAGACCTGCAGAAGTACTCGTATATAAGGGTGAAGATTATTTGATCAGAGAGCGGGAAACAATTGAAGACATTATCAATAAACAAGTTGATGTCAGTATTGAGCTATAGTCATTGGGCATTCGTTTATTGGGTGTAAAAAACTAATTAACGGGGAGGCTAAAATTTGTATCTACAATGTCCTTTACCTTTTGATTTAAGGTTTTCATTGAAGTATAATTAGAATGTTCTAAAGTGATCACCACAAGTTCCTCATCTGGGTATTGCATCAGTGATGTACTAAAACCATTCCATTTTCCATTGTGATAGATGACCTTATTACTTTCGTCTTCTTTGATCCTGAATCCAAAACCATAAGGAACCTTTCTATTGTATTTAGTTTCACCAGGCGTATACATTTGGGCTAAGGAATTTTTGGAAACGATCTTGCCTGAATTTAAACCCTGAACCCATTTCAACATGTCTTCTGTAGTTGAGTAAACATTTTTATCTCCAACAATCGCATCGTTGACGGTCCCTCCTATTTTGGCATGATATCTTCTTCTGTAAATCCTATACCCATCTAGTTGCCCTTCTTTCATCTCATCCATTTCATATCGATAGACAAAAGTGTTTTTCATGTGAAGGGGTTTAAAAATCTTATCCTCAACAAAATCACCAAATTCTCTGTCACTTACCTTCTCCACAATAGAAGCCAGAACAAAATAACCTGTATTAGAATAATCAAAATTAGCACCAGGACTAAAGAATCGCTGAACGTCATGCTTACTCATCAAATCCATCATTTCCTCATTTGACGGTGCATGTTCCTGATCCCATTTATGTTCTGCCAGCCAAAAATATTTAGGCAAACCCGAAGTATGGGTCATCAATTGTCTGACTGTAACCTCTTGGTAAGGAAAATTGGGAAAGAATTTGATCACCTTATCATCAAGGTCCAACTTGCCGTCTTCAAACAAGAGTAATATTGCAGCTGCAGTAAATTGCTTCGAAACAGAAGCCAGTTGAAATATGGAACTATCATCAATTCTTGATTTTTTCTTAAAATCAGCATAGCCATAATGGTTCTTAAAAATAACCTTGCCTTTTTTCGCAATGATGACACTGCCGTGAAAATCATATCTTTTATTAAATCGTTTGAAGAGTGAATCGAGTTTTTGATTCACTTTGAGCGTCGTTTCTTCCGGATAAAAAGCCAAAGGCATATCCATATTCAAACTTTCTTCTGCATCAATGCCACCATTATTTACATCCCTTATGGAAGTTGAAACACTGAAACTATTCAGAACAAAGAAAATAATAAGTAGGAAATACTTAATATTAACACTCCTTTTCATACAAATTTTGTTATTGTTTAAGACGGGGAAAATATAAAAAAACATCCAAACCGCAAAATGAACGCCCTGCTTATATGCTCTTTTTCTTCAAAGCTATTTATTTTAACATTCTAAAATCCAAGGACAAAAACCCCTTAAAAATGGTAAATAGCTGCTTGCATATCTTCTACCGTGCTCTCAACTAAACGAAAAAAAATTGAATTTATTGAATAAACAAACGATTTAGCCTCCATACTTCGCTATATGTCAACTTTCTAGTCAATAATTCCTTTTTCTTTAGGTCTGAATTTTTATACCTCCCTTTGACTGGATCCATTGGTCTATCTGTTCCTCTAGGATCGCCAGAGGAATACAACCTGTTTGCAATACTTTTTGATGAAATTCTTTGATATCGAACTCGTCGCCCAGCGCTTCTTCTGCCCTTGTTCTTAGTTCCATAATCTTTAACTGTCCGATTTTATAAGACAAAGCCTGTCCCGGATTTGCCATATATCGTTCAATTTCACTGGTGATACCTGCCTTTGACTCCGCTTCATGTTCAAGAGAATATTGAATGGCCTGTTCTCTGGTCCAACCCATGGTATGTAAACCGGTATCAACAACCAACCGGACCGCTCGATGCATTTCTGCACCTAAGGTTCCAAAGTACTGATATGGGTCAGTATAAAGTCCCAATTCCTTTCCAAGTGATTCTGCATAAAGGGCCCAGCCTTCGCCATAAGCACTGTACCATAAAATTTTTCTGAAATTTGGTAAAGAATCATTTTCTTGAGTCAAGGCAATCTGATAATGATGTCCGGGTATGGCCTCATGAAGAAACAAGGATTCATCGCTATAGGTGTTATATGCTTTTGCATCCGGAATAGGTACATAAAAAATACCCGGCCTGTTGTCTTTTAAAGAACCTAAATTATATTCTGCACTCGCAGAAGCTTCTCTGAAAGTTTCGGTTCTTTTCACAATGAACTTCGTTTTTGGTGCCTCTAAGAACAATTCTTTCAATTTAGGCTTCATTTTATCGTGAATCTTGTTAAAATTCTCAATGACCTGTTCCGGAGTACTAAAGGGCATTAATTTTTTATTTTGCCTTACATGATCAAAAAATGAGATCATATCACCTTCAAAACCAACCGCTTCTTTTACCTTTTCCATTTCTGATAAAATACGAGCAACTTCATTTAAACCCAACTGATGGATTTCATCAGCTGACATATCTGTCGTTGTATATAGTTTTATTTGGTGTTTGTAATATTCTTCACCATTTGGTATATCAGAAATTCCACTAGAAGTTCTGCCAGCTGCCATATAATCGGTACTCATAAAAGTGTGCAGTTTCTCAAATGCAGGAACAATTTTATTTAAAACCATACTTTTATAGTCTTGTGTTAAACTGGTCTTATTTTCTTCGGAAAAACCATCTGGTAAATTAATAATAGGCTTATAAAACAGATGTGTATTTAAATCGGGAGTGGTTAATGCTTTTAGTTGAGGTAGTACTTTAACAATTAGTGATTTTGGCAATACATTCTTAGCATCAATTCCCGCTTTCATGTTTACTTCAGCCGATTGCATCCAAAGTAAAAAACCGTCAATTCGTTCTAACCAATTTTTATAATCTTCAACGGTATTAAATGGTTGAGCGCTTGCTCCACTTGCAAATTGACCAATCATTAAATTAATGGACCACATTTGGTCTATTGGAGTATAAGACTTAAAAGCCAAGCGATTTAGATGTATATCGCACTCCCAATTTAAAACGGCTTTACTTAATTTTTGACTTTCAGTTAAATCTGAATCTTTAAAGGCATTTACTTCAGATTTGTATTTTGTTAAATTGGCTTTTTGCGAAGCAATAAAATCATCATCTAAAACATTTGGAAGAAAGTTGTTGTAGGTGTTATCTCCCATAAAAGTGGCATTTAAAGGATCGGCCTTAAGAGTTGCCTGATAATAATCATCTAAAAGGGCATTAAAAGACGAAGTAGTTGTATAGTTTAATTCTTCATTGGCAGTTGATACATTCTCTTTACAAGCTGTTAGGCTCAAAAGAATACAAGAAAGGACCAAAATATTTTTCATGATAGCTAAGATTTTATTCTAAAATCTAAAGATATTGAATCTTAACTATTATCAAAAAAAAAACTGCTAAGTATTAGTTAGCAGTTTTGTTTAAAGTAAGGGTAATGCGCTTATTCTTTATCGAGATTTTTTGATAATAG
>RCNC010002761.1_pt1 | contig 11608 bp, 12 predicted proteins | sample 2041301 | NCBI WGS metagenome assembly RCNC01 (sample SAMN09708231, study PRJNA481090) | Marine sediment metagenome, whole genome shotgun sequencing project. | biome: marine sediment; feature: ocean; material: sediment; isolation source: Sewage treatment plant 13A marine sediment (STP13A) ... | reverse complement strand
TATTCAAGATATTTAAATAGATAATGATAGGCCTGGTTTATCCGTCCAAAAATATTACAAATATCCGCAATTACTCCACCGTAACGGATTTAGCTAAATTTCTCGGTTGATCCACATTACAATTACGCATTACAGCTATATGATACGACAGTAACTGTAAAGGAATAGTCGTCAGTAAAGGCGAGAATGCTTCTGCTACTTCTGGTATTTCTATGATGTGATCAGCAATTGCCCTAACCGTGGTATCTCCTTTGGTCACTACGGCAATAATTTTAGCTTTCCTCGATTTGATTTCCTGGATATTACTCACTACTTTTTCGTAATGACCTTTACTTGTGGCAATAACAACAACAGGCATTCTGTCATCAATTAAGGCAATCGGGCCATGTTTCATTTCAGCCGCAGGATAACCTTCGGCATGGATATATGAAATCTCCTTCATTTTCAAGGCACCTTCCAATGCCACCGGAAAATTATACCCTCTTCCTAAATACAGAAAATTAGTTGATAGTAAATATTCTTTGGCAATTTCTTTGATGTGGGCGTCTATTTTCAATAGCTCCTCCACTTTCTGAGGAATTAATTCCAGCTCTTGCAAATTCATTCTGTAGTCAGCGCTAGACATCGTTCCTTTGGCTCTAGCCAATCTTAAAGCCATAAGCAGTAAAACAGTGATCTGGGTAGTAAAAGCCTTGGTAGACGCTACGCCAATTTCTGGTCCTGCATGGGTATAGGCTCCTGAATCATTTTCTCTTGTGATTGATGAACCAACCACATTACAAAGTCCAAATACAAAGGCTCCTTTTGATCTTGCCAATTTAATGGCGGCCAAGGTATCGGCAGTTTCTCCTGACTGAGAAATGGCAATAACCACATCTTTTTCGGTAATTACCGGATTTCTATACCTGAACTCAGAGGCGTATTCAACCTCTACCGGGATTCTTACAAAATCCTCAAATATATATTCAGCAACTAATCCTGCATGCCATGAGGTTCCACAAGCAATAATGATAATTCGCTCGGCATTGAGAAACCTTTTCATATTGTTTTCAAGCCCTGACAATTTTATGATCCCTTCATTAACTAATAACCTTCCTCTAAAGGTGTCTATAATCGCTCTGGGCTGTTCATGAATCTCTTTAAGCATGAAATGCTCATAGCCTCCTTTTTCAATTTGCTCAAGATTCATCTGCAATTCCTGGATATTTGCATCAATGGAAGAATCATCTTTGATTTTTCTTACCCTTACTTTCCGTCCTTTTTTAATGATAGCCAATTCCTCGTCTTCAAGATAAATGGCGTTTTTGGTATACTCTATAAAGGGTGAAGCATCTGAGGCAACAAAGAATTCCTCAAAATCTTTACCAACGCCAATGGCAATAGGGCTACCCAATTTGGCAACAACCATTTCATCGGGTTTGGCTCTGTCAAAAACAGCTATAGCATAAGCTCCAATAACTTGATTTAGGGCTATTTGAACAGCTTGACCAAGTTTAACACCTTCCTGAATTTTGATTTCTTCTATCAGATTGATGAGGACTTCAGTATCCGTATCACTATGAAAAACATATCCCCTCTTTATTAATACCTGCTTTAAGGCATCGTAGTTTTCTATGATTCCATTATGTACAATCACCAAATTTCCAGATTGAGACATGTGAGGGTGAGAATTTACATCATTGGGAACTCCATGAGTAGCCCACCTGGTATGACCCACACCAATAGATCCTTCTGTTGAAATTTCCTGAGTAACTTTTTCTTCGAGGCTTGATACTTTGCCTTTAGTTTTTGATAAATTGATATTTTGTCCGTCAAATAACATGATACCGGAGCTGTCATATCCCCTGTATTCTAATCTTTTCAATCCGTTCATAATTATCGGATAAGCATCACGATAACCAATATATCCTGTTATTCCACACATTTATTCGAGTATTAAAATATTAAACCAAACGAAAATCCTGATAATTTAGTGTATAGACTGAGAAAACCTATAAATTATCAGGACATTAATTTTGTCGAAAGTTAAGTTTTTATTTGGAATAATATATTTGCAATTTTAACCTTTTATCGTCCACTTTTGGTTTATTTCCATGTAAAACTACACCTTTAGGAATCCAATTCCAATCCTGAACTATTGTATCTAAAGTTGTAAAATCAAGATTATCAGTACTTACAAAGTTCTTCAAGGCAAGCCTAGATGATACTATGGGGTTTGATGGATCAAGTACTTTTGACATATAATCCGTGATTCTGAATTTATATTTTTCCGGGTTTCCGTCACTGTCATATTCAAGTGTTCCACCAAACATTTCTGCCCCAATCAGGTTGCTGTAATAATCTGATATAAAAGAATCGTAATCATATTTGTACAGAAACATTTGACTAGGCACATCATCCTGATCTCCATCAATATAAAAAACCAAGCTGGCCTCATTGATCAAAAAGTTTTGTTCTCTTAAATAGTTAAGGGTCTCCTGGTCAAATAATTCAATAATAATCTCGGATCCGGCGGCTCCCTGTACATATAGTTTAGACTCACCATTCTGGTAATCCGGATTCAAAAGCAAGGGTGCAATCGCTGATCCTGCGTATTCTCTATCATATATTCCGGTTCTAACACCTCCAAATCCAAAGGTCATGGTTTGTTTAGTTTTAACCAAAACACTCGATTCGCCTGTTATCCCATTATAATTCAAATCCTCGTCTTCACCTTCATCAGTAAGCTCTTCATTTGTATAATAAATGGTCATAGTTCCAAGATCAGTTGGAAGATTCATCAGGGATCCATCAAAACCTTCTGCATTAATGTATAATCCTCTAAAATATCTTACAAAATTATCATTACTGTCGAAATCTGATAAATTTTCGTGATTAATAAAGCGCTCCCTGAAGAACGGTTGATCAAGATCAAATTTCATTGAAGGTATTGAATTTACTCTTTTGATCGTATCTATGTCATCTACCGTAGTGGGATCATCATCCAAAAATCGTCTTTCGACATATAAAACCGTATCGTTTCTGTTTGGTAAAAAACTGTCCTCACTTAACAGATCCCTCACCTCATACTCTTTATCAGAATAATACTGCGCCTTCTGGGTGGCATCATCAGGATCAAGCGTATTTAAAAAGGTTCCCAATTCAGAGACAGTTATATTATACGACAAATCCTTTTTTCCATAGATAGAATCCAATATAAAATTAGGCGCTTCAATGGTATCACCAGCCTCGTCGAAAATAGGATTACCGGTATCCGGATCAGTGGCTGCCTGATCTCCATCTCTTGTTGAAAAATATGGCATATCAAGAACAACCCTGTCAATAATTGGGTTAATCCCAAAATCTACTGATGTAAGGGGCAAATACACTTGAGTGATAAGGTCACTTTTTAGGTTTCCAAAAGTACTATTGCTATTTACACCAAGCAGGTATAAAGGCACTTTTTGTTGATCATTATTATCTACTCTGGAGGAATCAATGTTAGTGTGATAAGCAATGACCTCGAAAATGGAATCACCAACATCAAAAGGTTTTTGCCCAGTTAGATCTACTGCAATGTCTTCCAAATCCTTTTCACAGGAAATTATTCCAAGCAACAATATAAATCCTAAACCAACATTTCTAAAAATGGTTGTTCTTTTAGATGACATAAATAATTTTGATTTTTTAGCAATCTTTCTATAAAACTTTATTGAGATAAAAGTCGGAATAGGCATCTGTAAACCCCTCCAATGGCTGGTATTCCAGAACCGGAATATCAAGGTTTTTAATTACCGATGAAACCTCTTCACTCAAATTTTCGCCACCTTCAATAACAGCATCTGAATTTTCTATGGCTATTCTCACAAAGTATTCTTCATCACTACTTTTTATACAATCTATTTTTTCAACCGGAATTTGGTCGAATTTCATTTTAGCAATCAATCCCTTTCTGTCCAATATACCCGTAGTTCCATAATTAAAGGCCGAGGTTACAATCTTACTATCAGCAAATAAAGGATCGTTTTTATAATATTCCTTAATATACAAAGGCAACAAAGATGCCATCCATCCATGTATATGGATGATGTCAGGAGACCAATTCAATTTCTTAACAGTTTCAATAACTCCTTTAGCAAAGAAAATGGCTCTTTCATCATTATCAGCAAATAGTTTCCCTTCTTCATCCGTGAAAACGGCTTTCCTTCTGAAATATTCATCATTATCTATAAAATAGACCTGCATTCTTTCTTTTGGAACTGAAGCTACCTTAATGATCAACGGCATATCCATGTCATTGATAATCAAATTCATACCTGACAACCTAATCACTTCATGAAGCTGATGTCTTCTCTCATTAATCACTCCAAATCTCGGCATAAACATCCTTATTTGAGCTCCTTGATGGTGCATTTCCTTTGGAACCTCAAATGCCATTTTTGACACTTCATTCTCAGGTAAATAGGGGGTTAATTCTGACGAAATATAAAGGATTCTCTTATCTTTCATTTATCATTCTTTTTTGGGTCGATGCAAAATTACGAAATTATATGGGAAATTCGATTTAAAATCTTAAGTTTGACGGTTCAATTAACAATATTTAACAGCAGTATGGAGGTTTTTAAAACCATAAAATCTCTTCAGCAAAAATTATCCAGTATTGGTCAGGGAAAATCAGTGGGGCTGGTTCCTACTATGGGTGCGCTGCACGAAGGCCATATATCTATCGTTAGAAGGGCCAAAAATGAAAATGATTTTGTAGTTGTTAGTATTTTTGTCAACCCTACCCAATTTAATAATAAAGAGGATCTTATAAATTACCCAAATACTTTAATTCCGGATCTCAAGGCATTGGAACTTTTACAATGTGACTTTGTTTTTACCCCTTCGGTTCAAGAAGTTTATCAACAAGATCCAAATACTGAAAACTTTAATTTTGAAGGCCTCGACGAGGTCATGGAAGGGAAATTTAGAACTAATCATTTTAATGGTGTTGCCACTATCGTTAAAAAACTTTTTTTAATCACGAATCCTGATAAAGCTTATTTTGGAGAAAAAGATTATCAGCAACTACAGATTATAAAAAAAATGGTCGCCCAGGAAAAGCTTCCTATAACTATCGTTCCTTGTGAAATTTTTAGAGAGAAAGACGGCCTGGCCATGAGCTCAAGAAATGTAAGATTGACAGCTCAGCAAAGAACTGCGGCTCCCGAAATTTATCGGACACTTTTAAAAAGTAAGAAATTATTTCAAAATCAGGATCTTGTATCCATTAAAAATTTTGTTAAAAACGAGTTCATTCAAAACAAAGAATTAGAATTAGAATATTTTGAAGTATCTGATAAAGAAACACTTATCTCTTCCGATAAAATTGAACCAAACAAAAAATATCAGGCTTTTGTTGCGGTTTTTGCGGGACAGGTAAGATTAATAGATAACATAGCTCTAAATTAATTAACTTTGCACCGTTAAAATTTATAAGCAAATTAATGAATATTGAAGTTGTAAAGTCAAAATTACATCGCGTTAGAATTACGGGATCTGATTTGAACTATATTGGAAGTATCACTATAGATGAAGATCTTATGGATGCTGCGAATATAATTGAAGGAGAAAAGGTTCATATTGTTAATATTAACAATGGAGAAAGATTTGTAACATATGCCATAAGAGGGGAAAGAAAAAGTGGTGATATTGTGCTTAACGGCCCTGCTGCCAGAAAAGTAGCTAAAGATGATGTAATTATTATCATCGCCTATGCTTCGATGGATTTTGAGGAAGCAAAGTTGTTTAGACCCGCAATTGTTTTCCCAAACGAAAAAGATAATTCATTGACATAGTTTTTGAAAATCAGTTTTAAAAAGATCATTTTTACCATACTCCCTATTGCCTTAGGGGTAATTCTAATTTGGTTCTCACTTTCTAAGTTGGAACCAAATGACATTGAAGCCATTAAAACTTCCTTTACGACTGCCAATTATTGGTGGGTGGGTTTTTCACTGCTTCTGGGTGTTTTTAGCCATTTATCACGTGCCTATCGTTGGCAATTCCTATTAGACCCCTTGGGTTACAAACCAAAATTTGCCAATAATGTTATGGCTGTTTTAGTGGCATATCTGGTAAATTTAATTGTGCCGAGAGCCGGTGAATTTGCCAGGGCTACGGCTATTTCCAAATACGAGAACGTTCCTTTTGAGAAGGCCTTTGGGACCATTGTTTCAGAACGCGTAGCCGATGTGATCATGCTATTGAGCATTATTGCGCTGGCTTTCTTTTTCCAGACCGAACTTCTCTCCTCCTATTTATTTTCAGATGAATCATCAAACAGCAATTACATTATATACATTCTCGTTGGATTAGGAATTCTTGCCCTTGGATTTTTTATGCTTCTGAAAAAATCTGAAAACCCATTCGTAAAAAAAATACAGACTTTTTTATACGGACTGATCCAGGGTGTAGCCAGTATTTTCAAGATGAAAAAGAAATGGGCCTTTATTTTTCACACCTTCTTTATATGGCTCATGTATGTTTTAATGTTCTACGTGGTAACTTTTGCGCTCCCGGAAACAACACATATGCCCTTTGGTGCAATCATAGTTGGTTTTGTTGTAGGGGGTTTGAGCATGGCACTTACCAATGGTGGTTTAGGAACCTACCCTATATTTGTAGCCAGTGCTTTTACCTTGTACGGCATTGATGAAAATGCAGCTTTGGCATTCGGTTGGATCATGTGGACTTCCCAAACAATTATGGTATTATTGTTTGGTGGGCTTTCATTCTTAATTCTGCCTATTTACAATAAGGAAGAAGACTAAACAAGTCTTTATAAAATATTATTTTTGGCTATCAACATGCATAAATATTATAGTAACGGAAAATTACTGCTGAGTGCTGAGTACCTCATTCTTGACGGAGCTATGGGCTTGGCTTTGCCAACTTCCTACGGCCAAAGTATGGAGGTAAGCAAAAATTCAAGTGGCTTATTGACATGGGAAAGTTTTAATGAACAGAATGAGTCATGGTTTAAAAGCATCTTTAACCTGAATAATTTTTCGATTGAGCAGCATGTAGGGGATAAAAATGTGGCCCTTACGCTTCAAAGAATTTTGCAAAAAGTAAAATCAATTAATCCCGAATTCTTAAGGTTGAACGAAGGAATTACGGTTAAAACATATCTGGACTTTCCCAATTTTTGGGGTTTAGGAACTTCTTCGACCCTAATCAACAACATCGCTCAATGGGCTAATGTTGATGCCTATCAATTATTATTCGAAAGTTTTGGTGGAAGTGGCTATGACATTGCCTGTGCACAAAGCAATTCGGCTATTCTTTATAAATTAAAAAATGGTGTGCCAGAAAGCTCGGCTGTAAACTTTAACCCTCCTTTTAAAGAGCAGCTCTATTTTGTTCATCTGAATAGAAAACAGGTAAGCAAAGAAAGTATCGAAGGATACAAAAAAGCCATGACAAGCAGTACATCTGCCGTTGAAATGATCACAAACCTTACAGAACAAATGTTAAACTGTCTTTCGCTGCATGAGTTTAATCTTTTGCTTGCAGAGCACGAATCAATACTTGCAAAAGTCCTTCAGAAAGCAACGGTGCAGCAAAGTCTTTTTGATGATTTCTCTGGTCAGACCAAAAGTTTGGGCGCATGGGGAGGAGATTTTATTCTGGCTACCGGTGACAAACAAACACCAGCTTATTTTAAACAAAAAGGATTTAATACAATTGTTCCTTATTCTCGAATGATCAAATAATGATGCAAATTCTACAACATAAACCAATAATCCCAAAGCCTTGAAAATGGAGCACGTCATTATTATTGGAGGTGGGGCTGCCGGTTTTTTTGCCGCTGTTAATATCGCTGAAACCAACTCGAATATTCGGGTTAGTATTTTGGAAAAAGGTAACAAAGTCCTTCAAAAAGTGAAAGTTTCAGGAGGAGGAAGGTGCAATGTAAGCCATGCTTGCTTTGATCCGAAAGACCTTGTGAAATTTTATCCCAGAGGAGAAAAGGAGCTCCTGGGTCCCTTTCATAAATTTATGACCGGTGATACCATGCAATGGTTCGAGGAAAGGGGTGTCAACCTGAAAATTGAATCCGATCAGCGCATGTTTCCAGAGTCAAACACGTCACAAACCATCATTGATTGCTTAGTTTCATCGGCAAAAAAAGCAGGGGTTGATATCATCCTGAATCAAAATGTTGAAACCATTGAAAAAAACGGGAACCAATTTAGACTCAGCACTAAAACAGACGTGCTACTTGCTGATAAATTATTGATCTGCTCAGGGGGAAATCCAAAAATATGGCAAATGCTGAAAAACCTGGGGCATAAGATTATTCAACCCGTACCTTCCCTTTTCACTTTCAATATAAAAGACCCTATCATCTCAGATATTCCAGGTATTTCTGTTCCAAATGCACTAGTCGGTATCGAGGGAAGCAAATTTGAAAGTAGCGGGCCCGTATTGATTACTCATTGGGGATTAAGCGGGCCAGCAGTTTTAAAATTATCTTCATTAAATGCTTTCTTTTTGGCTGAAAAAGAATATCGGTTCAACGTTCACGTGAATTGGTTGAACCTCTCTTTTTCAACAGTTCATGAACAATTAATAGCATACAAAAAAAGTGCACCGAAAAAGACAATCTATGTGCGATCTGTATTTGAAGAAATTCCTAAAAGGCTTTGGTCCAAACTACTCCAAAGTGCAGCAATAAACGAATCCCAAAACTGGTCAAACATTTCTCATCAGCAAATTGAAAAGTTGGCAGAAAAACTTACGAATACTGTTTTCCACTCGCACGGAAAGACAACTTTTAAAGAAGAATTTGTAACAGCAGGTGGCATTGATTTAAAGCAGGTCAATTTTAAAAGATTTGAAAGTAGATTGCATCCCAATTTATTTTTTGCCGGGGAAGTATTAAATATTGATGGACTCACAGGGGGGTTCAACTTTCAAAATGCATGGACAGGAGGCTATCTCGCGGCCATGGCGATTGCCGAATAAGCTTATGCAATACTGGTTTGGTAGAACTCGTAAAAATCTCTTTTGATCTCGTCTCTGATCCTTCTGAACTCACTTATGATTTCGTCTTCAGTACCCGTGGCATCAGCTGGATCCTCAAAACCAATATGCAAGTGATTTAACACTTTTCCGCCAAAAGTTGGGCATGTTTCCTTTGCTCCTCCGCATACGGTAATCACGTAATCAAAGGCTTGATTCAGATAGAGATCGACATTTTCAGGCAGGTTTTTGCTAAGGTCAATACCTAATTCCTGCATGACCTGAATTGCTTTTGGATGAACTTCATGCGAAGGTTTGGTCCCAGCGGAAAAAACCTCTACGTTTTTATCAAAATCTTTTAAAAAGCCCTCAGCCATTTGACTACGGCAAGAGTTACCGGTGCATAAAATCAAAATTCTAGAATTCATTGTTTGTTTGGGTTTGATGTTTCGGGTTTTGGGTTTTGAGTTTTGGGTTCACTTAATTTTGGTTCAAATCAATAATACCTCTTCTTAAGCCTGAGTGCTACATTAACAAGAAGTATCAAAACTGGCACTTCGATCAAGGGGCCGATGACTCCGGCAAAGGCCTGATCAGAATTAATCCCGAATACTGCTATGGCTACCGCAATGGCTAATTCAAAATTGTTTCCTGTTGCTGTAAAAGACACCGCAGCATTTCTTTTATAATCAATTCCTCTTTTTTGGGCAATAAAAAAGCTAATAAAGAACATCAAAGCAAAATAAATGATCAAAGGAATGGCTATTCTTATAACATCGAAGGGCAATTCCATAATCATATCGCCTTTAAGGCTAAACATCAACACTATCGTTGCCAATAAGGCGATTAAGGTAATGGGTGAAATAAATGGTATGAACTTTCGGTTATACCACTCAATTCCATATGCGCGAACTAAAAATTTTCTACTAAGAAAGCCAGCGGCAAAAGGTATCCCCAAATATATCAATACGCTTTGCGACACTTCCCAAATTGAAATGTTTACATCGTAGCCCACAATTCCAAAATATGGAGGCAGAACGGTGATAAAAAGCCAGGCATAAAAACTATAGGTAAAGATTTGAAAGATACTGTTCAATGCGATCAAAGTAGCTCCATATTCTCTGCTCCCTCCGGCCAAATCATTCCATACGATAACCATGGCGATGCATCTCGCCAGACCAATTAATATAAGACCGGTCATATAACCCGGATGATCTCTTAAAAAGATGATGGCAAGAAAAAACATTAAAATTGGCCCCACTATCCAATTTAGGAACAAGGAAAGTCGCATCAGTTTGACATCTTTAAAAATAGAAGGTATCAAACTATAATCTACTTTCGCTAATGGCGGATACATCATCAGGATTAAACCTATCGCTAGGGGAACGTTTGTCGTTCCAATGGACAAAGTATTGGTCATCTCTCCAAAATGAGGGAAAATTATGCCCAAACCTACACCCAAAAACATAGCCATAAAAATCCATAAGGTCAGGTACCGATCGAGTAACTTCAATTTTGTCTTCATATATTATCTTTCATCCTATTCATAAATAAGGGGTAAAAATATCAAATTCAATTAAGAACAACAGGCGTCTGTTGCGCAACATTCCTCCTTTTTTTCTTCCACTGTTTCAGTAATCCCACATACATCATTTGCTTTGCATCGTGCCTCCTCTTCAAACAATCTGACCGTCACCTGGTCCTCAGAGATCTCAATGCCTTGAACAGGCATTATTCCGGTATTAAAACCATCATTGCCATATTCAATTTTAACCTCTGTTGATTTATTCAAAGGATTGATTCCATCAACCTTCATAAGTATCGATAATATTTTATCAGTGGTCATATAATCCATTTTATCTGCTTCCTTTGGGTTTTCCCAAAGTTGAAAATGGGTTTCTTCCCAGAAATTTCTCTTTCCTCCACAATCGGTTGTGTCAAACCGAACATTTTTTACTTCGGTTAGGTGGTAACTCGGTGCAACAAAAGCATCTTGATGATACATAAACTTTAATGCCTTAGTCCTATTCTCTTTCAAAACTTCAATAAACGCTGTTACTTTCATAATTTTATTTTTTATATTAATCCTACTTTTTTACTTCTTCTTTCCATCAGTATATTATCTTTCCAGACCCCATCTAACTGTCCGATTTTCTCGCGATACCCAATTATTCTAAATCCTGCTTTTTGATGCAAGTCGATGCTTTTTTTATTTTCGGGAAATATCCCGGATTGCAAGGTCCAGTATCCTGCTTTTTCGCTTTGATTTATCAAGTCTCTTAGCAACAATTCTCCAACTCCCATACCCCTATTTTCAGCCCCTACATAAACGCTTACTTCCGCAACACCTCCATATACACACCTTGAGGAAACAGCCGATAAGGCAGCCCATCCAATAATTTTATTCTCAAGTAGAGCAATTGACCGACATTTTTGAATATGATTTGCATTCCAAGTGTCCCAGGAGGGTATGTCCTTTTCAAAGGTTGCCATTCCAGTTGCTATACCCTGTTTATAAATATCAGCTACCGCATTCCAATGACCCGGTAACATCTTTGTTATGATGATTTCCGTATTTTTCATGATCAACAACATCCTATATCAGTGAACTCTTCAT
>RCNC010002760.1_pt1 | contig 11609 bp, 11 predicted proteins | sample 2041301 | NCBI WGS metagenome assembly RCNC01 (sample SAMN09708231, study PRJNA481090) | Marine sediment metagenome, whole genome shotgun sequencing project. | biome: marine sediment; feature: ocean; material: sediment; isolation source: Sewage treatment plant 13A marine sediment (STP13A) ... | reverse complement strand
AAATATTGCAGACCGGTATTATCCTTTAAAGATAGACCGGGATGATGAAGAGAAGATCAGGAAAGCAGCCAGGACAATTAATGAAAAAGTATTACAATACAAACAGAAATACGCAGATAAGGATACTCAGGATTTTCTGGCAATGGCTGCCCTGCAATTTATGATAAAAGTAATTGATGGAGAAGGGATTAAAGGAGATTCTGAGATACAGCAAAAGATCAGGGATTTGAATGAGGAATTAGGAGCTGTTTTGGACAGAGAGTAATATACGTTCTTTAACATAGAAGAATTTAGCCCGCATTGTTTCTTCAACTATTTATGGAACTCAACATTAATCATTTTGGGGCAAAAGCTCAATTGATCTAGGTCAGGCCTCAGCCTCTTCGGAGGACTCCCCGATTTATCGGGGGGCAGTGGAAAACCGAAATCGAATGGCAGCTCCACCCATGTTATACAGGGGTTTTATTAAATCTTGAAGAAGCATGCGGGTTTTTTTATATATAACCCAGAACAAACCAAATAAGCTATGAACGGTAATATATTATTAATTATAATAGCCCTCATATCACTGGCTGCCGGGGGAATCATCACTTACCTTCTACATCTGATGATTTTACGCAAGAGAAGTATCAATATCGTCAAGGAAGCTGTGGCAGAGGCAGAGGTGATCAAGAAGGATAAAATTCTACAGGCCAAAGAGAAATTTCTCCAGTTAAAGTCTGAGCATGAAAAAGTGATCAATGAAAAGAACCAGCGTGTCCAGGCTGCTGAGAATACCTTAAAGCAACGGGAAGGTTCTCTTTCTCAAAAGAACGAAGAGATCCATCGAAAAAACAAGGAAGTTGATGCCATCAGGGATAACCTGGCCCATCAGATGGAAATCCTTGAAAGGAAAAAGGAAGAACTCGATAAATCTCATAAACAGCAGGTTGAACAACTTGAGACCATTTCCCAGCTCTCAGCTGATGAAGCTAAAAACCAGCTGATCGAGTCCCTCAAAGACGAGGCAAAAGCAGAAGCCATGTCATCTATTAATGAGATCGTTGATGAGGCCAAATTGACAGCCAACCGGGATGCCAAGAATATTGTGGTAAAAACAATACAGCGTGTAGCTACTGAAACTGCCATAGAGAATTCCGTAACTGTATTCAATATTGACAATGACGAGATAAAGGGACGTATTATTGGAAGGGAGGGAAGGAACATCAGGGCCCTTGAAGCTGCTACAGGAATTGAGATCATTGTGGATGATACTCCTGAGGCCATCATACTTTCAGGCTTTGATCCTGTGAGAAGGGAAATTGCCAGACTTGCGCTGCATCAACTGGTTACTGATGGCAGGATCCATCCGGCACGGATTGAAGAAGTAGTGAATAAGACACAAAAGCAGATTGAGGAGGAGATTGCAGAAGTTGGTAAACGGACCGTGATCGACCTGGGGATCCATGGGATCCATCCAGAGCTGATCAGGCTTGTTGGTAAAATGAAATACCGTTCTTCTTATGGACAGAACCTGCTTCAGCATTCCCGTGAGGTGGCCAACCTATGTGCAGTCATGGCTTCGGAGCTTGGTCTAAATGCCAAGCTGGCAAAGCGGGCTGGATTATTGCATGATATTGGGAAAGTACCTGATGATGAGCCAGAACTGCCCCATGCAGTCCTTGGGATGAAACTTGCCGAGAGGCATAAGGAAAAAGCAGAAGTTAGTAATGCCATCGGAAGCCATCATGATGAAGTAGAGATGAATACATTGCTTGCCCCTATTGTTCAGGTTTGTGATGCCATCTCAGGCGCACGTCCCGGAGCTCGCAGAGAGATCGTGGAGTCCTATATCAAAAGGCTGAAGGAGCTCGAAGCATTGGCATTGTCTTATCCTGGCGTGAGTAAAACATATGCGATACAGGCCGGCAGGGAGCTAAGGGTTATTGTAGGAAGTGAAAAAGTTAGCGATAAGGATGCTGAAAGCCTTTCCTATGATATTGCTAAAAAAATACAGGATGAGATGACATATCCCGGACAGGTCAAGATCACTGTGATCCGGGAAACTCGTGCCGTAAATTATGCAAAATAATGAACCCGTAAGGAAACGTTTGCTTGTTACAGGGACAGCCGGTTTTATCGGTTTCCACCTGATCAGGTCCCTGTTTGGGTCTAACTACGAAATTGTTGGCCTGGATAACATCAACGATTATTATGATGTTGATCTGAAATACGGCCGACTGGCTGAAACAGGTATTGCCCGTGAAAAAATAGCATATAATAAGCTTATTAGCAGTACCCTTTCCGACCAGTACAAATTCATCCGGCTGGATCTTGAAGACAAAGACAATCTGGTCAGCCTTTTCAGTGAATTAAAATTTGACAGGGTTGTGCACCTGGCTGCCCAGGCCGGAGTGCGCTATAGTTTTACCAACCCTGATGCTTACATTGGCAGTAACATTACAGGTTTTCTGAACATATTGGAGGCTTGCAGGTACCATCCCATAGAGCACCTGGTATATGCCAGCTCATCAAGTGTCTATGGTTTGAATAAGGAAATGCCTTTTTCCGTTCATTCGCCTGCAGATCACCCGGTAAGTTTGTATGCTGCAAGTAAAAAAAGCAATGAACTGATGGCACATTCATACAGCCACCTTTTCGGCATTCCTGTAACAGGGCTCCGTTTTTTCACTGTTTACGGTCCATGGGGAAGACCTGATATGTCCTTGTTCATTTTTGTAAAGGCCATCCTGGAAGGCAAACCTTTTAATGTGCACAATGAGGGCAGAATGGAGCGGGATTTTACCTATGTTACAGATATTGTCAAAGGTGTTGAAAAAGTGCTTGAATCACCAGCCATGAGAATGGACGGACTTGAGGAGAAAATGGACACGGCTATATCCTCTGCACCCTACCGCCTGTATAATATTGGCAACAGCAATCCGGTCAAATTGATGGATTTCATTTCAGCCATTGAAGAATACGTCGACAAGAAGGCCATTATGAACATGATACCGATTCAGCCTGGTGAGGTAGAAAAAACCTGGGCGGACGTTTCTGACCTGGAAAATCAATTCAATTATGCACCAGACACTCCTATTAAAGTAGGAGTGAAGCAATTCATTGAATGGTACAGGTCGTATTTTAAAGTCTGAAGCATCCTGGTCAGGGAGAACTGATCATCCTTAATACTCCTTCAAATAGTTCTGCTTTTTCTCTGTATCCTGATTTATGATAGGCATTAATCAGGTTGTGCAGGATCCGGACAAGGATCTCCTGGTTACTGCAGGGCCGGAAATGAGATTCCTGGGGTTCAATCTTTTGTTGCTTAAGAAAATATTCTATTTCCCTCTTGCCCAGCACGGTTCCCTTGTTATAAGGATTGATATAAAATAGAATATCTTCCGACACTTCATCAAAACCGCTGCCGGCAACCAGCATGTCTTTATAGGCAAGGATGAAGTTCTTGGGTAGGTTAACACCAAAAATTGGCAGGTCAAGCCGTTGGGCTATAATGGAATAAACTACCGCCAGGGATATGGGATTTCCTTTCCCGGTTTCGAGTACATGGTTGATGAAGGAGTTTTGTGGACTGTAAAAGTTCTTTGTGTTCTTGGTAAATCCATGAACATCATAAATGATGTGATTTAGTATCCTTACTTTTTCAAGGCCTGTCAGGTTATTATTTAATTCAAGCCAGACATCCTTAATGATCCTGTCAAGGCTGATCTCAAGTTCCTTCATCTCAAGGTCTGGATACTGGTACCTGGAAATAAGGAAAACACCTTTCAGGAGATCATTCTGCTCCGTACGCACCCATTTTTGTAATTGTTTGTGGTTGAACTGGGTCTGGATTTCCTGTATAAGGTTGATGATCCTGTCCTGGTGCATGGGGTCCATCGAACCTTCCCAGGCAGCTTCAAGATCGGGTAATATTGCAGGTCCCTGTTCGATAATCCGGGTGGTAACCGTCTGGTTCACCTCAACATTGGGATCATCCAGCAATTGGAGCAATGCCTGTATTTCCTCCCTGGTCATAATCATTTCAGCCATTGGAGCATAGATGTTTGAGGGTGAATATAATTAATTTATTCACAATCCCTTTATAATCTTCTGTGAATTCAAGGGAAGAGCGGTTTGCAATCATGGCACACAAAGTCACTGCATGGTGTCCGAGAAGCTTTGCCAGTCCGAATAAAGCAGAACTTTCCATCTCATAATTGGTGATTCGTAGTCCCTGGTACCGAAAGCTTTCCAGTTTGTCATTCAGTTGGGGGTCTAAAGGTTGAAGACGTATCTTTCTGCCCTGGGGACCGTAAAAGCCGGATGCTGAAATGGTAATACCACTGTGGGTCTCGGGCGGGAACAAGTTGAACAGATCGTCAGATGAACGGACAAAATAGGGGTCTGGAAGGAGGGGGGGCCAATCTGTATGTTCCATAAACGCCTTTTCCATGGCCTGGTCAGCAACCTTATTCCTGTCCGCGTAGAAGTTCAGTACGCTGTCAAAACCTGCTGCATACCTGCTGAGGATAAAACTATTTAATGGAATATCTTTCTGGAGCCCCCCGGTGGTCCCTATCCTTACCAGCCGCAGGGTCCTGTGGCTTTTATTCAGATGGCGCTTATCCAGGTCAATATTGGCGAGTGCATCCAGTTCATTAAGAACGATATCTACATTGTCGGTTCCAATTCCCGTTGAGAGAGCGGTGATCCTCTTCCCTTGGAGGCTGCCCGTATGGGTCACAAATTCCCTGTTCGACTTACGGATCTCTATGGAGTCAAAAAAAGCAGACACCATTTCTACCCTGTTTGGGTCCCCCACAAGGATAATTGTATCTGCAATATCTCCCGGAAACAACTTCAGATGGAAGATACTACCATCCCTATTCAGGATCAATTCCGAAGCTTGTAAATACATATCACAAAAAAACAGCATTAATTGTCCCGTCCGCAACCCAAAATAGTATATTTTTGCACAATATTTGTTGAAACAAAAAAACTAAAACCTATGAAAAGCAAACAAACACTCGTAATCACAGCCGTTGTAGTTGGGCTATTGTTATTGATATTCGGAAGCAGGATGTTTTACGTCATCAAGCCTGGGGAAAGAGGACTCGTGTTCCGCACCATCACAGGTGTGTTGGATAAGGATGAAATAAGGTCAACGGGACTGAATGTCATTGCCCCCTGGAACAAAATGTATAAATACAATGTCAGGGAACAGCAGCGGGAAGAAACCATGGATGTACTCGATAAAAACGGATTGTCCATCAGTGTGGATATCACCGTACGTTTCAATCCCCTTTACACCAGGATTGGCTACCTGCACGAAGTATTCGGTGTGGAATTCGTAAATACGCTGGTGGTTCCTGAGGTCCGGTCATCGGTCAGAAAGGTTATGGGAAGGTATACGGCCGAAGAGATATATTCAACCCAACGAAATGAAGTGGAAACCGCTATTATTGATGAGACGGCCAATATTTTAAAGGAAAATGACATTGATATGCGGGCCCTGCTGATCCGCTCCATTAACCTTCCCCCTGATATTAAAGCAGCCATTGAACTCAAACTGACCCGGGAGCAGGAAATGTTTGCCATGACCTATATCAATGAGAAGGAAAAGCTGGAGGCTGACCGAAAACTCATTGAGGCGCAAGGGATTGCTAATTATAACCGGATGGTTTCTGCAAGTCTGACCGATAATATCATCAAGCTCAGGGGCATTGAAGCAACCAATAAACTGGCTGAATCAGCAAATTCGAAGGTAGTTGTTATCGGCAGTGGAAAGGACGGATTGCCGCTGATCCTTGGTGGAAATAACTAAACCATGCTGCAAAGGGTACAGACGGTTTACCTGCTTGTTGCAACCGTATTGATGTCACTCATGCTATTTCTGCCCATGGCAGAGATAGCCGCTGAGGGCTCAAGCATTTATAGCGTTTTAAGCAAGGGTTGGTACATCACTGGAGGAGAATTTGCTGAACCGGTAATGCTTACCTGGCCGGTATTTATCCTTGTGCTATTCCTGACACTGATGCCTCTGATCAATATTTTTCTATATAAGAAGAGGAAACTACAGATCAGGATTTGTGTTTATTCCATTATCCTTGCTTTTGGATTGATAGGATTGATCTATTACTACTTTGTAATTGGTTTCAAGCCTTTGGATGAACCAGCCTATGCACTAAGCTTTCCAATGGTTCTGCCAGCCATTTTCATTATCCTGATATACCTTGCGTTCCGCGGAATACGAAAGGATGAGATACTGGTCCGGTCATTGGACAGGATCCGCTGATAAATAAAATTAAGAAGAGGATATGATCACCATGTTGTTGGCATCGGTGATCTTTTCACAGTAATGACATTTTAAGCCAAGAGGACTTCTGGATACCAGTTCAAACTTGGTCTTAATCTCTTCATTGTTGGTAATGCATACCGGGTTTACACATTTTACTATGCCTTCCACTTTTTCGGGAATTTCCACAAGTCTTTTTTCAACGACTTCATAATCACGGATAATATTTACCTTGGCATCCGGAGCGACGAGGGCGATCCTGTTCAAATCATCTTCTGCGAAAAATACCCCGCTCAGCTTCATGATGCCTTTCAGTCCAAGTTTCTTACTTTCCAGGTTGGTCCCGAAAGTCATCATCTTTTCGATATGGTCCAGTCCCAGGATATCAATCACCTTGAACAGGCTTTTTGCCGGGATGTGATCTATCACGGTTCCGTCCTTAATGGCACTGACTGATAGTTGTTTACGGTCCTTCATATATGTTTTATTTATTTAGATCGAGTATGGAGGTGATGATGGCCTGCCTTGTAAATACACCGTTCCTGGCCTGTGTGAAATAATATGCCTTCATATTGTCATCGACATCTTCTTGAATCTCGTTCACCCGGGGAAAGGGATGCAGGACTTTCATGCTGTCCTTGGTATTCTCCAGCATTTCGTTTTTGAGGATATAGACATTTTTGACCCTTTCATATTCAATGGGATCTGAGAATCTTTCTTTCTGGACCCTGGTCATGTACAGGATATCTGCTTCTGCAATGATATCTGTAAAATCCTTGTGCTCATAATACTTCAAACCGAGTACATCGAGATGCTGTTTGTACTCATCTGGCATTTTTAGCTCATCGGGAGAGATGAAGTGGAAGGTGGTCCGGAACTGGGACATGGCCATCAGCAAGGAGTGAACTGTACGGCCGTATTTCAGGTCCCCAACCATAAATATATTTACATCATCTAGCCTGCCCTGGGTTTTTTGGATGGAATACATATCCAGCAGCGTTTGGGTAGGATGCTGGTTGGCACCATCACCGGCATTCACTACCGGAACCGATGATACCTCGCTGGCATAGCGGGCAGAACCTTCAAGCGGATGGCGCATGACGATCATGTCACAATAATTACATACGATTTTGATCGTATCATTTAATGTTTCGCCCTTGGTAACACTGGTGGTGCCAATATCAGAAAACCCGATGATCTTTCCCCCAAGTTGGTTAACCGCACTCTCAAAACTCAGGCGGGTCCGGGTCGAAGGTTCAAAAAACAGGGTGGCGATTACATATCCCTCGAGTAGTTTTTGTTTGGGCTGTTGCTCGAACTTGGCAGCCAGGTCTAGAATTTTCAGGTATTCATCTTTGGTGTAATCAATGATGGATACAAGACTTTTACCAATCATTTAAGAAGATTTTAAATATTCAATGAACAATAAATAATAGGGGATTGAAACGGAGTGTCAATCGGGATTTAAATTTAGCTAAGTATAATTCCTTAGCAAAGTATTTGTTAATAAGAATTAAAAACTTTCAGGGCAGTCCGGTTGTGGTTTGCCCTTATAATATGCGGGCATTTGTTTCTTCCATAAATGCCAATCTTTTGAGCAACTGGGCGGTACGGCTTTTCCTGATAAATACCATTATTTTGCAGGTTTCTGTAAAATCCTGTTCATGGATTATCATCCCTTCATCGCGAATGATCTTCATGACATTATTCATCAAAATATAGGGAAAACTAATCTCGACCAGATCCTGTTCTGCCGCTGTAATAATGATGGCATCCTGAATTGCATTGGCAGCTGCTGTTCTATAAGCATTTATAAGGCCACCCACCCCCAGTAAAGTGCCTCCGAAATACCTGACCACCACGATAAGGATATTGCTGAGACCTTTTGACCTGATCTGTCCCATGATAGGATTCCCGGCAGACCCGGAAGGTTCCCCGTCATCATTGGCCCTGAATATTTCCTTTGCAGCACCCAGCCTGTAAGCATAGCAATGGTGCCGGGCATCATGGTATTCCTTTCGTAATTCAGCAAGGGTCTTTTTTATCTCTTCGGTGGTATAAACCGGAAATGCAAAAGCCAGGAATTTACTTCCCCTGTCCCTGAAGACGCCTTCAGATCTTTGTTTTATGGTCTTGTATGTATCAAGCTCTGCCATCATTATCCGGCATATGCCAACAGGATTGTGGCAATGATGCAGACCAGTACCCCGGCCTTATTTATGTAGGATAATTTTTCATGGAATAAAAGCATCCCTAAAATTACTGATAAAACAACGATACCTATATTATTTATCCCAAAAACCACCGAGCTGTCTATCATGCCTTGTTTCGGATGGATATAGTTCAATGTTTTGACCAGGAAATAGATTGATCCAAAATTTACTCCTCCAAGGAGAGCACCCCATAATAATACCCTGGGTGTAAAAATGGACCTGAACCGGCCTTTCTGGAATAAACTGGCAACCATGCCGCTCAAAGCAGAAATACTGAAAAGGATGGCCGTAAACAAAGAAAGATTAGTATCGGAAATATATTTATACTGTGCCAGCTTAACCAGGGAGTCTACTAATCCCATTCCAATAAATAGTATAACAGGAAGATAGATAAAAGCAGGTTCGGGCAGATCTGTTCTTTTTTTATAGACGGTAAGCAGAACTCCTGTGAGAGCAACAAGTATACCTGCTGTTTTTAGCAGGCTTATTGTGTCCTGGACATCGTAGGCGATGGAGAAAAGGATGGGGAAAATTACGGACATCTTTCCAGCTATGGTAGTAACTGCCATGCCTGCTTTCTGGGAGGACCTGGCAACCACAAAGAACATGAGGATAAAGAGGACCCCGATAAGTATGGCCAGGCCATAAAAGGCTGTAGGAAACTGACCAGGTCCTTCAGCTTCTCTGCTGTTGAGGGCGAAGCCAAAGATGGCTGCAGTCACGTAATTAATGACAATGACAGGAAAATTACTTACTCCCCGTTTTTCAATCAGCCTGAAAATCAGAAAAATGCCGGTTGAGCTAAGGATACTTAGAAGGAGAAACAGCATGGGTGGCTGATCTTTGAGAAAAAGAGCTTATATTTTAAGCTTCTTTTCTATTTCATCGATCTGGATCCGGAAACGCTTATCGGTTTCGATCAGGTTGTTTACCGTTTTGCAGGCGTGCAGGACGGTTGCATGATCCTTTCCTCCAATTTGAGACCCGATAGTTGCCAGGGAAGCCTTGGTCAGGCTTTTTGAGAAGAACATGGCTACCTGACGGGCCTGTACGATCTCTCGCTTTCTTGTTTTGGACTGGATATGTTCAAGCGGGATATTAAAATAATTACATACCACCTTCTGGATATAATCTATGCTGATCTCCCGTTTGGTATTCTTGATCAATTTGTCGATCATATCTTTGGCAAGATCGAGGGTGATCTCTTTCTTATTAAGGGTGGACTGAGCCAGCAGGGAGATCAGAGCGCCTTCCAGTTCCCTGATATTATCGGTAATATGTGTTGCTATATATTCAATTACATCTGCAGGCAGGTCAATACCATCTTTATATGTCTTTTGCCTGAGGATGGCTATCCTTGTCTCGAAATCCGGGATCTGAAGATCAGCTGCCAGTCCCCATTTAAACCTCGACAACAACCTTTGTTCCAGGCCCTGCAATTCAACAGGGGGCTTGTCAGAAGTCAGGATCAATTGCTTTCCACTCTGGTGGAGGTGGTTGAAAATATGGAAAAATGCATCCTGGGTCTTTTCCTTTCCTGCAAATTCATGAACATCATCAATGACCAGCACATCAATCATCTGGTAGAAATGTATAAAGTCATTTTTATTATTGTTCCTGATGGAATCTACAAACTGTGTCTGGAATTTATTTGCATTGACATACAAGACCGTTTTTTCCTGGAATTTTTCTTTGACTTGTATCCCGATAGCCTGTGCCAGATGAGTCTTTCCAAGACCGGAATCTCCATATAGTAAAAGCGGATTGAAAGCTGTTCCTCCGGGATTATTGGCAACGGCATATCCTGCAGATCTTGCCAGCCGGTTACAGTCCCCTTCCACGAAATTGGTAAAAGAATTTTCCGGATTCAACATTGGATCGATGTTCAGTTTTTTTAATCCGGGGATAATAAAAGGGTTTTTTATCGTTGTGCCCTCGGCATCAATCGGAAGAGAAACCGGCTTGTTTTTGAGTTCTTTCTGATTGCGGGCAGGTAATTTTACAGTATAGGGTTTGGAATTGGCGTAGCCATTGTTCTCCATGACTACACTGTATTCCAGCTTGGCTTCATAGCCCAGTTCTTTCTTCAGCACTTTCCTGAGTATATCTATATACTGTTCTTCAAGATATTCATAGAAAAAAGGGCTCGGAACCTGGATGGTTAAAATATTACTCTCAAGCTTCAATGGAATGATCGGTTCAAACCAGGTCCTGTAACTTATGGAGGGAACATTATCTTTAATAATCTTCAGACATCTGTTCCAAACCTCTTCATGCATTAGAAAATAATTTATCGATTTTGTTAATAGATTCCCACCATTTAATCAGTAGCTAAGATTGTGAAAAAAACATTAAGAAAAAAGCTAAGAGCAATTTGTTTTTTCAGAATTAACTATATACAGTTTAGTATCAGGTTATTAAAATTTTAAAATAAAGTAAAAAAACATAAGGTACTGAAAATCAGTTAAATGAATGCTATTCGCCTTAATAAATTGGAGGTTAATTGTTTATAATTTTTAATTAAAGAGATAGGTTCAATTGAATAGTGTAAATTATGAAATTCGTCAAAAAAAACATGAACTTTTAGCCAATAAAATCACATAAAAATCAGATTTTTTATGGCTTCGGATTATTTTGAGTTTTTCTTCTTCTCTGATTTACCAAATACGGAAACATTTACATACTTTTTTGGATTTTCCTGAAGGTCTTTCATTAGGAGATCAAGTTCATTGGACAGGGAGGTCAGGTTTTGATAAAGTGAGTCATTATTCACCAGCATTCCCAATGTACCTTCACCCTTGTTTATCTTCTCCAGTATGAGGTGTGTTTCTGCGAGTGTTTTATTGGTATTTGAAATGGTTGACTTCAATTCTGAGCTTGCGATGGAATCGGTAATTGATTCAATATTGCTCATGGCTGAGGCCAGCTGTTCATTATGGTTTTTCAGGTTGAGGGTGATGGCCTCCATATGTGCTATCATGTTGGTAAGTTTCCCCTGGTCGGAGAGCATATTTTTGATTCCTTCAGTACTGGATTCCAGGTTTTGTACAGAGGCCTGTAACATCGCCGAGGTGTTCCTGTCAAACACGTAATTCAGGGAAGACATGAGAGAGTCGACG
>RCNC010002759.1_pt1 | contig 11614 bp, 8 predicted proteins | sample 2041301 | NCBI WGS metagenome assembly RCNC01 (sample SAMN09708231, study PRJNA481090) | Marine sediment metagenome, whole genome shotgun sequencing project. | biome: marine sediment; feature: ocean; material: sediment; isolation source: Sewage treatment plant 13A marine sediment (STP13A) ... | reverse complement strand
GCTGTAAACTCTGGGGCTACACCACTTGAATCTAACAAGGTGTACTTGAAGGGTCCAGGAACATTGTTCGCCGTGACCGTAATCGTACCAGTATCACCACTACATTGGGCGTCGGTGAAAGTCACATCAATACCAATATCCAGCTGGTCTATGGTAATAGGCTCATATGGATATTCACAAGCGTCGGGTGTATTCTGTAAACGTGCTAAAACGTTATATGTGCCAGGAGTCAGATTATCAAAAATAGGACCTTGCCAAGGACCAAATCCGCCTCCGTTGTCAATACTGAATTCGTAGGCACTAGAAAGATTGGTTACCTGAATTCTACCCGGTACACCACAGATAAAATCTTGCTTAACATAGGTCTGGGTAATTGTGCTTTTTTTAACCTTAAAATAATAATATGCACCTGACCCATTAACTCTAACCCTAAACTCTGCCCCAGTAGTTGAAGGTATAGAACTTGCATCAATAGTAAAATTTTGTGAAGTACTGACCTGTGTATAACACGAATTCGTTGTCTCCGGACAATCCTCATTTATATCAGGCGAACATGATCCGCCCAATAATTCCCAAGATACCGAACCAAAAGGAGCACCAGATAGGGAGATTACTCTATCATCAGAGTCTCCGCAAAGATTAAACCTAGCAACGGTACTACCATCATTGGTACAACCTACTTCTTCATCTGCACCTTGAATAATGGTCATGAACATTGGCGTCGCCAATGTGGTTGCTGCAGTATTATCCCTTTGAGATATATTGACATCAATAAATTTTCCTGGATTTTTTAATTCTGCATCTGTAACTTCCTCAGAAATAGTCTTCTTAATGGCCGCAGTTATTTCGTCCAATACTTTGTAATCAGTATTGGCAATAGCAGAAGTAAAAACTACCGATAATAAGACCAGTAGTAAAGCATACAGAACGTTCCGTGGGCTTTTTGGGAGCATAGGTTAAGTCAGTTTTGGCAAGAATATCCTTGAATTGGGGACTAAGTATATTCTTTAGTGTAATTGTTTAAACTTATATTTTTCTCTTTATCTTTAGGCCTAAATGCCTTTCATATAATATTTAAACTTAACGTCAAATTATGGGAAAAAGTATTCTATATCTCTATTTATTCGTTATAACGCTCAATTTATCCTGTGGCCAGGATACTGAAAATGAAGTATCTACACCTGAAAATATTTCTTTTTCCGCTGAGCTGTTCATCGATGGACTGCAGATTCCATGGGGTATGGCGTTTCTTCCCGACGGTAGCATGTTAATTACCGAAAAATCGGGAACGCTTATACATTTTAAAAATGGAAAAAAAACAGCCATTTCTAATGTGCCAGCTGTTTATAAGAGGGGCCAAGGAGGTTTATTAGACGTATTTTTACATCCTGATTATAACAATAACGGATGGATTTACTTTACCTACGCTTCTGAAGATGGCGATGAAAAAGGAGGGCATACTGCGCTTATGCGTGCTAAGCTAAAAGACGAAGCATTATACGATAATGAATTACTCTATAAAGCTGGCCCAAATACCACTAAAGGACTACACTTTGGGTCACGCATTGCTTTTGACAATAATGGGTATCTATATTTCTCAATTGGCGAACGTGGTGCTCGTGATGTAAATCCACAGGACATCACCAAAGACGGCGGTAAAATCTATAGGCTTTATGACGATGGTAGAATTCCAGAAGACAATCCCTTTGTTGGCCAAGAAGGAGCAAAGACCGCTGTTTATAGCTATGGGCATCGAAATCCTCAAGGATTGGTAATACATCCAGAAACAGGTGAAATTTGGGATCATGAACATGGACCAAAAGGAGGTGATGAAATCAATATTGTTGAAAAAGGCGCTAATTATGGTTGGCCAGTTATTACCTATGGTATAAATTATAGTGGTACACCTATAACCGATAAAACCGAAATGGAGGGTATGAAGCAACCCATTCACTACTGGGTTCCCTCAATAGCTCCTAGTGGAATGGCCTTTGTAACTTCGGATAAATATAAAGGTTGGAAAGGGAGTTTACTTGTTGGTTCCTTGGTATTTCAATACTTAGAACGGCTTACATTAGATGGTACCAAGGTTACCGGTAGAGAAAAATTATTAGATGATATGGGTCGTGTTCGTGATGTAAGACAGGGTCCAGATGGTTTTATTTACGTTGCCATTGAAGGAAAAGGTATTTATAAACTTGTACCTAATTCATGAAGCAATTTATTCTTACCTATATCTTAGGTATTTTCATAATTGGCGTCATCCTTCATCAAGATCCCAAATTAGAAGCCAGTATAGAGCGAGGGAGTGAAATCTACGCAGATTTCTGCGTTACTTGCCATATGGAAAATGGTGAAGGTGTTGCTTACACTTTTCCACCCTTGGCCAATTCCGATTATTTGTTACAAAATAGAGAGGGAAGCATTAAAGGTGTAAAATATGGTCGTCAAGGTGAATTAATCGTTAATGGTATTACCTATAACAACACCATGACACCATTAGGTCTAGAAGATGAAGAAGTAGCCGATGTCATGAATTACATTCTTAATTCTTGGGGCAATTCATCAAGCAAAATTGTTACATTGGACGAAGTAGAAGCGATTACAGAATAAATTAATTCTTTTCGGCATCCAAAGCTTTCTTTACAGAACCATATTTTTTAAGTAGTACTTCGGCCTGGTCATAATCAATACCTAATCCTTCAACCAAATATCTTGTTCCTCGGTCAACCAATTTGGTGTTGCTTAATTGCATATTTACCATCTTATTCCCCTTTACCCTACCTATTCTTATCATCAAAGCTGTAGAAATCATATTCAAAACCAGTTTCTGGGACGTGCCACTCTTCATGCGTGTACTACCTGTAACAAACTCAGGACCAACATTCACCTCAATTGGGATATCAGCGACGGTTGACAAAGGGGAACCTGGATTATTGGTTATAGCCGCAGTGAGCAATCCATGGGTTTTGGCGTCTTGTAGCCCGCCAATTACATAAGGTGTTGTACCCGAAGCGGCAATACCTACTACTACATCAATTTCAGAAATATCATGTTCCTTTAAGTCCAACCATGCCTGTTTCACGTCATCTTCCGCAAATTCAACGGCCTTTCTAATGGCAGAATCGCCCCCAGCAATCAATCCTATGACCCGCTCATGGGGCATACCAAAGGTTGGTGGTATTTCAGAAGCATCTAAAATGCCAAGTCGACCACTAGTTCCTGCACCAATATAAAACAACCGACCTCCCTTTTCAAAGCGTTCAGTTAATGCATCTACTAACTTTGTTATCTGCGGAATTACATGTGTAACAGCATCTGCCACCTGCTTATCCTCATTGTTCATGTTAACTAAAATGGAAGATGTATCCATTTGCTCCAAATTGTCGAAGTTTGATGGAGTTTCAGTGATTTTTTTATAATTCATAAAGATTAAATAATACGAACGTCGTGGTTTCTAAAAAGTCTTAATTGGTCATCTTCTGAATCCAATTCGGTAATCATTGTGTTTATCGCTTTGATATCGCAAGTCTTATATCGATGCTGAGAATTTAATTTCTCGGATATGCACAAAAGTACCGTTTTTTTTGAGGCCTTTATAACCGCTTTTTTTACCTGAACTATGTCCCAATCAAACTCTGTCAGACCAAAAGAAGAATCAACATAACCCGTACCTATAAAACTATAGTCAACCTTAATTTCAGAAAGAAAATCGGTTGCACTAGCGCCTATGGCAATTTGAGCTTCTTTCGATATTTTACCTCCAATAAAAATAACATTCACATTAGGTTTGTTATTTAGTTCCATGGCAACCGGTAGGCTCAATGTAAAACAAGTAAGTTGAATTTCTAAAGGAATTATTCTTGCTAATTCTAAACAAGTTGTACCACCATCAATAAATATAACACCTCCATTTTTCAGTAGTGAAGCTGCTTTTTCAGCAATAATTATTTTCTGTGATAAGGCATAAATGTTGTTATTTCTAGCACTATTTGTTGTGAATCCTAAAGAAATGGCACCGCCATGCACCTTTCTCAACTTACTATCCTGGTCCAGTTCCTTAACATCCCTTCTTACCGTATCAATAGAAACATCCAATTTCTCTGCGATATCGGTTAACAAAACCCTATTGTGTAATTCAACTTGGGTAAGTATCGTTTGATGGCGTTCTTCTTTTAACATGTACAACTATTCTTGTTTGCTGCAAAGGTAATAAAAGTATTTAATTTGCCGTTTTATTCTGTTTTTAATTTAATATTATCGATAATACGATATTTTATTGCAAAATACTGCAATTAATAATGCACAAAACTGCAATTCTTAAAATAATTGCATACATTTGCCACAAATAAGAACAATAAAATAAGAGGTCCATTTATGAAAACAACTTTAGAAAAATCTGGAATAGACATTAGCTACAAACCAGTAGGGCAATTCGAAGAAACCCGCTTTGAAAAAATACATAACGTTATTTTCAATGATTCCAATGCGGCTTCAATACGAGTGGCCGAAGAAATTGCCGATTTGATTCGGGAAAAAAAAGCAACTGGGAAGACTTGTGTTCTAGGACTTGCAACTGGTTCTTCTCCTATCAAGGTTTATGAAGAATTGGTCAGAATGCACAAAGAGGAAGGATTAAGTTTTGCCAATGTGGTCACCTTTAATTTGGATGAATACTTACCAATGGACAAAGCGAATATGCAGAGTTATTTTTACTTCATGCATGAGCATTTGTTCAACCATGTGGATATTCCTGCTGAAAATATTAATATACCCGATGGTAAGATTTCTTCGGAAGATGTAGTTAAATATTGCTTAGGATATGAAAAAAAGATAAAAGACTTTGGTGGACTTGATTTTCAATTATTGGGCATTGGTAGAACAGGCCACATAGGTTTTAACGAACCAGGTTCTCACCGTAATTCAGGGACTCGGGTAATTACACTTGACCACATTACACGGGTTGATGCTGCTCCGGCTTTTTTGGGTATAGATGATGTTCCAAGAAAGGCAATTACCATGGGTATTTCAACGGTTAGAAACGCTAAGAGAATCGTACTTCTGGGATGGGGTAATAATAAGGCGGAAGTTATTAAAAATACCGTTGAAGGTAAAATTTCATCCCATGTACCTGCAACATACCTACAGGAGCATAATAATGTAACATTTGTATTGGATGTAGGCGCCGGTAGTGAATTGACTAGAAATAAAACTCCTTGGCTGGTTGGATCCTGTGAATGGACGGAAGAACTTACTTCAAAGGCCATCGTTTGGCTCTGCCGTAAAACAAACAAATCGATTTTAAGTATAACAGACAAGGATTATAATGACAATGGAATGTCTGATCTATTGTCTTTGGAAGACTCTTATGACCTGAACATAAAAATGTTCAATAAATTGCAGCACACTATTACAGGTTGGCCGGGTGGCAAACCAAATGCTGATGACACTAGTAGACCTGAACGGGCTGAACCCGCAAAAAAACGAGTGATTATTTTTAGCCCGCACCCCGATGATGATGTCATTTCGATGGGTGGAACTTTTGATCGTTTGGTTGAACAAGGACACGAAGTGCATGTGGCCTATCAAACTTCAGGGAACATAGCTGTCTCAGATAGGGAAGCATTAAAGTTTGCTGAAATTTCCAATACAATTACACCTTCAAAAGAATCACAAAAAATTATTGATTCCATTCTAAGTAAAGAAGAAAACACCTTTGATGCTATTGAAGTGAGAAAATTAAAAGGTGCGATTCGAAGAGGGGAATCTCATGCTGCAACCAGATATGTGGGCCTTGAAGATTCGAATGTACATTTCTTGAATCTGCCATTTTATGAAACAGGGACTATTAAGAAAAAGAATTTATCTGATGCGGATATTGAAATTGTGGTCAAATTGATAAAGGATATTAAACCCCATCAAATCTATGCAGCAGGAGATTTAGCAGATCCCCATGGTACTCACAAGGTTTGTTTAGATGCAATATTCGAAGCAATGAAAAGACTTAAGCAGGAGCCTTTTATGAAAGATTGCTGGTTGTGGTTATATAGAGGTGCTTGGCACGAATGGGACATTAACGACATTGAAATGGCAGTGCCGATGAGTCCAAGTCAAGTATTGAAAAAACGATATGCCATTTTCTGTCATCAATCACAGAAAGATGGTGTAATGTTCCAAGGTGATGATGCCAGGGAATTCTGGATGCGTGTCGAAGAAAGAAATAGAGATACCGCAGAACGTTATAATGCCCTCGGTCTTGCGGATTATGCCGCTATGGAAGCGTTTGTTCGATATAAATTTGATTAAACTAAAAGTTTAGTGATTTAAAGGCCTATTTTAGTACAAATAGGCCTTTTTAAACCAACATGATTAAAAAAACCACTCTCCTACTAATAGTATTGAGTTTTGCTTCTTGCAGTGTGTTTAAACCAATACCCCAGCCAAAAATCGAATTTAGAGGCGTTTGGGTAGCCACGGTAGTAAATATTGACTGGCCAAAAAATGGTTTTGACCAAATTGAAAAGCAAAAAAAGGACTTCCTTGAAATTCTTGACTTTTATGATGGCTTAAATTTCAATGCCGTAATCGTGCAAATACGAACTGCGGGTGACGCTTTCTATAAATCCAATTACGCACCATGGTCACGTTTCTTAACAGGTAAAGAAGGTTCTTCTCCAATTGGGGAATATGATATTTTAGAATGGATGATAAATGAGAGTCACAATCGTGGTATTGAGTTTCATGCCTGGCTAAACCCTTATAGAGCAACTTTCGATTTAAAAACCGATATATTAAGTCCTACCCACGATTTTAACCTTCACCCGGAATGGATGCTTAAATACGGTAAAAAGTTTTACTATAACCCTGGTTTGCCTGAAGTACGCGAGCGTTTAGTGGCAATAATGGATGAAGTAATTACCCACTATGATATAGATGCCATTCACTTTGATGATTACTTTTATCCTTATAAAATCAAGGATGAAGTATTCCAAGATTCTCTTTCTTATACATACCATTCCATTCCCAATCAATCGTTGGAAGATTGGCGACGGAGCAATGTTGATTCGCTGGTGATGAACATTCACAGGACTATAAAAAGCAAAAAGCCTTGGGTGCAATTTGGCATTAGTCCGTTTGGGGTATGGAAGAATAATTCAACCGATCCAAAAGGTTCAGATACCAAGGCAGGGCAGACTACTTACGAAGATTTATATGCCGACCCTATAACTTGGATGGAAAATGAATGGATAGATTATTTAACACCTCAAGTATATTGGAGTATGGATCTCCCAGTTGCCTCACATTCAAAAATAGTCAATTGGTGGTCTAAGAACAGTAGTAACACTAACCTTTATATTGGTAATGGTGCTTATAAGATTCGCAATAACAGTGATAAGGCTTGGGAAAATAAAAAGGAACTCCCCAATCAATTAAAATTGGCACGTACTACAAAACAAGTTAAAGGCAATGTTTTCTTTAGTGCAAAGAGCCTAATGAAAAAAAATCCAGATGTTGTTGAATACATCAAAAAGAAATATTACAAAACCAAAGCGCTCCCTCCTAGTTCCCCTCTTGCAAAAGTTTGGAAGAACGAAAACTATGAACTTAATTCATTGAAGAAAGAAAAAGGATTTATTCAATTGAAATTCAACAACATAGAAGAAAATAGATATGCGTTGGTTTATTCTTCTAGCAGGAAGAAAAAATCTGATTATCCAATTAAAAAATTACTTACAAAATTGCCTATTAATGAAAATCAAATAAATCTACCTTCTAATATTGTTGACAATAAAAAACAAATAGCACTGACGTTTATTACCAAATTTGGACAGGAAAGTGCTCCAATTTTAATTTATTTAAACCAAAAAAATGGTACAAAAAAATAAAGGGGCCTGGGTCTGGATTCCCGTACTCTATTTTACGCAAGGGCTACCATTTGTAATGGTGGTAACCGTTTCTGTAATCATGTACAAAAAATTAGGGATTAGTAATGCCGATATTGGCCTTTATACTAGTTGGTTGTATTTACCATGGGTAATTAAACCACTGTGGAGCCCTTATATTGATATGTTCAGTACAAAAAGAAATTGGTTGCTTGCCATGCAACTTCTTGCTTCGATTGCACTTTTAGGAATTGGGTTGGCCTTACCCACGAACATCTTTTTCGTGACTACTTTAGCCTGTTTCTGGATGGTCGGATTTGCTTCTGCCACCAATGATGTGGCCTCAGACGGTTATTATATGATTGGGCTAACGCAGGATAAGCAGGCGTTTTTTGTTGGATTCAGAAGTGTTTTTTACAAACTAGCCAACGTAACAGGGCAAGGGCTTTTGGTAATCCTCGCTGGGTTTCTGGAGAATTACTATGGAGATAATGCAAAGGCCTGGTCTATGACAATGATTGTTGCTGCATTGTTGATGTTGAGTTTAACAATAGCCAATTTCTTTGTGACTCCTAAATACGAATCATCAGCCGCGATTAAAAAAGAAAAACCATTAAGATTTATTGAGGTTTTCTCATCATTCTTCAAGAAGAAAGGCATGGGTATTGCCTTGGCTTTTGTGCTTTTCTTTCGCTTAGGAGAATCCCAATTGGTAAAAATGGCTTCCCCTTTTTTTCTGGATACCCAGGCGGATGGTGGACTAGGATACTCGACCGCCGAAGTTGGTACAATTTATGGCACTGTTGGGGTTATAATGCTTACAGTCGGGGGAATTCTCGGAGGAATTCTTATATCAAGAGATGGACTTAAAAAATGGATGCTGCCCATGGTACTGGCAATAAACATTCCCAATGCCTTTTATGCTTTTCTAGCTTTAACAAATACCACAAATATTGTAGCGGTGGTAACTACCGTTGTTTTAGAACAATTTGGATATGGTTTTGGCATAGCAGGGTTTATGGTGTATCTCATTTATATAGCAGAAGGGGTGTCAAAAACCTCTCATTACGCACTTGCTACCGGTTTTATGGCCCTAGGAATGATGTTGCCTGGTCTCATAAGTGGATATGTACAAGAATGGTTGGGTTATGGTGGGTTCTTTGTTTGGGTTGTATTTGCTGCCATGCCTGCATTATTCATTTTAAAATATTTAAAATATCCTCCAGATTACGGTAAAAAAGGTGCAAATGCCAATGAATAGATTATTAGATTACAAGGAAGCAAAGACTGAGCTTTCAAAAAAGGAAAAAATCGGTCAATTATTTATGCCTGCGGCATTTATCAGTGATACTGAGGAAGAAATACGGGCTTTAGAACAACTGATCATAGAAAATCATGTAGGCGGCCTCTGTTTCTTTCATAGTAGAGCGAGTGCTGCCACCAATTATGAAGGCAAGAAAGAGGTCATTAAAAATGAACAAAGTTTTAAGACACTACAAAATTTAGTAAAGCGTTACCAACAAAAATCGAAACATAGACTCCTAATGGCAATAGATGCCGAATGGGGTCTTGCCATGCGCATTGAAAATACTCCACAATACCCATATGCCATTACGCTCGGCGCCTTAAAGGGTAATACAAATTTAATCTTGCAAGTGGGCAAGAACATTGCATATGATTGTAAACAAGCCGGTATTCATTATAATTTAGCGCCTGTCTCGGATATTAATAACAATCCGAACAATCCAGTTATAGGATATCGTTCATTCGGTGAGGATAAATTAAACGTCACCGAAAAGTCTTTGGCCTATGTAAAAGGTATGCAAAGTGAAGGTGTTTTATGCAGCATTAAACATTTTCCGGGTCACGGTGATACAGCCGTTGATTCACATTTGGGACTGCCGATCATTGAAAAATCCAAAAAGGAATTGTTGAGCAATGAGTTATTCCCTTTTAAGGAGTTGATAAAAGAAAATGTTGACTCCATTATGGTTGGGCATTTATCGGTACCCTCGCTCACTAATGGTAAAAGTATTTCTTCAAGTATTTCCAAAGATATAGTCAATGGTTTACTGCGTAATGAATTAGGTTTTAAGGGAGTTGTCATTTCCGATGCTTTGAATATGCATGCGGTATCTAAAAACTACCCCATTAAAGGCGAGTTGGAATGGTTGGCCTTTGATGCAGGAAATGATATCCTATGCTTTGCAGAGCACCCTAAAGAAGGTATTGAAACCATACTCGGTAATACGGACGACAAACAAATAGAAAGAGCATTTAAACGTGTTTGGGAGCTAAAGAAAAAAGCCATTAAGGCAGAAGTTGAAATCCCAAATGAGTTGCGTAATCCGGATATTTTAAACGAGGAAATTGCTAAAAATTGTATCACACTTTGTAATGGAAACAATAATGGAATCATTGCATTGAGGGAGGAGGGCTTTTTGAGCATATCGAACATTCAAAATACCGATAATCTATTTATCAAATCACTTAAAGAGCATTTGAACTTTAAAAGTATTTCTCTTACTGAAGAATCTAATAAAAGTGATATTGCCAGGGAGGAAAATATACTGCTTTCGTTATTCCCGCCACAAGTGAAACCAACTGATAATTTTGGTTTTACCCAGACTGAAATTCAGTTTATCAACGAACTAATCCGATCTAAAAATGTCGTATTATATCTTTTTGGGAATCCGTATGCATTAAGGCTTTTTGATTACAAAAATGCCAATGCAGTTGTTTTGGCGTATCAAGAATTTAGAGTGTTCCAAAAAGTAGCGGTAGAACATTTTCTTGGTAGGCTCGTCGCAAACGGCAAGTTACCTGTAAAATTATAGGATATCCACTAACATTTCTAGGTTAGCACTAGATATTAAATAAATAAATCCATATAAAAAGCCCCATACATTTTACAATATATGGGGCAATACTTTTATAAAAGGCCTAACTCCTTAGAGTTCCTTTATTTTAATATTTCTAAACCAAACATCATCACCATGATCCTGAAGTCCAAAATATCCTTTGGCAGGAACATCTGCCCAATCGGGATTTAAAGCAGGAAACTTACTGCCGGCCACTAATTCATTCCATTCTGGTGTCCATAAGTGGTATTCCACAACATTCTCACCGTTTTGGCTATGAACAACTGTTCCCTTATATACGGTAAGTTCAATTTTGTTCCATTCTCCAGCTGGTTTAGCATTTTGTGGTTTAGCAGGTATAATATCGTACAAAGACCCTGCCATTCGGTTACCATCTTTACCTAATTTGGCATCAGGGTGTCTCTCATTATCCAATATTTGCATTTCTGGTGCAGTTTTCCATATAGCATCCAATTCCTCTTCACCTAAATACAGAATACCGGAATTACCTCCTTCAGAAATTTTCCATTCCAAGCTAAGGGTGAAATTCTGAAATTGTTTATCGAAGATTATATCCCCTCCGTCTTTAGAACCTGCTTCTCCTCTACCTGAGCCAAGCATATGCAAAGTTCCATCAACGATTTCCCATGCCGCCGGAAAATGGTCTTTTTGGTAACCACGCCATCCTTCTGAAGTTGTTCCATCAAAAAGCATTACCCAACCATCAGCTTTTTCTGCCGAGGTAAGACCATTCATAGGAGCTTCTTGTGTTTCTGGCACCATTTCAGCTTCTGTAGCGGTTTCCTCTTTTTGATCTGCTTTTTTGTCTTTACAGCTCGATAATACTGGAATCAAAATCAAGCTAAATAT
>RCNC010002757.1_pt1 | contig 11618 bp, 12 predicted proteins | sample 2041301 | NCBI WGS metagenome assembly RCNC01 (sample SAMN09708231, study PRJNA481090) | Marine sediment metagenome, whole genome shotgun sequencing project. | biome: marine sediment; feature: ocean; material: sediment; isolation source: Sewage treatment plant 13A marine sediment (STP13A) ... | reverse complement strand
GGACTTGCACAGGCTATCATCCATGATCCACAAATCCTGATCCTCGATGAGCCGACCTCCGGACTTGATCCCAACCAGATCGTTGAGATCAGGAAATTGATTCGGGAACTGGGACAGGAGAAGACTGTTATCCTAAGCACTCATATCCTCCCTGAAGTGGAAGCCACCTGTGACCGCATCCTGATCATCAACAGGGGCAAGATCGTGGCGGACGGATCTGCCGAGAATCTCAGAAAACAGGCCAGTGGACAGGAGATCCTGAAGGCCAGGATTGAAGAGGGTGATCCCACTGCCATTATTGAGGCCCTGCAGGGTCTGCCTTCTGTCTCCATGGTAGATTTTACTGACAGGCAACAAAACAGGTTTGATATTCAGAGCAATGCCGGAAGCCGTCCAGCCAAGGAGGTCTTTCAACTATGTGTTAAGAACAAATGGGTCCTGACAGAATTGATCCCTACTGAAACCAAGCTCGAAGATATTTTCAGGGAATTAACCACTAATTAATCACCGTATAAACACTGGATATTTATGAACGCTATCTGGATACTTACCAAAAGGGAATTCCGGTCTTTTTTCGATTCCCTGATCGCCTATATTCTGCTGATATTGTTCCTGGGGATCAGCGGATTTTTTACGTGGCTTTTCGGTTCTGATGTTTTTTTCGTTGGACAGGCGAACCTCAGGGCATTTTTTATGATTGCTTACTGGACGCTGTTCTTCTTTATCCCTGCGTTGACCATGCGCCTGCTGGCGGAGGAGGTCCGTTCAGGGACCATAGAATTGCTGCTGACCAGGGCCATTACCGACAGGCAGGTTGTAATCGGGAAATTCCTTTCAACCCTGCTATTGATACTGGTTGCCCTGGTTTTTACCCTTCCCTATGTAATTACCATCGGTAGCATAGGCAACCTTGATGTGGGGGCAGTTATTTGTGGTTACCTGGGACTAACCCTTATGTCAGCAGCCTATATCAGCATTGGATTATGGGCGAGCAGTATTACCCGCAATCAGATCGTGGCATACCTTACTGCCCTGTTTATCGGCATTTTCTTCCACCTGCTTTTTGATATGCTTGCATCCAGTTTTACAGGGTTCTTCGGACAGCTTTTCAATGGGTTGAGCATGCGGGTCCATTTTGACAGCATTTCAAGGGGCGTGCTTGACACCGGTGATCTGATCTTTTTTCTCTCGCTGATTGTACTGGGCATTTTCCTCTCCGAGGTATCCCTTGCAAAAAGAGGTTTGTCAAATTAATAATACCAGGATTAAGATGAAAGTGGATAAATTTACAATAAGCATTATTCTGTTTGTGTCCATCCTGGTGGTAATCAACCTCCTTTCGGAACAATTCTATCTCCGGCTGGATCTTACCGAAGACAAACAATACACACTTAGTAAGGCCACCGAGGACATCCTGCAGGACCTTACCGAACCCATTACAGTGCAGGCCTACTTCAGCAAGGATGTTCCGGCCCAGTTAATCAAGACTAAAAATGATTTCAGGGAAATGTTGGTTGAATACGGGAAACTCTCCGGGCAGATGCTGGTTTATGAGTTTACCAGTCCCAATGAAGATGAGCAACTCGAACAGGAAGCTATGCAGAACGGTATCCAACCTGTAATGATTAACGTCAGGGAAAAGGACCAGATGAAGCAACAACGGGCATACCTGGGTGCTGTTTTGAATCTTGGGGAAAGAAAGGAAGTCATCCCCGTGGTAGAACCCGGACTGGCCATGGAGTATGCCCTTTCGACAGCCATTAAAAAACTGGCCATCGTTGATAAGCCTGTTGTTGGACTACTTCAGGGCCATGGAGAGGCAGGCATGAATGAACTGGTCCAGGCAAACCAGGAATTAAGCATTTTGTACCGTATGGAGAATGTAAACATCACAGATTCTACATTCATTCCAGCTTATATTAACACACTTGCCATCATCAGGCCTGCCGACACTATTTCCCCTATAGTGTTCGCACAGCTTGATCATTTCCTCTCCCGGGGCGGACGGCTTTTCATCGCCATGAACAGGGTAAGTGGTGATCTCCAGGGAGGTTCCGGGAGCCCTCTTTATACCGGGCTTGAAACCTGGTTGCGACAGAAAGGTCTGATCATCAATGAAAATTTTGTGGTGGACGCAAATTGTGTCAGTGCCACCATGCAACAACAGGTCGGAAATGCAATTCAGATCTCAAGCGTTGCGATACCATATATTCCCATTATCAACAAGTTTGCTGATCATGAGGTTACATCCGGACTTGAGGCAGTGGTCCTGCAATTTGCCAGTACCATGGATTTCATCGGAGATTCATCCATCTCCTATACGCCGCTGGTTTTCAGTTCAGAGAGATCCGGAACACAACCGGCACCCCAATATTTTAATTACCAGCGGCAATGGTCACAAATGGACTTCCCCCTGCAGAACCAGGTACTTGGAGCTGCCCTGGAAGGAACCCTGGGCGGAAATACCTACAGTAAAATGATCGTTGTGGCTGATGGTGATTTCCCGATAAATACAGGTGGACAACAGCAGGTGCAACCAGATAATATCAGCCTGATGGTCAACAGTATTGACTGGCTGAGTGATGATACAGGTTTGATAAGTCTCCGTACCAAAGGGGTGAGCTCAAGACCTATTAAACAAATGGAAGACAGTACCAGGGGAGTGCTTAAATGGCTAAATTTTCTGCTACCCATCATCCTGGTACTGATATATGGATTTATCCGATACCAATTCCGCAGGAATCAGCGGGTGGCACGTATGGAAGCTAATTTTTCTTAACATTAATGGCATAAAAAAATGAGTGGAAAATTCAATAACCGGACTTTATTGATTGTTTTTCTTGGCCTTGCAGGAATTTTAGTTCTGTCAAGGGTCTTTACTGCCAAGAAGGCTGAACGGACATTGGATGCCGACCTTGTGGAAATTGACACAGGAAGGATTTCAAGCATTTACATTTACCCCCAGGCAGAGCAGGGAGCAGAACTTATCTTCAGCAGGAAGGGTACTGCCTGGATTGTTTCCAAAGATGAACTATCAGTTCCTGCTGACAAATACAGCGTTGGCCATACCATGGATGAATTACTTAACCTGAAAGCCGACCGCCTGGTTGCCCGCTCAGAAGAGAAATGGCATGAATTTCAAGTAACTGATTCGCTCGGGACAAGAGTGCTTGTGAAAGAGGGGAAAAAGACCACCCTTGATATGGTCATCGGAAGGTTCAATTACCAGCCTCCTCCAGGTGGATATTCCGGAGTCGGCCAGCAGTACGGAACCGGGATTACCTATGTCAGGAACAGTAATGAAAATGAAGTGTATGCGGTAGAAGGATTCCTGGCCATGAGTATCAACCAGGGGTTTAATAATTGGAGAGACCAGAACATTTGCAGGCTGACCAGGGACCAGATCACCAAGATGGTTTTTGATTATCCTGCTGACAGCGGTTTTGTTGCCCAGAAGCTGGATATGAACTGGACCATCAACGGGATCCTGGCAGATTCAACCAGCATGGCCCAATACCTGGATGGTTTGTCCCGCAAAAGCCATGGTGACTTTGCTGATGGATTTTCTCCTTTATCCAATCCGGTTTATCAGGTTACCTTCGAAGGTATGAATATGGATCCCTTATTGATACGTGTATATTCCCAGGCCGGTGATGAATTGATCCTGCACAGCACGATCAATCCCGAATCCTATTTCAGGATAACAAGGGATGGATTGTTCAAGGATATTTTTAGAAGTTCCGCCGGGCTTATTTCAGGTAGCGGTTCAATATAGAATGAAGCAGATGGATATCATCCTCTCCCAGCGTGGCGAGTCTCTCCAGTATCCGGTTAAACAATGTAGGATTCCTTTCAATGTCCAGCTCTTTTAATACCTTCTTTGATTTATCCATCATTGCCCTAAATCCTTCCTGATCCAATGAGTTGAAAGTGGATTCAGAATTGGCCCTTTTGAAAGATGCCATGAGATAGGCATAGATCATTACTGATTGTCCAAGGTTTAAAGAAGGGTAGGATCCTTTCATTGGAATAGTCGAAACCAGGTCACACATCCGGATCTCATCATTTGTCAATCCGGATTCCTCCCGACCGAATACCAGTCCGATTTTATTCACGGTTCCCCCTTTTGAGCGGATCATACCTGGAACTTCTGATGCGCTTAAATATTCCACCCTGGCATCCCTGGTTTTGGCCGTGGTTGCCACAGTCATATCCAGATCAACAATAGCTTCCTTCAGTCCCACGAACACTTCTGCACCTTCCAGGATCTCTTCCGAAGCATGCGCCAGCATCCTGGCTTCCTGTCCCAGGTAATCACCCGGAGCCACCAGCCTCAACCGGGTATAACCCATGGTTTTAATAGCCCTTGCCGCCGAACCAATATTCCCAGGTACAGCAGGCTTTACAAGAATGAAATACAGGTCCATGATTCCTTAAATATAAGCAAGTTGTTTATCTTTATAAACCTAAATCCATCGGAAATGATAAAACTGATTCAATCCCCAAAACTGGTAAAAGCTGTTGGCAATATGCCCAAGGCAATCAATGAATTTTTCGGGAGGGTGAATAGCCAGACCAGTGAGATCAGTATTGCCCGTATGAGGAGTCCAACAGGTTGGGAAGAACCTGGACAAACTCCGGAGTTCGATGAATACACTGTTGTCCTCAAAGGCACACTGCGGGTGGAAACAAAAAATGATGATTTCTATGTACATCAGAACCAGGCCATCATGGTCAGCAAAGGAGAGTGGGTGAAGTATAGTTCCCCTGTGGAAGATGGTGCTGAGTATATTGCCATTTGTTTACCAGCTTTTTCTCCAGAAATGGTGAATCGCGATCAACAAAACCCAGCATCATGAATGACCGGGCTTCAGACCTTATCCTCAGACTGGATAACAAAATACCCTCTTATGATGTAAGCCTGAACGGACAAACCAAGTTTTACACCCTTTGCAATATCCTCCTCGACAGTGCTGCTGTCCATGCAAATCAATTCCGGTTCGGCTATCATGATATGCAAAAAGATAATGTATATTGGGTTTTATCCCGTTTTCATATCATCATGCATGAGTATCCCAGCATGGATGACCATATTAAAGTGGAGACCTGGCCAAAAGGGGTCAATAAACTCTTTTTCATGCGCGATTACCGTATCCTTTCAGCAGATGACAGGTTACTCACGACTGCCACTACTGCCTGGCTGATCCTGGACGGAAATACAGGCAGGCCTAAGAAGATGGAGGAAAACAACAGCCTTCATAGTTTTCATATCGATGATTTTCATGCCATTGAAGCTGCACCTGATAAGCTTCCGAGGATAACGGAACCTGATAGGCAGAGGCCAGTACTTGCCAGGTACTCCGACCTGGATATTAACAAACATGTAAATGCAGTGAAGTATATCGAATGGGTCCAGGACTGCTATCCTCAGGAAATCTATGAAAATAAAAATGTAAAGGAGTTCCAGATCAATTATCAGGCTGAGACAAGACATGGAGAAGAGGTACAGATCAGGATAAGAAATGCATCCCCAATGGATCCGTTTGAATACCTGGAAGGGATAAGGACAAGTGATGAAAATGCCGCATTCAGGGCCAAGGTGAAGTTCGGTACTTTATAGTCCAATTTCACTGTGCCGGGTCCAATTAATATAAACTAAAGGTTGAAAACCTGTTTTGATATATGCTTAAATTTCCCCTAAATTAACAGGTATGAAAAGCATTCTTTTATCCTCCATTATATCTGCCTTTTCCCTGATTGTCTGTGCCGGTAATATTGGGTCAGAACTTGTGCTGATACCGGGTGGAGAATATACCATGGGAGTCAAACCAAGCCCAAGAAATAATTACGTTGACAATGCCGACCACCTGGTACGGGTCGATTCCTTTTATATTGATAAATATGAGGTTACCAATGCCCAGTATCTTGAATTTTGCCAGTCCACCGGCCACCCCTTACCCGAATTCTGGGGCATGGATGTATTTTGCAGCGGTCCCGGTTTCCCTGATCATCCTGTGGTAGGAGTTACCTGGGCTGCAGCTATGCAATATGCCGAATGGAAAAAGATGCGCCTTCCAACGGAAGCCGAATGGGAATATGCTGCTCGTGGAGGGCTTACAAAAAAAAGATATCCAACCGGGAATGATGTAGATTCCACAACCTGCAATTACAATGGGACCCATGGACATCCTATCCGGGTCGGAACCTTGCCGGCCAACGGGTATGGACTCCATGACATGGCGGGTAATGTGGTTGAATGGGTAAGTGATTACTATGCCAAGGATTATTTTCTCGAAGCTCCGGTTGATAATCCCACCGGCCCTAAGTATGGCAAACGCAGGGTCATACGAGGCGGAGGCTGGCGTTCGGGAAAAATGTGTGCTACGGTTGTCTTCCGGCAAAGCCTGAGGCCGTATTGGGTGGATATGAACGTAGGGTTCCGTTGTGCCAGGGATCTATAGGAATCAATTTCATCTTCCATATATGAATAGAATAACTTCTTTAATCCTTATTGCCAGCCTTGCATTCCAGTTTAGTGTAGTCAATGCTCAGGAAGAAATGGATAATGCCACCCGTTCATTGTTTATCCTTGACATCGCAAAATATATTGAATATGATGATGAGATCCAATTGCACTCGGATTTCAAGATTGGGGTAATGGGCAGGAATACTGACTTCTACTGGGAGCTTTATGAGATGGCAAAAACGCGCAAATTCATCCAGGATAAGCCTATTAAGGTCCTCATGTACCCCGAACTGGATAACATCGAAAAATGCCATATCCTGTATGTTAAAAACAGCCAAGGATTTAAAATGAAAGAAGTGCTGGAGAGAACCCGGGGAAATAATACCCTGGTAATCAGCGAGGGTTATTCATTTAATGAATCCATGATCAACTTTGTAATGGCAGAAGGAACACCCCGGTTCGAACTCCACGAGGAAAAGCTGAATATGGAGGGACTGCAGGTAAATGAATTGTTCCGGGAGCAGGCTATAAAGACCAGGGAGGACTGGGAAGCACTATTTATCGAGACTGATATCGCCCTTGACCTCGAAAAAGAAGTTGTTCAGGAACAAAAGATCGTGATTGATTCGCAAGCAATTGAAATTGCCAGGCAGTCAGCAATGATCAGGGCACAAGAGATACGCCTGGATAGTTTAAACAGGGAGATCCTGGATAAGGAAAATACCATAAAGCAAAAAACCTTTGTTCTGGACCGGCAGGTCCGGGAGATCGGACAGCAAAATGAAGAGATCCTCAGACAGAAGCAGGAAGTTGAATCCCAGTTGTCCATCCTCGGCACACAACAGGACAAAATTGATCAACAGGAGGGCCAGATCGAAGAGCAATCCATTCAAATATCTGAACAGCAAACCATCCTGATCGAACGGCTTAAAGCCATTGAAAAACAAAAGATGCTGATCTGGTTCTTTGTCATTGCTTTGATCCTTGTATCAGGATTGGGCTATTTTATTTATAGGGGATACCGGATTAAAAAGGAATCCAATATCCAGCTCGAATCAAAGAACCGTCTAATACTGCAGCAGAAAGATGAGATCCAGCAACAAATGGAAATCGCAGAATCACAGCGTGACCAGATTGCCTACCAGAAACAGCATATCACAGACAGTATTCATTACGCCCTCCGTATCCAGACCGCACTGCTGCCATCATTAGAGCTCTTTACAGAAAAAATTGACCACTTTGTACTTTATAAGCCCAGGGATATTGTCAGTGGTGATTTTTACTGGGTAGCGGAGATCGGTCCCCGGATCATGATCATCTCGGCTGATTGCACCGGCCATGGAGTCCCTGGTGCTTTTATGAGTATGCTCGGAGTGAGTTTTCTGAATGAGATTATCCTGAACAAGGGTATCGTCCAGCCAGACCAGGTGATAAATTCCTTGCGGGAAGAAGTCATCCATGCCCTTAAGCAAAACAATTCCGAGAGTGAAATAAAGGATGGTATGGATATCTGTGTTTGCCTGTTGGACCCGGAGAAAAGGTCCCTGCAATTCGCCGGTGCCCTTTCTCCCCTGTGGATCCTGAGCAAAGGAGAGTTAACGGAGGTTAAAGGGGATAAAATGCCTGTGTCCATCCATGAAACCATGAAACCCTTTACCAATCATTGGATTGATCTAAAAAAGGGAGATACCTTTTATATTTTCTCTGATGGGTTTGTAGATCAGTTCGGCGGACCAAACCAGAAGAAATACCTGAGTAAGAATTTCAAAATTACGCTTGGAGAATTACAGGCAAAACCCATGTATGAGCAGGGAGCCGAACTGGACAGAATATTTGAAGAATGGAGAGCGGATGTTGAGCAGATCGATGATGTCACCGTGATCGGTGTGCGTGTCTGATCTGGTTAATTACATTGCCACTCAGTAGTTACTCCAAGGACAGTCACTGGGGCTGTGTTTTCTTTTTCAGCCAGCTCATCATCACAATAGGGAACGCCTGGTGTCCTTCCAATCTCACCACCAGCATTGTAGGTCACCTTACTGCATGATTTACAGTCATCAATCGCTCCGCAGGCATTTACCAGGAAGGCAATCAGAATGAGAGCAAAAAAACTTAAAAGGGTATTTCTTTTTATCATAACCCTTTATATGTAATCTCAGCATATTTTGTTGCGTTTTATGGCAGGAAAGTCATGCAGCACGCATATGTCTTCGCCTGAATGCCCATACCCCGATGATAAAATAGGCCAGGGTCAAAACCAGGATCATTGCCAGGTCAGGAATGGTTTCCTTTATCTCCTGTCCCCTGATCAGCACTTTGTTAAGGGCATCAACCGCCCAGGTAGGTGACAGCATATCATTGATATGAAAAGTGAACCCTGCAAGGGTGAAAAGCTTGCCACCACTTATGGGAAAGGCAGCGCCCGTAAAGAACATAAGGATAAACAATGGGAATGTGCCAATAATTGCCACATCTTTTATGGATCGGCAGATTGCTGCCACAATAAGGCTGAATGCTATCATCGACAGGCTGGTAAGAAAAGCCACCAGCATGATAAACCAGAAAGATCCCGGCAGTAGTTTATATCCGAGGGAAACTGCAACCAGCATGGTCAATAACATGGATATAATGGCGACAATAACTTGTATCAGGGATATCCCTCCCAGGAATTCAAGGGCAGAAAGGTTTGATATTTTCAGCCTTTCAAGGGTTTTGGCTTCAGGTTCCCTTACAATGGCAGCGGAAGTAGAAAATATCATCATGATAATGGCCAGTATCATCATGCCTGGTACATATAACTCAAATGTTGTCCTTTGTCCTGAGTACCCCAGGGTAGTTTCCTTCCAGCTAATGGGTAAAGCTATTCCCGAGGTTTCTCTGATAAACTGGTTTACCAGCTCTTCAGACCATACGGCACCAATGATATACTCCATGTCTGTTACATCCCCCACGATCTCAAGCATTGTTCCGGTGGGGGCATTGTATTCGGGGTTCAGCAATGTACGGGTTAATTGTCCGGGAAAAACAAGCATCACATCAGCTTCTCCCTCCTGGAGGAGGTTAATCCCAGCCAGCCGCTCGTCATGTTCAGTATAATGCAACATAGACGTCTCCTGGTCCATCGATACCTGTTGCATATAAGTTATCAGGGAATCACCCAGGTTGATCGGCTTACCCATGAATAATGTTCCTTCATCCTGGTTTACCAATATGATATTGAATTCCGGACTTTCGGTTTCCACCATCATGTAGTACATGAAAACGAAGAAAGGAGCAAGGGAAATGGTTAATAGAAGTATCCAGTAATCCCTGATCTGTTCCTTGAAACTTTTTATGAATACAAAATACCATCTCATTGCCTGAGCCTCCTTCCTGTCAGGTGGATAAAAACATCTTCCAGGGTATTCTCGCGCATATTCATACTGCTAACCTGAATTCCTTCCTGGTCCAAGATCTTATATATCATGGGGATCTTCGGAACCAGATCCATGGCCTTGATGATCCATTTCTCTTCGGAAATTATTAATTTAAACTTATTTTCTCTCAATTTATTTATAACAATATCAGGAGAGTTATCTTTGGTTACCTTAATTTTAAGTTCAAGTATATCTCCTTCCCCGATTGACTTCTTAAGATGCTCGGGTGTATCAATCTGCAAAAGCTTCCCCCTGTCAATTATGGCAACCCTGTCTGAAACCCTCTCCGCCTCATCCATATTATGGGTGGTAAATATTACGGTCCTTTCGGCTGATGTTTGCTGAATAAAATCCCTGACCATAATACGGCTCTGGGGATCGAGTCCGGCTTCAGGTTCATCGAAAACCACAATATCCGGTTCATGAATAATGGCCATGATAACATTCAGCCTCCTCTTCATGCCCCCGGAAAGGGTCGAGGCCAGTTTGTTCCTCTTTTCCTTGAGCCCTATCCTGTCAAGTAACAGATCTGCCCTGTTTCTCGCAGTTTTTCCCGGCACGTTGTACATCCGTCCCATGAAAACCAGTTGCTCGTAACATGTCAGTTTATTCCAGAGTATAATTTCCTGTGGGCAGATACCCACCCTCATGTTGTGGGACCGGATACCGGCATGGGTGATCCTTTCACCATTTATCAAAACTTCCCCCGAAGTGGGTTTTAGCAATCCGCACATCATCCGGATGGAAGTAGTTTTCCCTGCACCATTGGGTCCCAGTAATCCAAATACCTCACCCTTTCTTACTTCAAGGGAGAGGTCATCTACGGCAAGTAAGTCTCCGTAATACCTGACAAGGTTTCGGATTTCCAGGGCAACCTCCCGTTGGTTCAGCTCATTGTACATGTCAGATCAGGATCTCATCAATGAAAATCTTTTGGAAATAAGTGATAATCTCAGGACCCGTAGGTCCAACACCCAGCATCATATATATAAGCATTCCATTAATAGCAGATATCAGAGCCGTGCTTCGCCCCGCTGGATTATGTTCACGGAATTCCCTGTTCTGCATCCCCATCTCAAACATTGATTCCAGCATTTCAAAAACATCTTCGGCATATCTTCGGTAGAGATCGCTTAATTTTTCATCCTCGAAAGCCTTGACCAGTGATAAAAAGTAAAATTTCAGATTTTCCCTGTTATCCATCCAGTAGCTAACATATTCTGAGATAAATTCCTTAAGCCCCTTTGCCATACTACGGTTCAGCAATACCCTTCTGAAAATTTCTTCTTCAGGTACAGATAATTTCTGGTTTGCATAGATCAGGATCTCATCCTTGCTCCTGAAGTGATGGTACAAACCACCCTTGCTGAGAGAAGCACGCCTGGCAATATTGTCCATGGAAGCTCCTTCGTAGCCTCTTTCTAGAAATTCCTGTACAGCCGCCTGGACGATTTCTTCTTTACGAATTTCTTTGTCTTTTTTCTTTGTCATAATAGCTTACATACCGACGGTCGGTTTGCAAAATTAGTGAATTCCCGGGTTAAAGTCAATTGATCTTTGTTAATTTTACTTTATTACAAAAAGATGGAATATGTTTAGAATTTTCAAATATATATTGATAATCAGCCTGTATACAACAGGCATCATAAGGGGGCAAATGGACCCGGTGCTTACCAGTGGACCAAAAAAAGGTCATCTGATCATTGCCGGTGGCAATTTGAGTGATCCCAATGTAT
>RCNC010002756.1_pt1 | contig 11618 bp, 8 predicted proteins | sample 2041301 | NCBI WGS metagenome assembly RCNC01 (sample SAMN09708231, study PRJNA481090) | Marine sediment metagenome, whole genome shotgun sequencing project. | biome: marine sediment; feature: ocean; material: sediment; isolation source: Sewage treatment plant 13A marine sediment (STP13A) ... | reverse complement strand
GTAGGCAGTTCCGTCAGGCTGACCTGCAAGTTTACAAATGACATATTAATTTCTCCCTGAACATAAGAATATCATTCGGCTGGGGGTTACAAACGTGCTGATGGTATGGGTGTCCTTGCTTATTCCGCTGGCTTATTCCACATAAGCCAGCAGGACAGGGCGCTATGACCTTCGAATTCGCACGACATTCATCATTTCAAAGTCAACGCCGGCTATAGACTGTGTTTCGGGGTAGTAGGTGAGGTTCACGCGAGCGCCTTTCAGGCTTTTATAGACCGTCCTTCGATGATACCTGAAAGGGACGTCATATCCATCCAGCATAATGGTATTGAGCACCCAGTCATCTTTGTCTCTTTGTACGTGGCTCACTACTCTCACCATGTCCAGTTGATTGAGTTGTTGATGTTTTTTTAAAAGCTTATTTACATCAGACATCGGTCACTCTCCAGCGGCAACAAGTTGCGTGACAGTATTCATTCAGCGTGAAGCCTGTTGCGCTCATTTATCAAAAACACCGGTCGAAACATAGCGATCTCCGCGGTCGCAGATGATTACCACAATGACCGCATGTTCGATTGTTTTCGCAACCCTAAGTGCACCGGCGACAGCACCACCAGAGGACACTCCACAAAAAATTCCCTCACGTGCGGCTAATGCCCGCATCGTTTCCTCTGAGTCCTGTTGGCTTATGTCGATTATCCGATCAACCCGGCTTTCATCAAAAATTTTGGGCGTGTACTCAGTAGGCCATCGCCGGATACCCGGTATGCTTGAACCTTCGGTGGGTTGTAAACCAACAACCTCTATGTCGGATCTCTTTTCCTTAAGGTAGCGGGACACTCCCATAATCGTACCAGTGGTTCCCATGGAACTGATAAAGTGAGTAATCATGCCCCGGCTTTGTTGCCAGATTTCTGGTCCGGTTCCCGTATAGTGGGCTGCAGAATTATCCGGGTTAGAAAACTGATCAAGCACCTTGCCTTCGCCATCTGCTTGCATTTGCAGAGCCAGATCACGCGCCCCCAACATACCTGTAACCTCGGAAACCTCTATCAATTCAGCACCATAGGCTGACATCGCGAGCTTGCGTTCTTCACTCATGTTAGATGGCATAATCAGCACCATTCGATACCCCTTGATGGCGGCTGCCATCGCCAGGGCAATACCGGTATTGCCACTGGTTGCCTCAATCAAGGTATCACCAGGAGAAATGTTGCCGCACAATTCAGCCTGCTTGATCATGTTCATGGCAGGTCTGTCTTTTACTGAACCTGCCGGGTTGTTTCCCTCAAGCTTTGCCAGGATTGTATTGGTGCCCATGCCAGGAAGACGCTGCAGTCTTACCAGGGGAGTTGACCCGATGGTGGATTCGATGGTTGGAAATTCCATTTCAAGTTCATTATATCGTACCCAAAGAGTCAGGACACTCACGTCTCTCCGCATTTGGGTGCCGAGGGTGTCCTCGTTTTTTCTACAGGGTTTCGATGAGAATCCAGCAATTGTTGTATGGAAGCTGGATGCAAGGGCAAGGGTCAAGGAATGATTGGCTTTTCCTGCTTATCCTCAATCCACCCCATTAAAATCAGGGTTGCCAGCCCGGAAATGGAAAAACTCATGACCTGTGGCTGTACGGTCCCATCAAATTGCTGGCCAATAATGATAGCCATGGTTACTGAGATAAACGTGGAGAGTGATCCCACCACGGCAGCACCGATGCCTGCGATGTGTCCCAGTGGTTGCATGGCGAGAGCATTAAGATTGCCAAAAATCAGTCCGATACAAAAGAAGGTCAACAGCATGTAGATGGTGGTTATCCATAAGGCTGGCAGGCCGTTAAACCACCAGGCGATAAAAATGAATAAAAATGATGAAACCGTCATTAAACTGAGTGCAAATCTTACGATGCGGTGCATACCGAATTTCATCACCTGCTTGGCATTGACGAATGACGACATGCCAAATGCAAGTGCGAGTCCAGCGAAGTACAGAGGAAACCACTGACCCAGCTCATAGGCGTTTTGGAATAACTGTTGAGCCGAGCTGAGGTAAAAGATAAATGGGCCGGAAATGATTCCTGCAGCGATGGTATAACCGTAGGCCGCACGGTTTGTGAAAATGACTTTGAGTGCATGAAGCGTTCGGGTAATCGTGAAGTCCGCCTGGTCTTCCTCTGCCAGGGTTTCGCCTTGTCTTACCAAATACCAGACGAGTGATATCAATCCAATCAATGCAATGACTACAAAAATGGCTTGCCAGTTTGCCATCGTTAGAATGATCTGGCCAAATGCCGGGGCGAGCATGGGAACCAGAATAAAGATCATCATGATAAATGACATAACTCTCGCCATGGCACGACCTTCGTAGAGATCACGAACAATGGCCGTTGAAACAGCTCTCGGAGCCGCCACTCCGACGCCTTGAAGAAAACGGCTAATCAACATGGTGTCAAAACTGTCGGCGGCCAGTGCCATCAGACTGCCAATAAAAAAAACTGAGAACCCAATCGTCATCGAACGACGCCGGCCGATGGAATCCGACAAAGGTCCGAAAAGCAACTGACCAAAAGCCATTCCTATAAACAGGGAGACGATTAGTAACTGGTTGTCATTGGCGTTGGTGACACCAAAGGAATAGCCAATGGATTCGAGCGCAGGCAACACCGCATCAATGGACAGGGCAACCAGTGACATCATTAAAGCCATCAAGGCTATGAATTCCTTGAACGGCAAGACGTGTTGTTGGTAACGGTTAATCTGTATTAGTGCCATTCATGGGTCTCCTGACTTATTTCTGACTTATTTAGGAACAGAACATCTGAACACCCTCTTTTCTTACAGCAGCACCTCACTACCAGTCGGAAAGTACTCCAGTTTCTCAGCCATTACCCCTTTCAGTATCCGGTAAGCCTTCTGGCCCGTGCAATGCCCTGTATAAACTCGCTCGATGGGATAGTTCAGCAACTCCTCTCCTATACCCCTGACTTCCGTCTTAGTCCCCGCCATCGTATTCAATTTCGGCAAGCCCATCAGGTGAAAACCACCAAACACTGCCTTTATCGGCACACCTGGAAACTGCCTCGTCACTGCGCACACCATGTTCAATATCCCGTTATGCGCACATCCCGTGAAAACCACCAACTCGTCCCCCTCCTTCTGGACCATGATTAACTCATGCTCGAAACTGTCCAGGCAAAACGTCTTGCCTCTCTTAACGAACAATCGCCGGTTTCCTTTCGGCAACGCATACTGCGGAGGTATCGCGGTCAGAATGTACACATCGGGAAGAATCTCGGTGAAGCGATCTATAAACTCAATTCTATCTGCCTGCTTCTCAAGCAGTTTCTGGTCAAGCCCGATATACCTGCTCAAGATACCCGGTACTCTGAAGTAAAAATCTTCTTCCCCACTTTTTCGAAGGTAAACTTTCGCTTTGTGATTCACTTCCAGGAAACGGGCCAGGCCACCCCCATGATCGAAATGATGATGCGAAATAACAAGCACATCCACATCCCGGAGATTGATACTCAACTTTCTTGCGTTTTGCTCAAACGTTTCCGATGCCCCAGTATCAAACAGGACACACTTGTTATTGCACTCGATATAGAGCGACAGACCATGTTCCGCAACAAGGTCTCCTCTGCCTTCCAGCTTTGTATTCTCGATCAACGCAACTACTTTCATTCGATCCTCACAAAACTAATGTTAACGAATAATGGGCTGTATATATTCTTTCAAAAAGACATGTGAAAAAAATCAAAATACGTCACACGTTTTAAATCAAGATCAGAATAAGCCCTTGAGCAAACCCAAAAGGCTATCCATACCCGGTATGCCCTGTGCGCTTACCTGGAATGACAGGGCGAGTAACAAAACAGCTACCCCTCGAAACCAAAAAAATTGTAAATATTTAATCAAAATATTGTCCTGCATTAGGATTTTGAAAATGAATTATAACGATATTTTTCTTGTCTGGCACAGGTTTGCCTGACACCTGAAACATTGTGGTCGCTCATACTCAAAGACATGGGTGTCCCGACCTATTATAGGTAGCATTAGTATCTCCCCGATCACCTGGATGAATGCTTATGCGGGGATGCGTAGCAAAAGCGTCGGACTCTGCCTATACTTTGACCGTCGGCTGATTGTGCAGCCAATATCATGACCCTGTCATCACACATATTTCCCGGTCTGATATTCACCTGAAAAGAACTCACCATTTGGAGATTACATGAAAGCTTGCAATATTTTAAAAATTGCCTTGCTCGCCTTTTTTTTATGCCTTAATTCTTTGGTTGCAACTGCAGCTGAGCCATCGTTATGGTTACGCTACCCGGCGATCGCTCAGGATGCTCAGAACATTGCATTCAGCTACCGCGGAGACCTGTGGCGGGTTTCGTCGAGCGGCGGAGCGGCAACGCACCTGACAACAAACGAAGCGTATGACTTCATGCCCATCTGGTCACCGGATGGCAAATGGATTACCTTTGCCTCTAATCGTTATGGGAATTATGATGTGTTCCTGATGCCTTCCAGCGGTGGTGCGGCGACGCGACTGACCTGGCATTCGGCAAATGATTTCCCTGCCAGTTTTACTCCAGATGGGAAAAATGTTCTTTTTTCATCAGGCAGGCTCGATTCAAGAACCATGGTGGGATACCCACGAAGAGGTGCCCAGCCGGAGTTGTACTCGGTTTCCGTAACGGGTGGAATGCCCAGGCAGATTCTAAGCACCCCGGCCATTTATGCGAGTTGGGATTCCACTGGAGAACGACTGCTCTACTCTGATGAAAAAGGTCTCGAAACGGACCTTCGTAAACACGATGACTCTTCTTTCGCTCGAGATGTCTGGGTATTCGATGCCAATAGTGGACTGCATCAGCGATTGACCGAATTTGGTGCAGACGACCGCCAGCCGGTATGGGGACCGGATGATGACGAACTGTATTACCTGTCCGAGCGTAGCGGCCATTTCAATATCTGGCAACTCACGCTGAATGATGGTGCAGAACCAGTTCAGATCACCAGCCACGATGCTCACCCGGTCCGTTTTCTGAGTGCATCACAAAACGGCACCCTGAGTTATGCATGGAACGGTGAGATTTATGTGCGAGAGCCCGGTGCAACCCAAAGTCGGAAACTCGACATCACTGCCAATACCGATGAAAGATATAACGAGGTGATGCTAACCGATGTCAGTGGTGAGATTTCAGAGTTCTCGCTTTCTCCGGATGGCAAGCAGGTAGCCTTTATTGCCCGAGGTGAAGTGTTCGTTACCTCAGCAAAGCACAACACTACCCGCCGGATTACCAACACCCCGGAACAGGAGCGCTCTGTCACATTCCACCCGCAAGGGCGGGGAATTCTCTATGCTTCGGAGCGCAACGGCAGCTGGAATCTGTATCGCTCTGACATCACCGATGAAAAGGAAAAGAATTTATACCTGGCCACATCGATCAGTGAAAAACCGCTGCTGGAGATTTCACCCGAAACCTTCCAGCCGCATTATTCACCTGATGGCAAAGAGGTGGCCTACCTTGAAGACCGGACCACACTAAAAGTACTTAACCTTGAGTCTGGAAATAGCCGCACGATCGTGCCGGATGAAAGAAATTATTCTTATGCTGACGGTGACCAGTGGTATCAGTGGTCACCGGATGGAAAATGGTTTGCCGTAGAGTTCCTTAGCCACAAGAGATGGAGCTCAGAAGTGGGCCTCGTTCCTTCATCCGGAAAAGGAGATTTGGTCAATATTACCAACAGCGGATACCAGGATCTTCGTCCGCGCTGGGCCGTCGAAGGAAATGCCATTTTCTGGACCACAGATCGTCATGGTGAACGTCAACATTCCGGCCTCCCTGGAAGCTTTGATGTTTACTCTTCATTCCTGAATCAGGATGCCTTTGACCAGTTTAATTTCAGTGAAGCTGAATACGACCAGATGATGGAAGGAAAAGAGGAGGAGGGAGATACAAAAGAGAAAGACAGCAAAAAGAAAGGCAAGAAAGATGAGGGGATTAAACTGCCTGATCCCATCAAGATTCAGTTCGAAGGCATAGAGGGTCGTGATCAGCGCATGACCCTGCACTCAAGCCAGATGGCGGATTCCCTGATCACTACGGATGGCGAGAAGGTTCTATATCTTGCCGGGTTCAATAAGGGTTTTGACTTGTGGTCCTATGAGCCCAGGAAGCAGGAGCTGAAACTAGTGGCCAAAATAAAGGCCGAGAGTGCCGGCAATATGACGCTGGACAAGGAGGAGGAGAAAGTCTATTTCCTCGCCGACCACAAGATTCAAACCGTGGAACTGGAAAGTGGCACAGCCGGAGCGGTGGCCCTCGGTGCAAGCATGAATCTTAAGCCTGCGGCCGAGCGTGAGTACCTGTTTGAACACGTATGGCGACAGACTCGTGAAAAATTCTACCTGGAAAACATGCACGGTGTGGACTGGGATTTTTACAAGGATGCCTACAGTCGCTTTTTGCCATACATCGACAACAATCAGGATTTTTGCGATGTTCTTTCCGAGTTGCAAGGTGAACTGAACGCCAGCCATTCGGGTTGCTATTATCGCCCCAAGTCGAGCAGTGCTGATGCCACTGCGGCCCTGGCGTTTTTCCCGGATCCTGATTATGACAAGGCAGGAATCCGCATCGCCGAGCTGATGGAAGGCGGACCTCTGACCAAGGTCGGCTCCAAAGTGCAGGCCGGCATCATTATCGAAGAAATTGATGGGCAGGCCATCAGTGCAGGTTCAAATTGGTACGCCTTACTTAACGGCAAGGCCGGTGTACCGGTCAGAATGTCGTTTTATAATCCCGCAGGGAAAAACCGCTGGCAGCAAACTGTCAAACCCATTTCGCAGAGTGATGAGTCAGAGTTGCTCTATCAGCGCTGGGTGCGCTCACGCCGCGCAGAAGTTGATCGCTTGTCAAACGGGCGCCTGGGTTATGCACATATCCGCTCCATGAGCGACTCACGCTACCGTGAAATCTACGAGGATATCTTTGGCAAAGCGCAAAACAAGGAAGCCATTATTCTCGATACCCGCTTCAATAACGGCGGCTGGCTTGATGAAGCACTGACCTCACTATTGACCGGCGAAGTGTTTGCCCGGGCGGAGTCCCGCGGGAAGTATATCGGCTCCGAGCCCACCAATCGCTGGACCCGGCCGTCCATAGTCATCATGAATGAAGGCAATTACTCTGATGCACATTGCTTTCCTTCAGCCTATACCACCCTTGGAATTGGTGAAACAGTAGGCACGCAGGTTCCCGGAACCTGCACCGCCGTGTGGTGGGAGCCTTTGCAGGACAGCTCGATGGTTTTTGGCATTCCCATGGTGGGTGTCAGGGATATCGAAGGTGATTTGCTGGAGAACAAACACCTTGATGCAGACTATTGGGTGGATAATGCGCCTTCTGTAGAGGCGGGTGGCGGTGATCAGCAACTCGAAAAAGCCGTGCAGGTGTTACTCGAGAAACTTGATTGAACAATGCAAGCCGGGGCACTGCCCCGGCAAAAAGCACGTAAAAAACTATGGACACCCGTGTATCTCAACATTGAGAGCCATGGGAACCTGCTTGCATTCGTCTATGTCCTTATCTGAAGTAAACATCGAGCTTCTCAATATCTGCAACTAAAGGCAAAATGGAGCTCATGCAACCTATACTCTCCGGAGGGCTCGTGGCAGCCCTGACGATGGTGTTCACAGCCGCGCTCATCATCGCGCTGGTGCGCTACGGCATGCTCAATGGACTCAGGCAGATCGCGTCCGCTCGGAAATGGAGTGCAAAGACCCGCGGGCAGGTCACTGGCTATGCCACCTCCGTACCGGAGTTTGTGGTTCTGCTGGCAGCTGGACTCTCGGGTGTCTGGGACGCTGGTCTCTGGAACATCGCCTCGAGCAATATGATCAACACTGGACTGATGCTGGCCGCCGTTCTTTACTATGGTCAGCACAAAGAGCTGTTTAACCGTCGTTTCTTTGACGAGATCGGTTTTGCGTTGCTGGCCGTTGTCTTCCCATTGGTGCTGATGCAGGCCGGCGCTGATACTCACTGGTTGCTCATCCCGGTACTTCTTGGTTTCTTTGTGTTCTACCGGCTGATGGATATGCACCTGAACCCCGCCGGTACCGAGGAAGGTGGCCACGGCGAGGCGGTTGGCAGCCTTCCAATTGGGTTACTGCTTACGGTTGGCGCACTTATTCTCATCGCAATCGTTGGTATATTTCTTGGTAATGCTACCCGTGAGGTGGTGGAGCAATTCGGGGTTCACCCAGCCATCGCAGGGTGGTTGCTGGGTACCGTGACCAGCATTCCTGAGATGATCAGCTTCTTTGCTGTTTATTCCAGGTCACAAAAAACCGACCAAATGCTCCAGCTCGAGGACACGCAGGAGGTGCTCGACAATCTGACAGGCTCAAACATGGCCAACACCGGTTTTGTGTATCCGCTCGGTCTGCTGGCCTTTTTGGTGGGTGGGTATCTGCTCTAGTTGTCTCGCTGCACGACATGCAACGGGACGCAAATGTTGATCTTGTCCTGACGCGTGTTGATGACACCGTCAGTGTGTTGTATGGCCGCTGTGCGCATCGGGGCGCCCTGATGTCCGATGGCCATGTCGATGGTGATAACCTGATCTGTGGTTTGCACGGTTGGGACTACCGTCTTGATACCGGTATCAGCGAATACAATCACAGCGAGACCCTGCCAAAATTCAGTGCCTGGGTCGAAGACGGCCAGGTTTGCGTGGATGAAGACGAGATCGCTTCCTGGGCGAAAAAACATCCTCAACCCTTTCAACGTGATACATACCAGGGGGTCTACCAGGATCACACCGGTACGGCGGATGAACCGCACGTGAAATATATCCGTAAACTGGCAGATGAAGGACTTAGCAAGGTCGGTCACCATGGTCCGTCAGCGGCCATGGGCGTACCGCGAGACAGCCTGCCCAAGTGGGACGACCGGCATTTGCTCCGGTGAAAGTGGCATGCTGCCAGAGGAACAGGCAGCCAATTCGCGTTACTTTTACGAACTGGCCTCGGCTCGCTTCGGATTTTCCTGGGACAAAGTAAAAAAAACACAGGCCTTTCACTTTAAAGGCGGGCAGGGCGCCAAGACCGGCACCGGGGGACACCTGCCCGGCAACAAGGTCCAGGGCAAAATAGCCCGGGTAAGAGAATTACCCGAAGGTCAGACGGCAATATCACCGGCACGCTTCCCGGAGTGGACCGAACTGAGCCAATACCGTGATTTCGCCGCAGAAGTCCGTGAGAACACGGGTGGTATCCCGGTCGGTTTCAAGCTGTCAGCCCAACACATCGAAAAAGACATTGATGCCGCACTTGATGTGGGTGTTGATTACATTATCCTCGATGGTCGCGGTGGTGGTACCGGTGCAGCGCCGCTGATATTCAGAGACAACATATCTGTACCCACCATGCCGGCCCTGGCCAGGGCACGTCGTCACCTGGATGCCAGTAATGCGTCCGACGTAACACTGATCATTACCGGTGGTTTACGACACCCGGCCGACTTTGCCAAGGCAATGGCCCTGGGAGTCGATGGTGTTGCGGTATCAAACGCGGCCATCCAGGCGATCGGATGCCTGGGTATGCGTGCCTGTCAGACCAACAATTGTCCGGTGGGCATTGCCACACAGAAGCCACATTTACGCGCAAGGTTACCGGTGGATATTGCCGCTGAGCGACTTGAACGCTTCTTTTCAGCCACGGTCGAGTTGATGACGGTACTGGCACGTGCTGCCGGTCACAGGCATCTTAATGAATTTTCTATTGACGACCTGACCACTTACAAAACTGATATGTCGCAGCTTACCGGTGTTGCTTACGGCGGTGTTTCACCACTGTAAAAGGGCAACTTGTGTTTAGTTTTTATAGTGTTTGGCTGTTCATTTGGTTAGGGCCATAAATAACTGCGGCAGTTTTTCCGGCAGGCTTTCTACATTGTCAATCACGGTGTACTGGTTCCCGAATATGTCCTGCACATATTCATCAGCATCCGGATCAAGGTTAATACAGTAGGTATAGATGCCGTCCTGGTCGAGTTCCTGGACCGCTTTGGACGCATCTGCGATCAATAAATGCGCATCATCGGCATCCACATCGGATGGTTCCCCATCGGTCAGGATCAGCAACAATTTTTTATCAGTTGGCTGGTGAGACAGGTAGTGACCCGCGTGACGTATGGCAGCACCCATGCGGGTCGAGTAACCGGCTTCGATGGCTGCCAGCCGGGATTTTACTTCATCATCCCATTTTTCGTTGAATCCCTTGATGTGCTGGTAGCGAACCAGATGCCGGGTATTCGATGAAAATCCAGCAATTGCGAACGGATCGCCCAGTTCATCAATTGCCATGCTTAGCAAGGACACTGCTTCCTGGCTTAGCTCCAGGATGGTTTGGCTACAACCTGTGGGGATGTCATCCAGGGATGCTGAAAGATCCAGCAACAGCGTTACCGCGATATTACGACCGTCATGCTTGTGGCTCATATTGATACGCGGGTCCGGGGTGATCCCGCTTTTATAGTCAATCAATGAACGTATGGCGATGTCGAGGTCAAGTTCGCTGCCTTCTTCCTGGTAACGGACACGGACATAATTCTGTGGTTTTAGTAACTCCAGCAGTTGCTTGAGCCGTTTTGCCAAGGCAGCATGCTTTTTCAATAGGCCATCAATTTTTTCGTGTGAACCCGAGGGGTGCAAATTTTCATACAGGCTGACCCAGTCGGGGCGGTAGTTTTTGGCTTGATAATCCCATTCCGGGTAATGTCGGGGCGGAAGTTGATTGGTTTCATCATCAATGAGCTTTTGTTCTTTCCGGTTAAACATCTCCTCGTCATCGCTTTCTTCGATGTAAATCCACAGGTGGCGATTGTCATCGCGATAGGCAACTTCAGTGTCGGTAAAATGCATGTTAGGGCTTTGATCACTTTGCCTGCGGGTGCGGGCAATGAACTTTACTGCAAGTGCCGCCATCTCCTTCAGGCTGGATTCACTCATCTGCATGATGACGTGAAAGCGATCGGCAAATTCAATGATGTCCTTATTCTTATAATCGTGATGCCGGTTCATGCAGGCATAGGAAAGCATGGTCAGGCGATGGCGAATACAGGATTCATTCTCCTCATCGCATGCATTTTCAATAGGTTGAGGGTGTAATGCTATAAACAACTTGAATAGCCCGGGAAATCGTCTGGTGGCCAATGTATCAACGCGGCAGTCTTCCAGGCATTCGATGCCGATACGTTGAAACGGGCTATAGTTATCAACGACGATTATTTCGCTCCAGCGTCGATGCGCGGACATATGCGCCAACGTTGCCCGGTAGCAATCGAGACCGGATACACCACTATCGCTGTCATCCAGTACATCAGGAATGCGCATCCCCATTGCATCAAAGTAAGGCAGTGGTTTGGGCTCCTCTTCAAAGCCGGTGGAGTAGGGCACTAGTTGTTGCTTTTCATTCCACAGCGACTTCAGATACATATCGAGGCGGCGTTGGTTGTCCGCAAACAGGGTGCCGTGACGTTCACGCTGTAAAATGGCTTTGGAATCGGCCGACTCTACCGAGAAGTAGTCTTTTTGCCATTC
>RCNC010002755.1_pt1 | contig 11620 bp, 7 predicted proteins | sample 2041301 | NCBI WGS metagenome assembly RCNC01 (sample SAMN09708231, study PRJNA481090) | Marine sediment metagenome, whole genome shotgun sequencing project. | biome: marine sediment; feature: ocean; material: sediment; isolation source: Sewage treatment plant 13A marine sediment (STP13A) ... | reverse complement strand
GCAAACATGTCATCGCGGTATTGCGTGCGCCGTTCAATCAGCAAACGGATGGCATCCCGGCGGGAAGCAGGTTCAACTAGTTCAGCAAGTTTGAGCTGATTTAAAATATTCGTTCCGGCGTCGGTTTGCGACTGGACCAGACAGTGATCTTCAACCTCCACGCCGAATAGCCCGATCTGGATATCGGCATTGGCAGCCACTGGGTATTCGCAGGCCTGGCAGGCGGCAGCAAGATGGGTACCTTCCATTTCCGTCGTTTCACCGTTTAGAAAAGTGTCAAAGAATCGCATGGTTGATTCCGCCCCGCTCTCCCCGGCATACTGAAGATAATCCCTATTCTGAAAAGCCCCCAGGCAATCAATGCCGATCAATATGATGTCATCCGGTCGACCTTGATTGAGTTTTACCAGCTCGACAAAGGCCCGAATTTCACAAGGGCGCAGTACCGCCGCAATTTTTCCGCCCAGGGGTTTGCGTGTCAGCCGGGAAACAATTTTGGCGGCGTTCATGGCAAAGGCCGGTGCCAGGGGATCAACGCCCGTAAGGTGGTCGGGATTCGTTACCAGCGTTGGCATCACCATGTTTTTCATGGGGAGGTGTTGGGGAACTAAAATTGCATGAATGTCCTCAAGCTCCAGAATATTTTTAAAAAATCCCCGCAGAGATCCTAAAATGTCATTTTCTTTCACATCAATTTTAGCCATAATCGCCATTTCTATCTCCTCTACTTGTCACCGGCCTCTACTCCCTCACATCTGTCCTCTGGTTTCTAACAATTCGTATGAAAATTCATGAAAATATAAAAGCGAACCGCAGAATATCGAATAACGAATATCAAATGTCGAAGGATGGAATCGCTTCGCTAACTCTTATTTTAAACAGATAGAATACATACATTCGACGTTCGATGTTCAACGTTCATCAGTTTCTTTTTTGATTAAACTGGCCGGCCTTTAGGCCAGCCGCAGCGCTGAAACCTGACACCCGACATTTGTCCCTCTCTCCATGCTCTGCCCTGTGCACTGCTTTTCCATTCCGCACTTCGCATTCCGACTTCCGCATTCAAATCACCATCTTCAACTTCGCCTGACTGGGTCCCAAAGCCTTCATCTGGGTTACCAGTTCCCGCATAATCTCCGCAAACTGAATGCCGTCGCTGGCACCGATCCAGGTTAATCGCAGCCGTTGTTGATCAAAACCAAATTGTGGTAGAATTTCTTTGAGCAGCTTAATTCGCCGGCGAGCCTTGAAATTTCCGTTGATATAATGGCAATCTCCGGGATGGCAGCCGCTGACAAGCACGCCATCAGCCCCTTCCAAAAAGGCCTTGATAATATACTGGGGATCCACCATACCGGTGCACATTACCCGAATCAAACGCACATTTTTAGGGTAGGACAATCTCGAAGTTCCGGCCAGATCCGCTGCGGTATAGGTGCACCAGTTGCAAACAAAGGCAATGATGGTCGGTTCGAAGTCTTCCATGCGCTCTCCGTAATTTCTGATTTAGAATTTTAAATTTGTGCTCATTTTTACTTCCGTCTTCCCACTTCTGCATTCCCCATTCCCACTTCCCTCCGGGGTGTAGGCCCCTCTTGCCCCTCCGGGCCGGAGGCCGACTTCCGATATTCCCCTCAACGCTATGCCCTCTGCTATTCTATCCCGCCTTAATCCTTCTTACCCTCTCACCTTCTAATCTTCTAATCTTCTCATCTTCTCAGTTTCGATCTTTTCCCCCTTCCGCATTCCGACTTCCTAATTCCCCCTTCCCAATTCCATCACATCCCCACTTCACTCAGCGCATCCATGATCCCGTCAAATTCGGCATAAATCTGCTCCTGTTGAAAATGTCTGATCCGGGCGGCACCGCTGGGGCAAAATCCGGCACAACTGCCGCAGCCCTTGCAAAGCGCTTCATTGACCACCGAAACGGCATGGCGTTCATCAAATTCGATGGCACTGTAAGGACACAGCCCGATGCACGTTTGACAGCCGGCACAAATATCCGGATCGATCCAGGATATGGTGGAGGGCACTTCGACCTTACCCCGGGTGGCCAGGGAAAGGGCTTTGCTGGCCGCACCGGATGCCTGGGCCACGGTATCCGGGATATCCTTGGGAGACTGGCAGGCGCCGGCCAGAAAAACCCCGTCGGTGGCCGTGTTCAGAGGCCCCAGCTTGGGATGTTCTTCGAGGAAAAAGCCGTCCGCGCCCACATTGACGCCGAAAACCCTGCCGACCTCCATAGCGTCCCGGCGGGATTCCATGGCGACGCACAAAATCACCATATCCACCGCAATCCGTAGACGCTCCCCCAGAAGGGTGTCTTCCGCAATGGCAATGAGCCGACCCTCTTCTTCCGGGTGCATGGCCTGATCGGTTATTTCCGCCACCTTGCCCCTGATAAAGTTGGTGCCTTCCTGCTGACAGCGATGATAAAACTCCTCATAGCCTTTGCCATAACAGCGCTGGTCAATATAAAAATCGTATACCTTGGTATCGTGCCCGACCTTTTCTTTAATCAAATGGGTGTATTTGAGCGCATACATGCAGCAAACCCGGGAGCAGTACTCGTGATAGTTTACGTCCCGGCTGCCGACGCAGTGGAGAATGGCCACCCGCCGGGGAACTCGTGTGAACTCGCCGTTTTCATCCCGCATCAGGATTTTACCTCCGGTGGGTCCGGTGGCATTGCTGAGACGCTCGAATTCAAGACTGGTGAATACATTGGCATAGGTCCCATATCCGTATTGCTTTATCCGGGTGGGATCAAATGTATCATAGCCGGTCGCCAGAATGATGCTGCCGACCTTCAGCTCAAGTTCTTGGGGTTGCATAGCATGATCGATGGCGTTGGCTTCGCAGACCCGCACGCATTCCATACATTCGCTGCAAATCCCGCAATTGAGGCAACGCAGCGCCTCCTGTCGGGCAGTTTTTTCTTGAAACCCGAGATCCACTTCCTTAAACGATGACGTTCTTTCCCCGGAGTTCAGATACCGGGAAGGTAAACGGGATCGGCCGGCAATATCCGGCGGAATCTCCCGCCAGTCGCGGCCGGGGGGCTCCAGGTGCGCCGCATGTTCAGATATGATGCTCAAATCCCCATGGTTCAGGAAGCTGCAGATCGCCGCCACCGCCTTGTGGCCGGCAGCCACAGCCTCAATCACCGAAGCCGGCCCGGTCACCATGTCACCACCGGCGAAAACATAGGGAATGGCAGTCTGCATGGTCGCGGCATCGACGGACAGGGTCGTTCGGCGCGACCACTGCAACTCGGGTAGCTGCGCTGCCCAGGCGCGATCAATTCTTTGGCCGATGGCCGGAATGACCCCATCGCAGGCAACCACGAACTCAGAGCCCTCGACCATCACAGGCCGGCGCCGTCCGCCGGCATCCGGCTCCCCCAATTCGGTCCGGATGCATTCGAGACCGCAAATCTTGCCGCCTTCCGCAATTATGCGAAGCGGCGACGTGAGAAACGAAAATTCGATGGCTTCATCCCGTGCGTCCCGGATCTCTTCGGGATAAGCCGGCATTTCTTTTTCGCTGCGGCGATACACCACGCGAACCGTTTGTGCCCCGAGGCGCACTGCCACCCTGGCGGCATCGACAGCAACGTTGCCGCCGCCGACGATGACCACGTGTCGGCCGGGGAGTCTTTTATCACCCAGATTTACCTGTCTTAAAAATTCCACGGCATCCATCACGCCATGGGTGTCGGTTTCACCGGCAATATTCAGTTTTACGGACCCATGGGCGCCGATACCGAGAAAAACAGCTGCATAACCTTCCGATTTAAGATCATCCAATGTAAAATCAGTTCCAAGGCGCACTCCGGCGCGCACATCCACCCCCAAGCGTAGAATGCTGTCGATTTCCCGGTCCAATATTTTTGGCGGCAGCCGATAATCCGGAATGCCCACCCGCAGCATCCCGCCCAACTCCTGCAGAGCCTCGAAAATCGTAATTTGATACCCCTTGAGCCTCAGATAATAAGCCACCGTCAACCCCGCCGGACCGGAACCGACAACGGCCACTTTTTCGCTGAGATCTTCAATTGGGGGTATCGACAGGGTCGCCGGATCTACCTGATCGGCAGCAAAACGCTTCAGGTCCCGAATGGCGACGGCGGCATCCACCTGGGCCCGGGAGCATTGGGTCTCGCAGGGATGAGGGCACACCCGGCCCAAGACCCCCGGCAACGGCAGCCGTTCCCTAATCAGTTCGATCGCTTGGCGGTATTTACCCTGGCCGATGAGCTGTATATATCCCTGGATATTGATGCCGGCCGGACAGCTTATAACGCAAGGTGCCCGATCTTTTTTGTCGATACAAAATGTAATGGGAACCGCCTGGGGAAAAGATCTGTAAATGGCCTTTCTCACTCCCAGCCCTTCATCCCATTCACTGGGCAGTGATACCGGACAGACGTTGACGCATTCTCCGCAGCCGGTGCAAACCCCCTCTTTGACATAACGGGGTTTGCGGATAATCTTGACGGAGAAGTTACCAATATATCCGGAAACCTCTTTGACTTCGCTGTAGGACAGCAATTCGATATTCTGATTCTGGGCGACTTCAACCATTTTGGGGGTACCAATACAGGCTGCGCAATCCAGGGTGGGAAAGGTCTTGTCGAATTGCAGCATATGACCGCCAACAGTGGTGTCCTTTTCCACGAGATAGGCCTTGTGTCCGGAATTGCCGATGTCCAAAGCTGCCTGCATGCCGGCAATGCCCCCGCCAATAATGAGAACATCCGGATGAACCGCTACCTCCCGAGTCTGGAGTTCGTGATGATGAACGACACGGTTGACGGCAGCGGCAGCCAGAGTTTTGGCTTTGCGGGTTGCCTCATCCTCATTTTCCGTCACCCAGGAAACCTGTTCGCGGACCGAGGCCATCTGAAACATATACGGATTGAGCCCGGCACGCTGACAGGCGCCTTGAAAAGTCTTCTCGTGAAGCCTGGGTGAGCAGGAAGCCACCACCACCCGGTTTAAGCCGAATTCTTTAATGTCGTTTTCGATCATTTCCTGGCCGGGATCCGAACACATAAACTTGTAGTCCCGGGCCACAACCACATTGGGCAGTTTGTGGACAAATGCCGCTACCTCTGCCACCCGAACTTTGTAGGCGATATTGTTGCCGCAGTGACAGATGTAAAAGCCTATATTTATCGCCATGGATGCTCCCTTTACCGTGCTGTTTTTGAACTCGAATAAAAAAGACTAACCATCTAAAAATTAGGTGCATTCAGCGTTCTTCGTCAGCATGCGTACCGTATCGAGAAGTTCCTGGGCCTCCAGGGGTTTCTCCAGATAAGCACCCGGATCAGGCATATCCCAATCCTTGTGGGTACGATGAAATCTTTGATATTTTAAGAATGTCTTGCGATCGATAGTCGAAAGCATGATGACCGGAACCTGTCTGAGGTCCATGTCCTGTTTGAGCTCGCGGTACATCTGAATTCCCCCTTCTTTGGGCATCATCACATCGAGGATAATCAAGTCCGGCTTTTCTTCTTTGGCTTTTTGCAGTCCCTCTTTGCGATCACCTGCATCGATCGGGGCGTAGCCGCAGGTGCCCAATAGATTGCACAAAAAAATCCGCATATCCAATTCATCATCGATAATAAGAATTTTTAATTGTTGTGTTTCCGGCCCCAAAGCACCCCCATATAGTCTATCGCCGATGGACTTTTTTCGATTGAAATTAGTTTTTATAAGGTCAAGTAAGTTGATCCGGAGGACCAGGTTTTTAGGATTAGTTAGAGCAGATTCTATGCCAATTAGTTGGATAATGTTCTTTTATATGTTTTATCAGATAGTTATATCGAGACAACTCCGGAATGAGACTTATTAAGGTGTCCAAGTGATGTTGCATAAATTGCAACATCTATTGCCTGATAATTCATTTAATAAGCTGATTTAAAATGATTTTCAATGAGGTTTGGGATGTTGCGCAACTATTTATGCAGCACTTGTTGCAATACTGGAGGGATAGGATTTGTCCAGGGAGGGATGAAGTTCACAGGAAAATGGCTTTTACATGCTGGAAGCCGCTCCCACAAAGCTATAATCCCGCAAATAAAAGCAAAAAAAGCGTAGTTGAAGTATTAACAATTAACAAGCAATCTCAAAATTCCAACCTCCAACGATGCAAACACGTTTTGGATTTGGTTGTTTGTATTTTGAAATTTGTTTGAAATTTGAGTTTTGTTATTTGGGATTTAAACTATCAGACTCCGGAGAAGGAAGACCTTTTCAGTCCATCCGGTTTTGTAAATTACACCAATAATGCCGTGTCAGAACCTCGGCTCAAGACGGTATCTTTTCATCTTGCGCCACAGGGTGGTGCGGTCCATTCCCAGGCCGCGGGCCGTCTTAACTCGATGCCAGTTGTGCCGGCGGAGCATCTCAAGGATTCTATCACGTTCCCCGCTGTCTGCCGTGGCGGCATATCGCTCGTTGTCATCCGGAAAAGATTTGCGAAGGGCATCACGCTGTTGCAGGTATTCCGGAAGATGGGTTGTCTGAATGGCATCTTCCTGGCTGACGATCAAGGCGTGCTCCAGAATGTTCTCCAGTTCCCTGACATTGCCCGGGTAATGGTAGTTGAGCAATATCTCCATCACACGCTCGGACATTCCCGGTGGCCGCACATCTTTGGCGGCGCATAGGCGCCTTAAAATGTGGTCGATAAGAATCGGCAGATCTGTGCGGCGATCTTTCAATTCAGGCAGCAGGATGCGAAACACGTTCAGGCGGTAGAAAAGGTCTTCCCGGAACAGCCCGCTTGCCACCAGTTTTTCCAGACTGCGGTTGGAGGCGGAGACAATGCGGATATTTACCTTGACCGTCCGGTGACTGCCCAGACGATAGAATTCCTTATCTTCCAGGACTCGCAAAAGCTTGGCCTGCAAAGACAGCGGCAGATCACCGATCTCGTCCAGAAAAATGGTCCCACCGTCCGCCGCCTGAAAACGGCCGGGTTTGTCCCTTTCTGCGCCGGTAAACGCTCCTTTGACATAGCCGAACATCTCCGACTCAAGCAGATTGTCCGGAATCGCCGCACAGTTGACTTTAACCAGCGGTTTATTGGACCGCGGGCTGATGGAATGGATCACTTTGGCTAGCAGGTCTTTGCCGGTTCCCGTGGTGCCCTCGATCAGTATGGTCGCATCGGTAGCCGATACCACGTTGACCATTTCAAAGATTTTTTGCATGACCGGCCCCTTACCGATCATATCCTGAAATGTGTATCGATCTCGCATGGCTTGTTTGAGTTGGTGGACCACCGTCTGGTCATGGAAAGTCACCAGACCTCCCACCACCGTTGCCTTTTCGTTGCGAAGCACCATATAATTGGCTCGGATTGGGAGCATCACACCATCTCGCATGATCATTTTCCCCTGTCGGCTGTTGCGAGATGTGCCGTCGGCAATGGTCTCTTTCAGTAAACAGACTTCCGGGGCTGCGGGTCCTTCAAATATCACCGTACAGGGTTCACCCAGAACCTCACGGCGATTATAGCCGGAAATTTTTTCGGCCTCGGAATTGAAAAACGTAATGTGACCGCCCCGGTCCACGGTAAAGATGCCGACATCGAGATTTTCGAGGATGATTTTCAAACTTCGTTCTTCATATTGGATGCGGTCAATGAGGTCGGCGATGGGGGAATGATCCTGGAGAATGGTTAAACAACCGACAATTTGGCGGCCGGGTCCAAAAACGGGTGTTGCCATGCGTGTTACCAGATGGGATTCATCTTCTTCCACCTGAATCTCAATAAGCGGTTCATCCGTAACCGGGGCACAGGGCCCTTTAAACATACAGCTGGCCAGGCATGGGATACCGACAAATACCTCCCGACAATCTTTTCCGATCGCTTCGCGTTCCTTTATTCCCATCAAGGCCTGAGCGCTGAAATTCATGGAGGATACCCTTCGTCGGGTGTTCACGGTGAAGGCGCCGATATTCAACTCGTCGAGGACAGTTAACCACTGATCACAAGAAATGCTGTTTCCAATTTCTGTGGTTGAATCCGGGTAATCGTTTATGGGTTCAGAGTTCACCTTTGCGGGTTTCCTTTACAAGAAGGAATGGATTCCTTTTAAATCTTTTTTTCTGACAGGATCAACAGGATAAGCGAGTCTTCCCAATACTTATTCGTACGGTCTTGATGGTGACAACTTGAAATCATGGTACCCCCTTCCACTCAATCTCCCGGAACATCCGAGGAAGCCGGAAGTTGCAGCCTAAAAGTGGCTCCTTGCCCCGGGTTGCTTGCAACAGTCACCGTTCCGTGGTGGTGCTGGATGATACCGTAAACGGTGGATAGACCGAGCCCCACGCCGTAACCTTCCTTTTTGGTCGTATAAAAAGGCTCAAAAATACGGGGAAGATCTTCAGGTGCAATTCCCGGCCCGGAGTCCTTTACGGTGATACTCACCAGCCTCTCGCGAGGATCATAGCTGCCTTTCAGCTTCAGTTCTCCTCCATCGCCCATGGCGTCGATCGCATTGAAGATGAGATTGATGACACATTGCTGCAACTGATTGAAATCGCCTTTCACCGTCGGCAGTTCCGGCAGGATGCTTGCGTCGAGGCTGATGTTGCTCAGCTGCAGACGGTGCTGACTCAATATGATGCAGCGCTGCAACAGGTCGTCTATATGAACATCTCCAAAGGACGGCGATGACTTGCGTGAGAAACTGAGCAGATTGGATACGATCTGAGAACACCGTCTGGTTTCGGTTTCGATCAGCTCTAAATAGCCCTGGAATTTTTCTTTGCGGTCCTGGGACAAGGTTTTCCGGCTCATTATGCGGGCCATCAGACGCAGATAATTTAGAATACCGGACAATGGATTATTGATTTCGTGAACCACACTGGCGGCCAGTCTGCCCAGGGACATCATTTTGTCCTGGTGAAGGATGCGGGCCTGATCAGCCATCTCCCGCTCCAGTTTGCGGATTTCGCGCAGATCTCTGAAAAAGCAAACCAGACCGTTTGGACGACCTTGATCGAAAAGTGTCACGGCAGACACCTGAACCGGCACATCGAGGCCGGATTGGTTACGCAAGGTGGTCTCATTGAGATTCAGCCTGCCTTGCCCGCCGAATTTTTCAGCGGATAATTCTTCCTTGAAACGGGTGACCTGCGCGGCTGAAAAAAATCGGTCGAAGGTCATTTTATGAATCACTTCGATCTTTGGGTAGCCAAGTATCTGCTCCATGCTCTGGTTGTAAGAAACCACCAGGTCCGTTTCATCGCATCCCAAAATGCCGTCCATGGAGTTTTCAATCAGGTTTCTCTGAAAAGCAATGGTTTTGAAAAGCTGCTGGCTGGTTTCAGCCTTTTCCTTTTCCAGCAAAACCGTGTAATCTTTTAATTGCTCGCGGGAAGTGTAGCGGTCCCGGGCACGGCTCAAGGCGAGATAAAGGGCGTCGTCGCTGATGGGTTTGGTAATAAAGTCGGAGGCATCCAGTTGAAGCGCACGGATGGCCAGGTCCATCTCACCAAAGGCGGTAGCGACAATAACTTCGATATCCGGAAGTTGCTTTTTAATGGTCTCCAACACCTGGAGTCCGTCCATCCCCGGCATGCGGATGTCGGTAATCACGATCTGGGGCAAAGCTTCTTCACACAGGCGGATTCCCGCTGCACCCTCGGCGGCGGTTTCAACCCAATACCCCCGATCCTGAAGCGCTATGGCCATTACTTCCCTGATATCTTCTTCATCGTCGATCAGGACGATTTTCCAGATTGACGGGATAGCCATGGACAATACCTGTTGGTTGTTTGAGGGGCGACCATTTTTCTGATTGAATTTAGTGAGTTAAAGAACGATCATGAATCCAGCGATAGCTTCCCGTTATGGCGGGGAGAATGGCAAAATCTATGCTATAGTATTTGACATAAACACCCTTTCCGTACGATAGCGACAATGCTGAATCTGTGGCCTGATATGAAAGAAGCGTTTATAAAAAAAGTTTAGCACATACAGTTTGGGAGTGTAAATATATAATATTTTTTTTATTCTGGGGGGGTCGTTTGAAAGAACGCATAACAATCTCGAATCGATATGCTGTCCAAAAATGATTTGATCAGAATCATGCGGGAGACCGAGGATTCAATAAATCCTCAATTGGGTAAGAATTGAAAGGAGTTGTTTTGTTCATAATCCGGATAGCATATATGAGCAGCCTTTCCGATCTGCAGTTAGTGTTTCAAAGAACGATAAAAATCAGCGGCCACCAGCAGAGATGGCCTCAGCCCTTTCCAGGGGCCATCCTCATACCCCCAGCTCTACTGGTGGTCGCCGATTGTCAATCGTGTATATCGCAGCCAGAGGATTGTGGCCTAGTAGGCGATCTTTGGCGGCCAGGACCGTGCAGGGCGCATTTGAATATTTCAGAAATAAAAAATCATGACCGACGCACAAACCCATGACGATATTGAATTCTGTTTTTTCGTCATTTAGCACAAAAGCCTGCGCGATAGGATTGCACATAGACTCGAAAGATCCTACTCGGATTTTTTGATCATAATGTTACAAATATCGACAGCAAATTGTCGATATGATGCCATAAAGTATCTGATGAATATCTACGGGCTATACAGAGCTATTTCCTTATGCTCCGGCAGCAAATATTCCCGTTCATTTTCGCCGAGAATACCGAGAGCCAGACAGATAATGGTCCATAGATGGATAACACCATAGCCAGCGCCGTAATGCTCACTGAGTTCATGAATTTGGGCGTGACAATTGTGACAACCGGCAATACAATAGTCCGCCCCGGTCGCCTGAATTTGAATGTCCTTCAACCGGCCGAATTCCAGGCGCTCCTCTTTGTATCCCGACTGCAGAAAACCACCACCGCCGCCGCAGCAATAGTTGTTGGACCGGTTGGGCTGCATGTCGATAAAATTCTCTTCCCCCACCACGGTCTTTACCACAAAGCGCAGATCTTCGGCGATGGGATCTCCATAGCTTTTGCGTACAATCTGACAGGGATCCTGGACCGTAAATTTAATTTTCAAATTCTTGTTCCAGTCGGAATTTACACTCAGTTTTCCCTCCCGAATCCACTGGGCGTAGTATGCATAGATGTTTTTAACCTCAAATTTATGGGTGATGTTGAATTTTTTCAGTCCTGCCAGGACTGAATAGGTGACGTGCCCTCACTCGGTGTTGAGAAAAACCTTACACCCAAGATCATCCGCCTGATTGGCAGTGGTGCGAACGATATGTTCCCAGGCCTCATTGTCGGCCAGAAACATGCAATAATTTTCTCCCCCCCAGCCTTTGCTGCCGTAGGTCCAATCAGCCCCCACGATGTGCAGAATCTTCCATAAAGGCACCATCTCATCAGGTTCGGTGACCGGTTCCCGGGAATTTTGGTTTAAAAAGAAATCGGCGCCTTTTTTGTCGATCGGCGCCTTCATATCGGCAAATTCGGGTTGAGCTTCATGGTACTCCGCTAGGACATCCTCAACCACGAACGTGAAATCTTCCGGTGATGCGCCCATAGCACTGCAGCTGTCATTTCTTAAGGCCATATCGCAGGATCCCAGGATGCCCTTGGGACGCTCTTCCCTGGGCCAGCTGG
>RCNC010002750.1_pt1 | contig 11626 bp, 12 predicted proteins | sample 2041301 | NCBI WGS metagenome assembly RCNC01 (sample SAMN09708231, study PRJNA481090) | Marine sediment metagenome, whole genome shotgun sequencing project. | biome: marine sediment; feature: ocean; material: sediment; isolation source: Sewage treatment plant 13A marine sediment (STP13A) ... | reverse complement strand
CTCCTCGGGATCTGAATCTATCAGCCAGTTTAGCAGGTCAAAATGGTGAGTTGCTTTATGCACCCAGAGGGTGCCGCCGGCTTGCCTCAGCCCGTGCCATCTCCTGAAATAAGAGGCTCCGTGGTATGTGTTCAGGTACCAGTGAAAATCAACAGAAGTGATTTTCCCGATGACACCCTGCATCAACAATTCCTTGATTTTGGTTGTGTATGGACTCCAGCGGTAATTAAAGCCAACGATCAGGTTTTTCCCTGAGCGCCTTTCTGCGTCGATAATCTGCTGGCATTTGAATTCATCTGTGGTCAGCGGCTTTTCTGTGAGTACATCACATCCCATGTCCAGTCCCTTGATAATAAATTCATGATGGGTCGAGTCTTTGGTTGTCACGATCACCAGGTCCGGTTTGGTTTCAGTGACCATTTTCTCAAAATCAATGTAGGTAGGACAACTGACACCCATATATTTCAATGCATACTCAAGCCTCCCTGGATTTATGTCACTAAGTCCCACAAATTCAAGGATATCACCATATTGTTCCACTAATCGTTTACCCCAGAATGAGGTTCCCCTGACCCCGGTGCCAACCAGTACAACTTTCAACTTCTTGTCTTTCAGTCCCCAATTAATAGTAGGAACAGCAAATGCACTTCCTGCAGCCAGGAGACTGATCTGGGTTAAAAATGCTCTTCTTGTTGTTGAATTCATGATTTTGAATATTTTTTAAGGTGTGTTTATTGACAATCGATTTTATTACTGGTTCGGTGATGCCTCTTCAGCTCCCCATTCCGTATTTGCAAGTTCCCAGATATTCAGAAAGCCGATCTTGATGATGTTTACCATTTTATCCCAGTTCACAAGGCTGGTGTGATCGTCTGGTTGGTGGTATTCGGGTGGGAAACCGGCCATGAAATAAAACACCGGGACATCTTTTTGAGCGAAGGGTGTGTGATCACTTCCTCCACTTGGACGTGCTGAAGGCTCGTACCCGATCTCGAGCCCGAGGTCGTATTTATCGTTATGCTTATTCGCCAATTCCTCCAGTACAGGGTATTTTTTGGTATAAACCATGCTGCACTTCACACCCTGGCTGTCATCCCTGTTGTCTCGGGAAATCATATCATAGTTCAAGTTAAGAATCATCTTTGCATCATCATACGGATGGTCAGCAAAGTATTTTGATCCAAGAAGCCCCTTTTCCTCACCGGTCCAGGCAGCAAAAACAATGGTCTTTTCCGGTTGCTCCCCGGTAGCCATACAGGCCTTGGCTACGGTCATTACCCCGACTGTACCTGAAGCATTGTCATCAGCCCCGTTCCATATCCAGCCGTCATGTTTGCCAAGATGGTCATAATGCCCTCCGATCACAATAATCTCACTGGTATCTTTTCCGGGGAGCACGCCAATCACATTCCTGACCTTAATCAATCGTGATTCTACAGAGGTTTTGATCCTTACCCTTTTCCCGGCAAGTTCTTTGGAAGCTGGTTTCAATGAATTCTTAACATCCTCCGCAAATGCTTCCAGATCTATGCCTGTATTTTTCAGTAGTTCATTCAGCACCCTGTCTGATATGGCAACACTGGTCTGGTCCTGGGTCAGTTTTTCTCCTGGGATCTTCATCCGCTTCTCGTAATAGGATGCCCGTGGATCATCACCTTCATAGTTGCGCGAATTGTATCTGAATGGCAGGTTGTCTGCCCAGGCAGTTGTGACGTCTCTACCCGGATCCACTTCGATTATTGCTGCGACACCCAGTTTGGAGAACTTCTCATTTCTTGCACGCATGCGTATCCTATTGCTGCGCCTGTCTAACGGTTTGAAGGCTTTATAGGCTTTCGAGGTCGTATCATTGTGGCCCGGGTAACGGGACAGTATGAGGATGATTTTTCCCTGTACATCTATTCCCTTAAAGTCATCATACCCCGTTTCCTTATCGCTGAATCCATAACCGGCAAATATGACCGGCATTTCTAAATCTACGGCAACATCTAAGCTGCGGACTGAGAAATCTGTTTTGTAAGCGAAATTGGTGGTTTTGGTTCCAGCATCTGAATTTTCAATCAGAGAAAATTCATGGTCCTCGCCGGTTTTATATTCGATAAGGTTGAAATTTTGAAAGTAGGTACGGTATTGGGTAGGTCTCTTGCCCTCCATTCTCTCAGCCCGGCTAACAGAATTCCATTCCATATCACCAGCAGGTTGCAGTCCATATACCTGGAACATGCTTGTTATATAATCTGCTGCCATGTAAGCACCCGGCCTGCCAGTATGCCTTCCCTCAGTCCAGTCTGAAGCCAGGAATTCAAGCTGTCCCTGCACCGCCTGTTTGGTTATGGCTTCCAGTCCTATATCCTTTGCATCCTGGGAATGTGACGAATTGAAGATGAATAAGGTAGTGGTTATCAGAAATAAGATCCTTACTCTTTGCATAATTTGATCAGTTTTGATTGATATTGAAATTGAGAAAGTTAAAAATATATCAAATCAGGATTAATTAATCCGGGACAAGAGTGAAATAAATCACATATGCCTTATTTAGACAGATTCTTAGGTTGTTTTCAGCAGAATCTCTTTGAGAGGGGAGGGGCAAGGGATTAATCAAACAGGCTGGAATCCCGGATCAATAAAAGGATAGCAGAATGGGGGACGATCACATACCTTTCCTGATTGAACTCAATCTCATAGCCACTTTTTTGAAGGTATACTGCCAGGTCTCCGGATTTGGGCTGAAGGGGGACATATTTAACTTCATCGGCCCGGTCTTTCCAAGGTTCATCAGCTTCCTGAATCGCTGGGATGGGATAGCCAGGACCAACTTTTAATACATAACCCGTATGGATTTTTTCGTTTTCCTGTACGCCGGGAGGCAGATAGAGGCCTGATTTTGTTTTCTCCTGGGGAGATTTCGGTTTGATCAAAACCCGGTCGCCTACCACGATGAACTTTTCCAGATCAGATTCTTCGATGACCAGTTGCATATGCGTATTTTGACGTAAACTTACAAAAGATTTAACTCAAAGACTTTTCGGCAAGGACCATGATCTCATATTCGTCGAGGTCCAGTTGCTTTTTACGCCATGCACCAGCTGTACCACCCCAGATATGAATAATGTTAAATCCAGCACGGTTCAAAAGATGGTGCAGTTCACCCGGTGTGAATCCTTTTTCCCTGAAGGTCATCTCCCTGGTTTTTCCTGATTCTTCCACATTCATCTTTTCGTAGGTGATTAAATGAATTGGATCGAATACGCCATTTTTTATATCCTCAGCGGTATGTTCCCTTGCTTTTTTATATCCGTTGAGCACGGTTAATAAAAAGGTAGCCTCGGGCTTGAGGCAATTGTTAATGTTTCTCAATATGGCCAGATCCCTTTTACATGGGTCATCAGCATCACCAAGTAATCCAATGGATCCTTCACAGAGGCTGATGGCATGGTCGAAGTGCTGGGGAAGCTGAAAATTCGTAGCATCTGCCTGGATCAATTCAACCTTGATATTTTCCTTATCAGCGTTTGCCCTTGCCTGTGACAGCATACCTTCTGACAGATCCAGACCGGTCATGGTGATTCCGTATTTTGCCAGGGGGACGGTATGCCTGCCTGTGCCGCATCCTATATCCAGCACCCAGGCTCCTGGTGTCAGTCCCAGTTCATCGATGATGAATTTAACCTCGAAATCAGTGTTTTTGGTAAAAACATTATCGAGGTAATCAGGTGCATGACCGTCAAAAAAACTTTCCCAGTTACTTTTTTCCATAAGGTTACCTGTTTCAGATAACCTAAAATACAAACATTTCAGGTTGGAATGATTCTAAAATGCAGGAATGGGAGCAGATACTCCCCTGGATTATTTGCCAAACTTGAAAACAAAGTCTACCATGGGTATACCTATGAAAATAACTTTGGCTATCTCACGGTGATTCAAAAATACCAGGTCAAATGAAATACGTTCTCCCATGAATCGCATACCATAGATGAAAATTGCTTCAAATTGGTCACCCGGTATGATGTAATTTTCTGACAGGAATCCCATTCTCTTACCTGCCCTGGTCTGCCCGCTAAGCACGAATACGGGTCTGTCAGCGGCTTCCTTTCCGGCCACTCCGTAGCCAATCCCTGCAGTCAGGTTGTGGTCTGAAGTACCGTAGGTATACTGTGCGGTTCCAAGGAATATACCCCCGGCCAGGTCCGTGTCAATATCATCATTTCCGCCAAGATTTGCTATGTTAAGATACCTGACCGTGGCTCCGGCGCTGGATCTTTGACCAAATGGAAAACCTGCCTTGGCGGAAAGAAAGAATATAGGTGTTTGTGCACCAAAAGTAGACAGGAATTCAAATCCGCCACCGATGGCAATATTCTTTGTGATACCGTAATGTGCAGCATTAAAAAAGATCCAGATATTCTGGTAGTAGCCTTCACCCTTCCGGAGTGGCTGTGCCGATTGTCCCAGGAAATACCGGTTATAACTGGGGTTTTCGAACCAGTACTGGCCCTTTCGCATTTTATCGCCAGTGAGATCCTCAAGTCGTTCGATATTGATAGTTGGGACCTGGAGGGTTCCGAGGTTCGCAGTTTTCAAGCGGATAATTCCCTGTTCCTGGGAAATGATCTCACCTAAATAAACAGAGCCGTCCGTCATGGTTATACGGACCATCGTTCCCACTTCAGGTACAGAATTAAGATCAATTTGTGCCTGGACAGACTGCTGGGTAAGACATCCGAAAGCCAGGAACAATAATGCAAGGCATAGGGGTCTCATAGTAAAAGATGTTGATTTATAAACTTTTAAACGTTTTTGGAAGTGGGAATGTTACAGGAAGGCTTAGGATATTGCCTGCTCCATATCATGCAATAGGTCATCAGGATCCTCAATGCCCACAGAGAGCCTCAACAGGTTGTCACTGATCCCCTCATTCTTTTTTTCCTGGGGACTTAAATGGCGGTGGGATGTGAGGGCAGGAGAGCATATGATGGTATCCACCCCACCCAGGCTAACGGATGGCTTGATGAGTTTCAGCTTGCGCTGGAATTCAACCGGGTCAATATCCCTGATCTCGAAAGAAAGCATGCCTCCGAATCCAGACATTTGCTACCGCGCTATTTCATGCTCCGGGTGATTCGCTAATCCCGGGTAATATACATGTTCAATTGAAGGTTGTACAGATAACTTTTCAGCCAGGAAGCCGGCATTGCGGTTTTGCTGTTCTATCCTCAATGCCAGGGTTTTCATGCTTCTTTCGAGCAGGTACACTGTCTGGGCATTCAGGCTACCTCCCAGTCCCCGTGCCATATCCCTGATCTTCAGCATATGTTCCTTTCCCGAGGCAGCTGCTCCGGCACAGATATCTGCATGTCCCCCAAGGTATTTTGTTGCACTATGGATCACCACATCGACACCAAGATGGTGAGGATTCTGATTAATGGGACTGGCAAATGTATTGTCAATGACCGTGATCAGGTTTTTTGACCTGGCCAGGTCTACCGTGGCTTTGATATCTGTTACCTTGAGCAGTGGATTGGAGGGTGTTTCAATATAGATCAACCGGGTATTTTCCTTAATCAGACCTTCAAATGTGGCAGGCTCATTATCAACTGAGATATCATAAGCTATGCCGAACCTTTCTAATTCTGTTGTAACAAAATGGAAAGTCCCACCATACAACCCAGTCTGGAAAATGGCATGGTCACCCTGCCTCAGGAATGCAAAGAGGACGGAGGTAATGGCTGCCATTCCAGAGCTGAATACCATTCCGGAATCAGCCTGCTCAAGGGCGGCTATTTTTTTACCAAGGGCTTCTGTATTAGGAATATTGAAGTACCTCGGATAGACAGCCTCATCCAGGTCAAGGTATTCGAATGAGGAGGAGGTGTAAATGGGGGAATTTACTCCCCTGGTTTTCTCATCGAATATTGTGCCGGCATGCACACATGTAGTTTTGGGAGAATTCATAGGGCGAATGGTTTAATGTGGATCGAAGATAATTAAATTGGATTGGTTGCTATCAGCCTGACCACGCTTGATTTGCCGGAATGATATTTTCCTTCGAAAATATCCAACACCTGTTCTTCGCATAAATCAATATCCAGGTCAGAGAAGTCAGATAGAATATCATTCTCATGGTAAAGTAACTCTTTGATCGGGGGACCACCGGTTCCGTACTTCAGCTGGTTCTTGTGAAAGCATTCCATAATTAATTTGCCGCCCGGCTTCAGGCATGCTCTCATCTGCTTATGAACCTCTTGCCTTGTTTCAGGAAGCATATGGATATAAATGATGGCAATGAGGTCAAATACCGGGCCTGGACAAGAATATTCTTCCAGGCTGGCCAGCCGGTAATCTAATGGCAGGTCCATTGATGATGCCCATTCCAGTGCCTTATCACGGGCAACAATACTCTGGTCAAAAGCGCTGACTTCCCAACCATTACCAGCAGCATAGATGGCATTCCTTCCTTCACCTTCACCAGGCAGGAGTAGTTTGCCTGGTGCAAAAGAATCCAATACCTCCGCGAAAAATGAATTGGGCTCCATGCCGTATGCAAAACCAGGCTCACTGTACCGCTGGTCCCAGAATTCTTTCATCATTAAATGATTTAAAAGTGATCATACATCCAACGTGGAGCAATTTTCATTGCCAGCGCAAAAAGTCCCCATCTTTTAGATACATAAGCGATTTTCCTTTTTCGCTTGATGGCCCTGTAGATCTGTCCGGCAGCTTTTTCTGGTGATGCGGCCCAAAATAATTTCTCTCCTTTGGCCATGTCAGTAGCCACAAACCCGGGGCGGATATCGGTTACGGTGATTTTTAGTTTTTGCTTTCTGGACTTCTGTCTTAGTCCCTCGAGGTAATTCAACTGGTATGCTTTGGAGGCATTGTAGGCAGGGGCAGATTTATTCCCCCTGAGGGCAGCGATTGAAGTCAGACCTACCATGTGCCCGGGTGGATGCTTCTGAAAATACCTGAAGGTAAAGGTCATGATGTCTGTAAAAGCTGTAATATTGGTATCAATGGTTTGAAATTCAGGTTCTGTGTCCAGTTCTTCATTCAGAAAACCGACCCCGGAACTGAGTACCAGCAAATCCAGACCGTCCAGGCTTTTGATTAGTTCCCTGATAGATCTGGTGGTCTTTGAAAGGTCCCGGATATCGAAAGCCTTATAGAAAATCCTGCCAGGGTGAGCCTCTTTTAATTCCTTCAGCAGTTTTTCCCTGCGGCCGGTGATGCCTACATTGTATCCTTTTTTAACCAGGATCTTCACCAATTCTTTGCCCATCCCGGAGGAGGCACCAACTACGATGGCTTTTTTGTATTGTTTGGGCGATTCCTGGTGAAATAGATCTGGTTCCATGGATTGGAGAATTAAAGTTTGGACCTAAAGGTTTGGACCTATTAGTTCCAAACCTTTTGAGCTTAAAAAATTACAAAAAAAATAGCATATTGCAGGTATTTAATGATTTATAATAAATCAAGTTCATGACTATCCCGACAAAAATTGATGGATTTACGATCAGGCACGCAGTTGAATCAGACGTTCCCCTGATTCTTTCGTTCATTAAGGAACTGGCTGATTACGAAAAATTATCCCATGAGGTCCTTGCGACAGAGGAAGATTTCCGGCAAAACCTTTTTGGAGAGAAAAAGTTCGCGGAGGTTGTGATCGGAGAATACAATTCAGAACCTGTGGGTTACGCGCTGTACTTTTATAATTTTTCCACATTTCTAGGCAAACCGGGCTTATACCTGGAGGATCTTTATGTCAGGCAGGAAGCTAGGGGGAAAGGCTTTGGGAAGGCATTGCTTGCCTACCTGGCCAGACTGGCAGTTGACCAGAAATGTGGAAGGTTTGAATGGGCAGTACTGGACTGGAACGAGCCATCGATCAATTTTTATGAATCTCTTGGGGCGAGCCTGATGAAAGAATGGATCATCACCAGGATCGATGGCGATAATCTATTGAAACTTGCTTCTCAGTTTTAAACCTTGCAATCCGGTTTTCTGATATTTATACTTACCTCTTACTGGGAATCTTTATTTATTATTCCTGGCTGGTCATAAGCAGGCAGTCATCCTCCATGTACGAGGAAGGAATATTGATCTGAGGTTGTTTCTACCTGCGTTCCCTGTTGATGTCCAACCTGAATACATCCGGCCTGTTGTAGTGCCCGGTCACATCAAGGTTCATCCTTTCACGAACAGTCTTTTCCAGGTCCGGGATCTCAAAAATAATGGTATCATCCAGGTCAAGCTGCGGTTCGAGTAATGGAGAGCCATCCGGTGCGTAAATACAACTGCCACCTCTCAAAAGATTCAGGTCAGGATCCCCTGCCAGGTCCGCCTTCAGTTTGCATTCCGCCGGGAGGCTGCCGGCTTTAAGTATTTGTCCCACAGCAATCACAAAACAGCGGCCTTCAAAGGCATAATGCCGGCTGGCCAGCTGGTGGACATCATGAACCCAAGGCCAGACCGCCACATGGATATGTTCCCCGAATTCATGCATGGCCTGCCTGGTCTGAGGCATCCAGTGCTCCCAGCATATGAGTCCCCCGACCCGCCCGAAATCAGTCTCAACCGAATTCAGCCCATTTCCGTCTCCAGGTGCCCATACCATTTTTTCAGCATAAGTAGGTACCAGTTTCCGGTGATGGTTGGCAATTGATCCTTCCATGGTGATGGTCAGGAGGGTATTATACAGGCTGCCATTTCCCCTTCCGGTGGAGATCTTCTCATTAACACCTATAACAATAGTTAGTTTCAGTTCTTTTGCCAGTTTGCAAAGCTGATCGGTTTCTTTGCCGGGGACTTCAATACTATTCCTGAAAGTGCGGGCAAAGATCTCCTTGATAGGTTCGTGGTCCCAATAATTTACCTCATCACAAGAATCCAGCCAGGCAGGGTAACCGGATAACCAGGTCTCTCCAAATACGATTAGTTCAGCACCTTTTGATGCAGCATTTTTTATCAGGATCTCTGCCTTTTCCATGCTCTTTTCCAGGTCCAGGTACACGGGACTGTCCTGGATGATGCCAACAACAGCTGATTTTTTCATGTGTTTAATAATTTAGATCATGGTTGAAGTTTATCATCCACAGGCTCCCATAGTTCGATCTTGTTCCCTTCGGGATCCGTGATCCAGCCAAATTTACCATATTCGTATTCCTCCACTTCCCCGACAATTTCAACACCTTCTTCAGCCAGCACCTTCAATAGTTCTTCTAGGTTTTCCACCCGGTAGTTGAACATGAAATCCTTTTTTGAGGGACCGAAATAGTCTGTGTCTGCAGGAAATGGGCTCCAGGCCGTGTGACAGACCTGATCAGGTTCTTCCTTATCACGCCATTCAAAACTTGCACCCCAATCATCAACGGGCAGGCCAAGGTGTTCCTTGTACCATTGTTTTACTTTTTCGGGATTTTTGCATTTAAAGAATAATCCCCCGATTCCTGTGACTCTTTTCATAAGGTTTATTCATTGAAAAAATAAATGTACGATTTCCTTCTGAAACCAGGGAAATGGAAGGTCATTTCAAATAAAAACTACAGAAATAGTTAAAAAACTGCAAAAATAGTTTTGAAACTAGATAAATAGTTTTTATATTTACACACGGTAAGCCTGATACTTTTCGTTCTTAATATATAAACGCATGAACAGACTAACACGAGCCGAAGAACAGGTAATGCAAATTCTCTGGGAACTGGGAGAAGGGATGACCAAGGATGTTTTATCCCAATTGCCTGATCCGAAACCTGCGTATAATACAGTTTCTACAGTAATCCGAGTATTGGAAAAGAAGGGGTTCGTGGACCATAAAGCTTATGGCAAAACCCACGTATATTATCCGGCTGTCGAAAAGGAGGCCTATGCAAAAATACAGTTCATGGGCTTCATGAAGGATTATTTCAATAATTCTTTTCCCCGTATGGCTGCATTCTTTGCAAAAGAAAAGAATATTGATATTAGCGAAATGGAAGAGATCTTAAAAATGACCGAAGAGGAAATTAATAATCTTAAATTGCACAATGATGAATAGCATACTGATCTATTTCGTTAAATCAGGCATTGCCATGGCCATGTTTTACGGGATCTACCGTATATTCATGGAAGAGGATACGAACTATAGGTTGAACCGGTATTACCTGATTGGAACCCTCTTTCTATCTATGATATTACCTATCATTCCTCTTGAAAAAGTATTCTTTGTTGAGAAGACTATCAATATGCCTGTATTTATCAGCCTGGATGGCCAGGGACTTGCTGGTTCTGGCATTGAAGTTAGCAATGCAACAGGTTCTGGATTTCATCTTACAGGATACTTCCTTGCAAGGATCATTTACATAGCAGGCATAGTGATGCTGATCACCACATTGCTCATCCAGTTATTCAGACTGTTATTTATAAAGAAAATTGGGATAGAGAAATACGGTTCTATGAAGGTCATATATGTAAATAAAGATATTATCCCTTTTTCTATTATGAACCGAATATACCTGAACCAGGAAATCCGCAGGAATCCAAAGATAAGGACCATACTTGACCATGAATATGCGCATTACAGATCCCTTCACTATATAGATTTAATACTTTTAGAATTCATCACCATTTTTCAATGGTTTAATCCCTTCATATGGCTGTATATTAGGTCATTGAAGGATATACATGAATTTCAGGCTGATGCTGCTGTCCTTCAAAATGGTGAAGCGACAGGCAGTTACCAGGCCCTTTTGGTTAACCAACTTACAGGAACGGAGGTATTCAGGCTTACCAACGGATTCAGTAAGTCTTTAACTAAAAAACGTATGATTATGATGACAAAAATGAAATCTAAAAAAGGTGCATGGCTAAAAGCATTGCTGGCCGTGCCTGTACTGGCAATCCTATTGATTGCCTATACTGCAAATTCTAATACCATGCCGGATGGCGATCCGGCTTTGATCAAGGGCAAGGTAGTGGAAGCCAAATCGGGCTCTCCAATGCCCGGAGTTTCGGTTATCTGGAAAGGGAATACTACCGGTACCGTCACCGATATGAATGGGGATTTTATAATGGAATTGCCGGATAAGGATGCTGTGCTTGTATATTCCTTTGTTGGTTTTGAGTCTATCACATCAAAAGGGGTAGGACCACATCGGGTAGAAATGAAACCTGGCACCATCCCCATCAAGTTGGAAGGCGTTTCCAGCTCAGATGAGGCCATTAAGAAGGAAACCCAGAGACAGAAAGAAGAGCAACAGAAGAAGTCGGTCCTTGAGAATGAGAAGGGAGGGGAGGCCGATAATGAGGTATTCTGGATTGTAGAAGACCTGGCACATTTCCCCGGCGGCAGGCCTGCATTAAAAAGATACCTGGAAGATAATATTCAGTACCCGGATGATGCTCGGGCTGGACAAGCAGATGTTCTGGTGCAGTTTACCATCAAGACTAATGGTTCAGTAGATGATGTAAAGATTCAAAAGGCGGGTGTCAAAAAAATGGACAAGGAAGCAGTTCGGCTGGTCTCTCAAATGCCCAAGTGGATCCCGGCCAAACAACGTGATAAGCCGGTATCATCACAATATATTGTACCGGTTGTTTTCGCGAAAACCTTCGGAAAATAGAAATCATTTAGCAATTTTAAAGTTCTAAATTC
>RCNC010002749.1_pt1 | contig 11629 bp, 7 predicted proteins | sample 2041301 | NCBI WGS metagenome assembly RCNC01 (sample SAMN09708231, study PRJNA481090) | Marine sediment metagenome, whole genome shotgun sequencing project. | biome: marine sediment; feature: ocean; material: sediment; isolation source: Sewage treatment plant 13A marine sediment (STP13A) ... | reverse complement strand
CAAAGCAGGAGCAGGGTGAAGAGGTTTCCTTTCTGACGCTGCTGAATTTACTGGCAGGACCCATGCTACTGATTGTGGCTGTGCTCGGTTCCATTCTGATGGGTCTTGCAACCCCCACCGAGGCAGCGGCGGTGGGTGCGACCGGCGCCATGTTATTGGCGATGAAACAAAAACAGCTTTCAATCGAAACCCTGCGGGCTGTCGTGTATCAATCTGCCCGGGTCAGCGCGATGGTCTTCATGATATTGATCGGAGCATCATTATTCAGCCTGGTGTTTCGAGGCTATGGCGGCGATGAATATGTACAGTCTTTGCTGACGAATTTGCCCGGTGGGCAGGCAGGCGCATTGCTGATCGTCATGCTGGCGTTATTTCTGTTGGGCTTCATCCTTGATTTCATCGAGATTACCTACGTGGTGATACCAATAGTAGGCCCGGTTTTGTTAGCGATGGGTATTGATCCCGTCTGGCTGGGTGTCATGATCGCCATCAATTTGCAGACATCATTTTTGACACCACCCTTTGGGTTTTCACTGTTTTATCTGCGTGGAGTCGCGCCACCGGAAATTGCGACCACGGCGATATACAGGGGAGTGATCCCGTTTATTGTTATCCAGTTATTGATGTTGGGTCTGTTAACGCTGTGGCCGGAAATGGCGACATGGTTACCCGATGAGATTTACTCTGGTTAGTTAATGTCCAAGGCCGGAATGTCTATAGCAGGAATGTCTATAGCAGGAATGTTTGTGGCAGGCGCGCCTCTCACAGGTTCCTCCCACAGGGTATGCCTTACAAATTGAGATCAATCCGGGCGCAGGTTCAGCAGGGCCTGGTCGGATATCGCTGTCCAGGGCCTGACGGTTTCATTGTATGCCTTGAATGATGCGTAAATACGCCCCATCAATTCCGTCTCAGCCGCCATTTCAAGCAAAACATCATCACTGATCGCAGACAGGCGCTCCAGCACCTCATCAGGAAAGCTGCGAAGTTCCACGCCATGTTCATCGACCAGTTTTTTGAGAGCGATGCCATTGTTGTAAGTGAAGTCAGACAGGCTATCAATGACAGCAGCCTGGCAGGCTATCCGAACGATGGCCTGAAGGTCTGCAGGTAGTGAATCCCAGGCCTGTTGACTAATCATGCATTCCAAACCGCTGCCGGTCTCCTGCCAGCCCGGGTAGTAGTAGTATTTTGCTGCCCTAAACAGACCAAATGCGAGGTCGTTATAGGGTCCGACCCACTCGGTGGCATCAATCGTGCCTGTTTGTAAGGCGGTAAAAAGTTCAGCGCCGGGAATATTGGTTGGTGTGCCACCGGCGCGCTTGAGGATTTCACCGCCCGGACCGGGAATACGCATTTTTAGCCCTTTTAGATCCGCAACGCTGTTGATTTCCCGGTTGAACCAGCCACCCATCTGCGGGCCCGAATTGCCCACCAGGAAAGGAACAATTCCATGAGGTGCATACACTTCCTGCCATAACTCAAGGCCACCACCATAGTAAATCCAGCCGTGTAACTCCTGGGCGGTCATACCAAAGGGGATGCTGGAGAAAAATTGTGCGGCCGGTGCCTTGCCTTTCCAGTAGTAGCTGGCGCTATGGGCCATCTCTGCGGTGCCTTGCTGTACGGCATCAAACACCTCATAGGGTGGCACCAGTTCATTACCCCCATATACCTTGATGACCAGTCTGCCGTTACTCATTTTGTTGATGGATTCGGCCACCCGGTTAGCGCCGGTTCCGAGTCCGGGAAAATCACGTGGCCATGATGTGACCATTTTCCACTCGAAAACCTCCGTTGTACCCAGTCCTTCACATTTGGTTTTTGAACCGGTCTGTTTATCACACGCGCCCAAAAACCCCGCCGCACCTGCCAATCCTGCCGCACCTACAAACTTTCTGCGATCCATGGGTTTATTTCTCCATTACAGGCTTAAAAAAGCTGCCCTTGATGCTATAGTGCATGACAGGAGTTTATATTAGATCAGGGTCTCATGAAATCGGACGATACCTCAGAAACTACCCAATTGCTCGGTGAACTGCGTGAAGAGCACCGCGATCTCGATCTGGCCATCAACCGTATGGTTCTTGATCCATGGCAGGACCAGCTGCGTCTGCGGCGATTGAAAAAGCGTAAACTGAAATTGAAAGACTGGATTGCCCGGCTGGAATCAAAGTTGATTCCAGATCTGGACGCCTAAGCAGACTTCCACCGGGCTACTCCGCTGATTCAGTCACCGGTGTTTGCTGTTCAATTTCCTGGCGAATGCCTTCTCCCAGAATAAACTTCGCATCCTTACTGATCTGTTCGAGACGTTTGTCATAAACCAGGTTTTCATCCTGGTTGGTTAACAGGTAACCATTCTTGCGTAACTGGGCGATGAATCCCTTGAATAAGGCCTTATCGTAAAATTCCGGTGCATCAAATTCGTGCAACATGGATATGCGCTGTGCCGTTTGAATACACAGTCTTTCAAGTTCAGCCCTGCTCAGTGCACCCGAACCATGCCTTGCCAATACTGAAATCGTGATCAGGTAGCGGTGCAATGTTTGTAAAAGACTGTGCGCCAGAATTTTGATCTGCATGACTACTTCGGGATTGTCTTTCGCGCGAGACAGCGTTTCCCCGTCTTGATTACGGACCAATAAGCCGTACTCAACAAGTTGCTCTATGGAGTCTTCAAGCGCCCTGCTTATCTGGCGCTGGCCCCAGGGTATGAATAACTCGGCTTGCAGAAAAGGCTGAATGATAATCGCAAATTTGTGTAAATGAGCAATCTTGAAATTACGGTGCTCCATAAAGCAACAAGCGATCAGTGAGGGCAGCACCATCAGGTGAGCGATATTGTTTCGGAAGAAGGTTAATCCCACGGCGCGATCGGCTGGCAGGGAAATTATATCGCCCAGTGAGTGTTTCTTGCGCTCAAGGATTTTCATATCAAACCCGTATTCGATCACATCCTCGGCGCTTTTTTGGGTCACTGTGACTCTTTCAGGTGTGGGTTTTTGGCTTAATATGTTCTGGTAAAGACCAATTTGCTTTGCCAGTTGCAGTTCACCCAATGCGTGCCTGGGTGTGCCCAGCAACACCAAGGCCAGCAGGTTCACCGGGTTGACATCGGCGCTGGCGTTGATCTTCATCATGATATCCTGACCAAGATTATCGATAACCGTGCTCAGCCAGTCTGGTCGTTTGGCTTCTTTACGGAGTGTTTCCTGCCATTCCGGATCTTGCTGCTTAAGCAGATCGTCTAGAAAGATCGGCTCACAAAGACTGACATGTGCCACACCATAATTGTGTTTGGCTAAACCGAATATTTTCCCAAGATCAGAAAATTTCTCCGATCGTTTGGCTTTACCGGACAGTTCCGTCGTGTAACTGTCGCCTTCCGCCAGTCGTTCATAACCAACGTATACGGGCTGAAACATGATTGGCCTGATGGGTGTATTTAGATAACCCCTGACTGACATCGCCAGCATACCGGCTTTGGGTGGCAATAAGCGGCCGGTGCGGCTGCGGGTACCCTCGATAAAGTACTCAATTGAGACACCCTGAGCCTGAATCGTACTGAGATACTCATTAAAAACCGTAGCGTAAAGCTTGAGGGCACGAAAACTTCTGCGCAGAAAGAATGCGCCGCAGCGTCGCATCAACGGGCCAACGACGGGCAGGTTCAGGTTGATACCTGCAGCTACATGCGGCGGAATGAGGCCGTGCTCATGAACCAGGTACGATATCAGCACATAATCCAGGTGGCTGCGATGGCAGGGTACATAGATGACTTCATGACCGAATGCCTGGTGTTGAAGTCCTTCAAAATGATTGAGCTTGATACCGTTGTAAATGCGATTCCAAAGCCAGGAGATTAGGATTTTAGCGATCTGGATGGCGGAGTAGGAATAGTTGGCCGCGATTTCCCGCACGTACTTTTCCGCCTGGCGGCGAGCCTGGTCTTGTGAGATGCCAGAGCGGCGGGCCTCTTCCTCAATGGCAGCGCGCACTGTTGGCGAATTAACGACCAGGTCAACCATTGTGCGGCGATGTGAAAGGTCCGGCCCGATGGCGGCGGTTCGCAGGCGTTTAAAATGAACCCTGAGTATGCGTGAGACCTTTCTCAATGCCACCGACGAGTCCAGACCTTCGGCTGCCAGGTCCTGTAGCGAAATCGGCCGGCTGAATTGCACAAAAGTTTTGCGACGGTTGACCAGCAGACTTAATAATCGACGAAACCGTCCGCCAATTTCCCAGTTCTCTGCAAACAGGATTCGTGTAAAACCACTGTTCCTGCTTGGTCTCTGACCTACCAGGACCGTTACAGGTATCAATTGCATATCCAGGTCAGAATCTGCCCAGCACTTTTCAGTCACTATTTGCAACATCTTGGAATGCCGGCGTGGATCCGGGCTTCGAAAAAAAATACCTTTGAGCCTTTTTAAAACAGCAAATGAACGGGGTGGACTTTCCGGGATGGCGGGTATTGGCAGGAGCGGGCGTGCCAGTCCCTGTTGCTCGCAATACTTATCCAGAATAAGGACGGATGACAGTGCATATGAATCCAGGACATAACAGACCGGTCTGCCATCATCGACACCGAAGTTTCCATCCGCATCCGCCTGGACGCGAGGTTTGACCCAAAAACTGAGGATGGTCCGCAGCAACAGGTACCAGCGCAATTTTAGTCCGGTTATCAATGTGGTTAGTTGTTCTTGCTTACTCATCAGTCCGTCATTGTATTGTCCTGAAGCTATTTTAGCTTGGATTTGTGAGCGCGCATAAAAAATCCGGGCGAGACACGAGGTCTGCCCGGAAAATCCGGCAGAGCCGGAGAGGATCGGTCTATCAAATTAATTCAGAATTTATTATTCTATTAATTACTTACGGGAGTATATTAATGTTAAACATTAACAATTGTCAATACCCGCAAGAAAAAGCCGGATAACCTTTTTACGACTAACTGGCTAGAAAGTAAAGTTTTTATCGGTATTTAAGCGCTTATAAGAGCACGGGCGATGTCTTTCTGGATAGCTTCAGCAGCCGTTGCCGGGTCATCAGCGCTTCGAATGGGCCGCCCAACCACCAGGTAATCTGCTCCATCCCGTATCGCCTGATACGGTGTCATGACCCGTTGCTGGTCATCATCATTGTGTATGGGTCGTATACCAGGGCAGACCGTGATCAGACGTGGATCGGCATGTTCACGAAGCGCAGCAACCTCCAGCCCGGATGAAACCACACCGTCACAGCCAAGCTGCAGCGCCCGTCGTGCACGCGACAGAACCAGTGTACGTGCATCACACTGGAAGCCCAGGTCATCCAGGTCACCCTGGTCAAGGCTGGTGAGTGCAGTCACCGCAAGAATTTGCATATTGCCCTTGGCATCTGCGGCAGCTTTGAGCATGCTGTCATTGCCGTGCACGGTGCAGAAATCCACCTCATGACGGGACAGTTGACGCACGGCAGCGGCGACGGTGGCCGGAATATCGAATAACTTCAGATCAGCAAATACTTTTTTACCTTTGCCTTTGAGTTCGGCCAACAGCTCAAAATAATGACCGGATAAAAATACCTCCAGACCCAGCTTATAAAACTCCACGGAATCACCGAGGTTTGATATCAGTGCTTGCGCCTCTTCGAGGTTTGGCACATCCAATGCAAAAATCAAACGTTCGCGGTTGGAGATATTGGTGTTAATTGTCGTCATGGTTGATCTCTTGGTCCTGGTCTATCTGATTCAAAAATTCCGTGATGAGAGCGCCGATCTGCTGCGCTTGCTCCATATGAAAATGGTGATGTCCATCAACCGTGACGTGCTTGCAGTCGGCAATGGTGGAAAGCCGTTTCTGAACCATGTCTGCGCCGATGTACTTTGAAACGGCAGGCGAGGTTATGGCCAGCGTTGGCGCACGGATGGAAGCAAGTAGATTAAGCGCCTGGGCATCGCCCAGCAAATGTGGTGACCGCCAACTCAATCGTGCGTCGGAGCGCCATTGATAGAAGTCACCGGCGTGTTCCAGTGACCGTTCACAGAGCAGGCGGGCGGCTTCATCGGACAAAGGAGAGTTTTTCTGTCTGACGAGCATGGCTTCCTCGACAGATTCGTAAGGTCGCAAAAAGCTGCGGCTATTGCTCACCGACTTCATGGACAAACGCAGTTGTTTAGTCGTCTGATCCGGTGGCAGCGTCAAATTGCCAACGGCGTCGAGCAACACAAGGCGGCTAACACGTTCGGCTAAGGCAGCGGCAAAATTGCTGGCGATGCCCCCACCCATTGAATGACCGATTATATGGCATTGATCCCAGTCCAGAAAATCCAGGACCGCATGCACGTCATACAGGTTTTCGGTGTAATAGTAACGACTGGTTTCAGGTCGGTGTGCTGAAAACCCGTGACCGGCAAAATCTAGTGCCAGCAGGTCAAAATCACTTAAATATGGTGCAAGCGGAACAAATGACGCCGCATTGTCCAGCCAGCCATGCAAACAAAGCACTCGAGGCGCACCTGGCCTGGACCAGCGCAGTCCCTCCAATGTGCCACCTGCCAGGTGGATGTTGACTGGCGACGCTTTCATGCGCTGCTAAGGTTTGCATAGGCCAGTACCAACCACTTGGCACCAGCACGGCTAAAATTGACCTGGATCCGCGTGTGTTCACCCGAGCCCTCAAAACTGATGACCGTACCGCTTCCAAATTTCTTATGGTTTACGAATTCTCCCAACTGGAAAGGCCAATCCTGTTTGATGTTCGAGTTGGATTTTGGATATTGCGGTGCCTTTGCACTGACCCATGGCCGCTGCACCTGCATCCGCGGACGGATTTCCTGGATCAATCCTGACGGGATTTCATCCAGGAATCGTGATGGCCGGCAATGGTTCTCTGAACCATACATGCGTCTGACCTCGGCATGGCTCAGGCACAGCTGTTCACGCGCGCGGGTGATGCCCACATAACAAAGACGGCGCTCCTCTTCGAGTCGTCCGCCTGCTTCGGTGACACTGCGTTGGTGCGGGAATAAACCATCTTCCATACCGACGATGAACACCATTGGAAACTCCAGGCCCTTGGCTGAATGCAGCGTCATCAATTGTACGCAGTCATCCCAGGCTTCACCCTGCGTTTCACCGGCTTCAAGCGCAGCATGACTGAGGAATGACTGTAGTTCTGTCATACCGGCATCCTCGTCCTCCGCCGGCAGTATGAAAGCATCGGCCGCATTGACCAGTTCGCGAAGGTTTTCGATCCGGGACTCCATCTTTTCCCGCGGTTCTTTTTCGTAGTGGGTGACGAGTTGGCTGTCTTCAAGGAGACCTTTCACCTGGTTGCCCAGCGTCCAGTTTTCCATGCGTTCTCGCATGCCGGAAATCAATGTCATGAAGTGGTTAACCGCACCAAGGGCCCGCGCTGGCAAAAGATTTTGCCGGATACATTCCTGTGCTGCCTGCCATAAGGGCAAGCTGCTTTCACGTGCTTGCAAACGCAGGGTGGAAAGTGTTTTTTGTCCAATGCCACGCGTGGGTGTGTTAATTACCCGTTCCATGGCTGCATCGTCATTGGGGTTTTGAATCAGACGCAGGTAGGCCAATGCATCCCTGATCTCAGCGCGTTCGAAAAAGCGCTGGCCGCCATAAACACGATAGGCAATGGATGCCCTGAGCAGGTATTCCTCGAACAGCCTGGACTGGGCGGTTGTGCGATAGACAATGGCCACCTCGTCGGCACGCCTGCCTTTACCCAGCCACTGCTCCACCTGTTCAATGACAAAACGGGCTTCGTCCTGCTCATTGTAGGCGGAGTAAAGCGTGATAGGCGCACCCTTGTCGTCTGCGGTCCATAGCTTTTTACCCATTCGATCTTCGTTATTGGCAATCAGTGCGTTGGCCGCTTCCAGAATATTGCCGGTAGAACGATAGTTTTGTTCCAACTTGATGGTTTGAACATCTGCAAAATCACGACTGAAATGCCTTACGTTTTCAACCTGCGCGCCACGCCAGCCATAAATCGACTGGTCATCGTCACCGACGACCAGGACACTGCCACTATCCCCGGCCAGCATTCGTATCCAGGCGTATTGAATGGAATTGGTGTCCTGGAATTCATCCACCAGCAGATGACTGAGACGGTTGCGATAGTGATCCAGTAACGAAGGGTTATTCAGCCACAGTTCGTGGGCGCGCAATAGCAGATCGGCAAAATCCACCAGCCCGGCACGGTCACAATAAGCCTGGTATATTTCGTAAATACGCACCCATTGAGCCGTCATGGGGTTATCCATATGCTCAATGGCATGTGGCCTCTGGCCTTCATCTTTACGCGCATTGATATACCACTGGGTCTGTCTTGCCGGCCATTGGGCATCATCAAGCCCTTCCTCTTTGATTAGCCTGCGCAAGACCCTGTGTTGGTCATCAGAATCAAGAATCTGGAAGTTCTCCGGTAAACCGGCTTCTTCCCAATGCATACGTAACAGCCGGTGGGCGATACCATGAAATGTGCCAATCCACATCGAGCGTGCGGAAACCTGCAGCAGGTTCTGTGCGCGTTCACGCATTTCCCCGGCGGCTTTATTGGTGAATGTCACTGCCATAATGCCAAGTGGCGATACATGTTCGACCTGTATCAGCCAGGCAAGCCGGTGGATCAGGACGCGGGTTTTACCACTGCCGGCACCTGCCAGCACCAGCGTGTGTTGAGACTCGGTGGTAACTGCTTTGCGTTGAGCTTCATTCAGTTCATCGAGCAGGTGGGATACATCCATTTTCAGGCTTGTTCCCTGGCGATCGCACGGTAGCCGATGTCGCGTCGGAAAAAGGCACCATCCCAGTGGATTTGATCACAGCCGGCATAGGCTGCTGTAGCGGCATTCTTGACGTTGTCAGCCATCGCACAAACGCATAATACCCGTCCGCCAACTGCGACGACCTGGTCATTCGAAATGCTTGTTCCAGCATGGAAAACCCGGGTGTCGCCCTGGTTAGCGGCATCCAGCCCGGAAATGACCTGGCCTTTTGAGTAACTGCCGGGATAGCCACCAGCGGCCATGACAACGCCCAGTGCCGGACGTGGATCCCAACAAATATCCGCCTGGTCGAGATTTCCATTGACTGCTGCAAGACAGAGCTCCGCAAGATCCGATTGCAGACGCATCATAATGGGCTGTGTTTCGGGGTCGCCGAAACGAACGTTGAATTCGAGAACTTTTGTTTCACCATCCGGTGAAATCATCAGCCCGGCATACAGGAACCCGGTAAACGGCATACCTTGCTGAGCCATACCGCGTATGGTTGGTCGAATAACGGTTTCCATGGCCCGTTGATGCAATTCATCATTAATGACTGGAGCAGGTGAATAGGCACCCATGCCGCCGGTATTGGGGCCAAGGTCGCCCTCATCCCGTGCCTTGTGGTCCTGGCTGGTCGCCAGTGGCAGTATGTTTTCACCATCAGCCATAACAATGAAGCTGGCTTCCTCACCGGTGAGAAACTCTTCAACCACTACGCGGTGCCCCGCTTCACCAAATGCGTTACCGGCCAGCATGTCCCTGACCGCCAATTCCGCATCTTCAATGGTCTGGGCAATAATCACACCCTTACCTGCCGCGAGACCGTCAGCTTTTACTACGATAGGCGCGCCTTGCTGGTGAATAAAAGCGATGGCTTCATCGATATCGGTGAAGTTTCCATAGGCTGCCGTGGGAATACCGTGCCGGGCCATAAAATCCTTGGCAAAAGCCTTGGAGCCTTCAAGCTGTGCCGCAGCGGAAGTGGGCCCGAAGCAGGGCAAGCCGGCTGCGATAAAACGGTCAACGATCCCGTCCACCAGGGGTGCTTCAGGACCGACGATGGTCAGATCGACCTGCTGCGTTTTAGCAAAATCAAGCAATCCATCGATATCTTCTGCAGCGACGGGAACATTCTCCACACCGGCTTCGAGTTCAGTCCCGGCGTTGCCTGGTGCAACGTATACGGTATCCACCTTTTCAGATTGAAAAGTGCGCCACGCCAGTGCATGTTCACGGCCGCCACTTCCAATGATCAGTACATTCATCCAGTTTATCCTCAGTGTCTGAAGTGGCGAACGCCGGTAAATACCATGGCCATACCCTGTTCGTTGGCAGCAGCTATGACTTCCTCATCACGCATCGAGCCACCGGGCTGGATCACGGCTTTGATACCGGCTTCAGCAGCGGTATCAATACCATCTCTGAATGGAAAAAATGCATCGGATGCCATCGCTGCGCCTTCGAGCACAAGACCGGCATCACCCGCCTTCCAACGCGCAATCCGGGCAGAGTCGACACGGCTCATCTGTCCGGCACCAACACCGAGGGTACGGCCTCCGGCGGCAAAGACAATGGCGTTGGACTTGGCCATGCGGGCGACTTTCCAGGCAAATAACATATCCAGCCATTCCTGTTCCGTGGGTGGGCGCTCACTGACACAACGGCAATCCTGTCTGCTGACCCTGTGCCGGTCTTTTTGTTGTACCAATAAGCCGCCTGATACGCGCTGGTAGTGCATAGCGGCGGTAGACCGATCCTCTTTGCTGCTCTGAAGCAAACGAACATTTGGTTTGCCGGCAAACCGCTCTAATGCGCCGTCGCTGAAAGAGGGCGCAATAACGACTTCAACAAATTGCTTGTCCAGGATGGCCGCCGCGACCTCGGCTTGAACCAGTTGATTGAATGCGATGATACCACCAAAGCTCGAAACCGGATCTGTCGCAAATGCATTCAGATAGGCCTCGGTATTATTGTCACCCGTGGCCACACCACAGGGATTGGCATGCTTGACGATGACACAGGCAGCTTGCTGGTCGAATTGACTGACACACTCCAGTGCAGCATCCGCATCATTGATATTGTTGTAGGAAAGCTCTTTGCCCTGGAGTTGTTCAGCGGCAGCAATGCCAGCCGGTTCGACGCCGGACTCTGCATAAAACCCGGCCGCCTGGTGTGGGTTTTCTCCGTAGCGGAGTTCCTGCCTGCTTTGAAATTGTGGTGTTATGTACCCGGGCAATGTGCGTGTTTGTTCGCCGTCACCTGTCCTGCGGCTGAGAAAGGTTGAAACCAGCCCGTCGTAACGGGCCGTATGGGCAAAGGCCTTGGTGGCAAGGGCGAACCGCGTGTTGCCGGATACTGAACCCGTCGAGGCAAGTTCTTCTGTGACGACAGCATAATCATCAGGGTCTACAACGACTGCAACCCGTGCATGGTTCTTGGCCGCCGCCCGCACCATGGCGGGACCGCCGATATCAATGTTTTCAATGGCATCTTCGAGGCTGCACTGCTCATCTGCTGTGACCGCTTCAAACGGATACAGGTTGACGACCACGAGGTCAATGGGTGGAATGTCCTGCTCCTGCATAACGGCTTCATCCTTTTGCCGTCCCAGGATTCCGCCATGGATACGGGGGTGCAGGGTCTTAACACGGCCATCCATGATTTCGGAAAAACCGGTGTGTTCACTGACACCGGTGACGGCAAGACCCGCCCCGGCCAGCAACTTTTGGGTGCCACCCGTGCTTAGCAGCTTGAACTCGAGGTCCAGCAATTTTCGGGCAAAATCTACAAGACCGGTTTTATCTGAAACGCTGATTAGCGCGAACTTGTTGGTTGGAGACATTTGAGGCTCTG